>Ga0256895_1000217_pt1 | contig 12428 bp, 9 predicted proteins | sample MC6MC0668MT_FD_190194 | JGI IMG/M metagenome (GOLD analysis project Ga0256895, IMG submission 190194) | Metatranscriptome of enriched soil aggregate microbial communities from Iowa State University, Ames, United States - MC6-MC0668-MT... | ecosystem: Environmental > Terrestrial > Soil >... | reverse complement strand
GTTTTTTATTGGCGGCTTTTTTGACGGCTTTTCATACCATCCGCGACGCCAGCTTCAGATCTTGCCAGGCCCGCGCCTTCTCGGACGGGCTGCGCAGCAGATACGCCGGGTGATAGCTGACGATGACCGGGATTTCCACCCCCTCGTCGGTCTTCAGCGTATGCACGCGGCCGCGCAGGCTGCCGATGGTAGCGTCCGTGCCCAGCAGCGTCTGCGCGGCGAACCGGCCCAGCACCAGGATGCGTTCGGGCTTGAGCAGCGCAATCTGCCGCATCAGGTACGGGCTGCATGAGGCGATTTCCTCGGGCTTGGGATTGCGGTTGCCCGGCGGACGGCACTTGATGACGTTGGTGATGAAAACATCCGTATCGCGGCTCATGCCGACAGCGGCCAGCATCGCGTCCAGCAATTGACCGGAACGGCCCACGAACGGATGCCCCTGACGGTCTTCTTGCTCGCCAGGCGCTTCGCCCACGACCAGCCAACGGGTAGGGGTCGCCCCATGCCCAAAGACCGCGTGGCGGCGTCCCTGGCACAGCCCACAGGCCGTGCAGGCCACGACCTGCTCACGCAGCTCGTCCAGCGTGGCGTTCTTGACCGCTTCGGCGACCGGAATACGCGGCGCTTCAACCGTTTCTTCCTCTGCCGTCTTGGGAACGGGGCGCGGCGGCGGGCCGGTGCGGTTCAGGATGGACGCGGGAATGCCGGGGCGGCCGTTGGCGCGTTCACCGCTTCGTTCAGCGGGGCGGGCGGCGGGTGGGGTTGCTTGGGACGCAATGGGTTCGGCAGCAAGGCCCTGGGCGGGCATGGCCTCCGTGTCAGGCGCTGCGGAAGTGGGCGCAGAGGCCGGACCAAAACCGAGAGCTGGCCCGGGGGCAGAACCAATCCCGGAAACCGGCAAAACTGGTTTGGAACCAAGCGCTTGCGGTTCAGCAACCCGCCGCGGCGCGGCGGGCGCCGGGCGCAGCCACAGGCGTTCCATCCCGATCTCGCGCAGCCAGATGCGCTGCAGGGGATTAACGCGGGGCGCGGCGGCGGTCGGCAACGTCATGCCGCCACCTCTGTCACGGCGGCGAACCGCTTCTGCATCACCAACGCGTCTTCACGCGTGCCCTTCTCCGCCGGGTAATAGCCCCGGCGCACACCAATCTGCAAATAGCCGTGGCACTTGTAGAAGGCGATGGCGGATGTATTCGACGGCCGCACCTCCAGCAGCACGCCTTCCAGGCCGCGCTGGCGCGCCTGCTGCTCGCACCAGTCGAGCAGCACGCCGCCCAGGCCCTGGCGATGCAGTTCCTTGGCAACCGCAATCACCAACAGATGCGCGACGTCTGGGGCGAACATCAGGATGCAGAACCCGGCGACTTTGCCTTCGCGGCGCAGCACCCACGCCCCATAGCCGGTGGCCAGCGCATCCGCGAAATTGCCGCGCGTCCAGGGGAAGGCTTGCACGTGGGCTTCCAGCGCCACGACCTCGTCCAGGTCCGATTCGGTCAGCAGCTGCGGAACCAGCGTCAAACCCGGCGCCAGCGACGGCTGGGCCTTCGGATTGCCCCCTTCTCCCCGCATGCGTTCAGCGGTGGTGAAGGCGACTTTGTCCCGCACGTAGAGCGGCGCGGCCTGCTCCGGCGGCAGGGCTTCGCCTCGTAGCCAACCTTGGCGCGCCAGGCGGGCCACGCTTGCGGCTTCAGGGCGCAGCGCATCCGCGGCACGCCGCCACAAATCGGGAAATTCCATCTCGGAGGCGTAGGCGTCCCAGGCGTCTCCCGCCAGCACCGGCTGCAAGGGGCGGCCGGCTTGCGCCGACCAGTTCGCCAGGTGATGCGCGGTCCAGGGCACGACTTCTGCTGCGGCAATCAGCAAGGGCACCTGCAAGACATCCCAGCCGGGTTCGCCTTCGGTGGCGGCCGTTTGCCGATAAACGGCCAGATAGACCTCGTTCATGCGGGCATCCAGCGCCACGACTATCGCGTCATCGGGGCCGGCCTCCGCCACCTGCGCGGCCACCGCCTGATGCGACACCACGGGCAAAACGGGTATACCTAAGCCTAGCCCCATGCCCTGGGCAACGCCACAAGCCACGCGCAGGCCCGTAAAGCCGCCCGGCCCCTGGCCAAACGCCACGGCATGCAAGGCGGCGGGAGCCAATCCAGACTCCGCCAACAGCTCATTTGCCATCGGCAAGAGGCGTTCCGCATGCTCCTGAGACCCCTCGTGTTCGCGGGTACTGACCACCAGGCGGCCATCGACCGCCCGCAAAAGGGCCACCCCACAACGGGACGAAGACGTTTCCAAAGCCAGCAGGTTTAGTTCCATAGATGCAGATTGTACGAAATACCGCGACTTGTCCCCCGGTTGTAAGGGGGATTTCAACCATGGTTCGCAATGTGTAATATCTTGTGAACGCCCACTAGCCGCTGGTTCTTGTCACTGTTACATTTCCGGCCATGAATACGCAAAACACCACCCCCACCCGAAAAATCCTCGTCGTTGACGATGATCCGCGCTTGCGCGATTTGCTGCGCCGGTATTTGTCCGAGCAGGGATTCAACGTTTTCGTTGCCGAAGACGCCAAAGAGATGGGCAAACTCTGGCAACGCGAGCATTTTGATCTGCTTGTGCTGGATCTGATGCTGCCTGGCGAAGATGGCCTGTCCATCTGCCGCCGGTTGCGCGGTGGCCACGACAATACCCCCATCATCATGCTCACGGCCAAGGCGGAAGAAATCGACCGCATCGTGGGCCTGGAGATGGGCGCGGACGATTACCTGTCCAAACCCTTCAACCCCCGGGAACTGCTGGCACGGATCAACGCGATCCTGCGCCGCCGCGGCACCGAGGAACATCCCGGCGCTCCCAGCCAGGAAAACGAGTCCATCGCCTTCGGCCCGTACGTGCTGAACTTGTCCACCCGCACGCTCACGCGCAACGGTGAACAAGTGCCGATCACGACCGGTGAATTCTCGGTGCTCAAGGTATTTGCGCGCCATCCGAAGATTCCCCTGTCCCGCGACAAGCTCATGGAGCTGGCGCGTGGCCGCGAATACGAAGCTTTCGATCGCAGCCTCGACGTTCAGATCTCGCGCCTGCGCAAATTGATCGAACCCAATCCGTCCAAGCCCGTGTTCATCCAGACCGTTTGGGGTCTCGGATACGTGTTTGTGCCGGACGGTGGTAGCTGATCGGCTCGCCCGCCCCGGGCAGGAGCGCAGCCTCGTGCCCCGCTTGCGCAGAACCTTCAGGAACTTGACTTCACGTTTGCGGCTCGGCTTGTTCGGCCGCACGTTCCTGTTGCTCGCCGCGCTGATGCTGGTGAGCCTGGGGGCGTGGCTACAAGTCTTCTTCAGCATGGAGCTGGGGCCGCGCGCCAATCAAATGGCGCAGCGGGTGATCACGGCCGTCAATATCACACGCACGGCGCTGATCTACTCGCATAACGGCGAACGCAGCAAGCTCCTGCTGGACCTGGCCACCAACGAAGGCATCCAGGTCTACCCGCGCGAAGTCACCGACTTTGCCGAAGCCCTCCCTGACGACGACTACTGGCAACGCGTTGCCCAGCACATCCGCACGCGCTTCGGCCCGGAAACGCAGATTGCCTGGGGCGTGAATCAGGTGCCTGGGTTCTGGGTCAGCTTCCAGATTGAAAAAGATCTGTATTGGCTGGTGTTCGAGCGCGAGCAGATCGGGTTGACGGGCGGGATCGAATGGCTGGGATGGGGCGCGACCGCGTTGCTGCTTTCCCTTGTCGGTGCGGCGGTCAGCGTGGGCTTCGTGAACCGGCCCTTGTCGCGGCTCGCGCGCGCGGCGCAAGTGCTGTCGCGCGGCGAAACGCCGGCGGCGCTGCCCGAACAAGGCCCGCTTGAAATCCGCGACCTGAACGCCTCCTTCAACCGGATGGCCAAAGACCTGCGGCAAGCCGAGGCCGACCGGGAACTGATGCTGGCGGGGATTTCACACGACTTGCGAACTCCGCTTGCGCGGATGCGGCTGGAAATCGAACTCAGCGGCGTGTCGGAAGACGCGCGCCAGGCCATCGACGAAGACCTTGGGCAGATCGACCACAGCATCGGGCAACTGATGGAATACGCGCGCCCGGCCGGCACATTGCCCCAGCTGGCAACCGATATTTCCGCCGTCCTGGCCGAGCTCTACGAACGCGAACGCAGCCACACGGCGTCGCTGGGCGGCGAGCTCGACGCGTCTCTGGAACAAGGCCTGCGCGCGCGCATCACGGCGCTGGACTTGAAGCGCGTGGTCAGCAACCTGATCGAGAACGCCCGCCGTTATGGCCGTTCCAGCGATGGCATGGCGCATTTGGTCATGACACTGCAAGCTGAAGGCGCGATGATCGTGATCGAGGTTTCAGACCGCGGCCCCGGCATCGCCCCCGAAGACGTGGACCGGCTGCTGCGGCCCTTCTCGCGTGGCGAAGCAGCGCGTACTGGCGTCAGCGGCGCGGGCCTGGGTCTGGCCATTGTTGAACGCCTGCTCAAGCACGTGGGCGGCGCGCTGCGGATGCTGCCTCGTGAAGGCGGCGGACTGACCGCGCGGATAGAGTTGCCCAAAGCCAAGTTTAGGAATTATCAATTAGACAACGATAATCCATAGCGTAGAATTTATGGTTTAAGGCACTGCCTTATTTCCACCAACAACTACTGGGAGTAAACATGAAAACTGTTGGCGACAAACTCGAGCCTTTCAAGGTCACCGGCGTCAAGCCCGGCTTCAACCAGCACGAAGAAAATGGCGTGTCGGCGTTTGAAGACATCACCGAAAGCTCGTTCCCCGGCAAGTGGAAGGTGATCTACTTCTACCCGAAAGACTTCACGTTTGTGTGCCCGACCGAAATCGTCGGCTTCAACAAGCTGGCCAAGGATTTCGAAGACCGCGACGCCGTCCTGCTGGGCGGCTCCACCGACAACGAATTCGTCAAGCTGGCATGGCGTCGTGAGCACCCGGACCTGAACAAGCTGGGTCACTACCAATTCGGCGACACCACCGGTGCCCTGATCGACCAACTGGGCGTCCGTGAAAAGGGTGCTGGCGTTGCTCTGCGCGCCACGTTCATCGTTGATCCGGACAACACGATCCAGCACGTTTCGGTGAACAACCTGAACGTCGGCCGTAACCCGGAAGAAGTTCTGCGTCTGCTCGACGGTCTGCAAACCGATGAGCTGTGCCCGTGCAACCGTACGGTTGGCGGCGCTACGCTGTAATTTCCAGCCCGGCCAAGGGTCTGCTTGCAGGCCCGGCGCTGGGCTTTAATTGCTCTAGATTATAGGTAAAAACTATGGAATTTCTTACGACCATTAAGGAACAGCTGCCGGATTGGGCCAAGGACATCCGCCTGAATCTGGACGCCGTCATTGCCCGTTCGACGCTTGCGCCTGAAGACGCCGTTGGCGCCGCCCTGTCCGCCGCTTACGCTGCGCGCAGCCCGGTGCTGGTCGAAGCCTTCAAGAGCGGCCTGTCCGAAGGCGACGCGAATGCCGCGCTGACCGCCTCGGCGCTGATGGGCATGAACAACACCTGGTATCCCTACGTCGAAATGACGGGCGACGCCAACCTGAAAAGCCTGCCGGCCCAACTGCGCATGAACGCCTACGCCACCCATGGCGGCGTGGAGAAGAAGCGCTTCGAACTGTTTGCGCTGGTGGCATCCATCATTGGCAAGTGCCATTTCTGCGTGGCCTCGCACTATGAAAACCTGAAGAACGACGGCCTGTCGACCGAACAGCTGCGCGACGCCGGCCGTATCGCCGCCGTGGTCAACGCCGCTGCGCTGGCCCTGGCTGCTCAAGGCAAGTAAGCCGCGCAAGCTGCCAGCCCACAAAAAACCCGCCTGTGCAAACAGGCGGGTTTTTGTTTGGAAGAAGCGCTTGGCCCCGCGCTTAGTTCTTCTTCGCCATATCCGAGGTGGTCGGCAAGCCGTTCGAGACCCAGGCCTGAACACCGCCGCGATACCAATAGGCGGACCAGCCGAGCGAACCGGCGCGCAATGCCGCGTTGTAGGACGAACGGTCGTTCATGCCCGCGCCCACAAACACCACTGACGCACCGCGATTGTTGTTCGCTTTTTTCAGCAGCCAGGAATCCAGCGCACTTTGCAGTTGGTCCGTGACGCTGCCGTCCGAGCCCGCATCCGGCAGCGGATAGGAGATGGGCAGCGTGTCGGCCAGCCCGCTGGTATCGACGATCAGCAGATTCTTGTCGTTCTTGATCATGCCGACCAGGTCGCCCGTGGTAACCAGCTTGGCGCGGAAAATCTGGTTCGGCGTCGGGCCCTTATACGGCGCGGCGAACAGCAACGACGTAGGCGGCACGCCCATGTCTGCCAGCTCATCAATGGGGCTGGGCGGCATGCCCTGACCCGGCGACGACTGCCGGGGCTGCTGCCGGGGCTGCTGCTGCGGTTGCTGCTGCGGCGCGCGCCCGCCATCTTTGGCCGCCACTTCACCGCCCACCGTGCCCATTTCGATGTCGGAGATCATCACCGCAATGTTTTCGATCAGCTCATAGCACATGGTGATCGAGCCTTCGCGCGGGTTGTACCAGGCGTTGAGCTTGCCGCAGTCTTTGAACACCACGTTCACCGGCCGGGGCAACACATAGGTCTGCCCAAGCAGCTTGATGTTGTTGGTGATGGCTTCGGAAAGATTGTTGGCGAACAGATTGCCGATCTTGCGCGACGACCGCTCGAAGGTGACGTTGACCGGCGCACCGGGCGCATTGGCCGGCTGCTGCCCGTCGGGCGACCAGGTGCCAACGCGGGTGTGCGGCGCCAGGATTCTGCGCCACGCACGGTTCTGCTTGTTGAATTCGTCAGCGCAACGCGCCTTGGTCCGGTCTTCCAGCCCCACGTGCTTGGCCACCGATTCAAACACCGACGGGTTGCCGCCGTACATGATGCACAGCATGTTGCGAAAGCGCTTCAGGTCGCCCGTGTGCTCGTCCTGCCAGGCCGACGTTTCCGACGCGCCCCGGCTTTCCGCAAGCTTGCCGCTGTAATACCACTGCAAGGCGGCGTAGGTTGCGGCGTCGCGCGCCATGGTGTTCACGTCTTTGTCGTTCGACGGGTACATCGTCGGCTCAACGATTTGCAGCGCCGCGTAGATATCGACCGCGTCTTCTTCGGCGCCGGTCGACGGCAGTTCCAGTTCGCCGATCAGCGCATGGCCGAATTCGTGCATGAAAATGCTGCGCATGATGCCGATGTACACGGACACGATACGCAGCGTATCGCCGCCAAACCGGGGGTACGGACCCGCACCGGGCAAGCCCGAGCTGTCGGATTGGGCGGGCGCGGGCGCCTGCTTGGTCTGCGGCGCGCTGGCGCCACCACCGCTGCCACCACGCGGAGGCAAGCCGGCAGGTTGCGGCGCCGTAGCGCCACTACGCGGGGGCAAACCGCTGCCTTGCTGCGCGGGCGCACCCTGCCGGGGAGCCAGGTCGGTATTGATCGAAAAATCCGCAATGCCGAACGTGCCGATGTCATAGGCCATGATGCCGATGTCGCCGCCCACCGCCGACGAATCCGTGACGTCGCCAATGATCTTGCCGTTCACGATGAAGCGGGCCGCGCCCGGCAACTCGACCACCTTGATGCGGTCCGAGCCATCCAGCTTCGCCAGATTGGGAACCGTTGCGATATCGCGACGGTTCTGGCCTTCAAGACAGAACAGAATCGTGCTCTTGTCCGCCGTAATCTCGATCAGGCACAGGCTTTTCTTCGCGCGATTATTCAGCGCCACGCCAATCGACGCCTTCGGGTTCTGCGAATTGACGACCACATTCACATCGGTCACGCGGCCCTGTTCCGGCGCGGGTCCCACAGAAAGATAAAGCGTTTGTTCGCTGCCGGCCGTGGCCGGGTTGCGCAACGTGAACCAGCCATCCTGCACGGCGGCGGTCCAGCCTTGCAGCATCTGCTGTCTGACGGCGCCTGCCAGGGGTCCCAGCTGTTGTTCAAACTCAGCGTGCGCGGGCGAAGCCGCAGCAACAAGGACCGAAAACAGGGCGACGCCGCGTAAACGCATCTGAATTTCTCTATGTAGGCAGATTGAGGTGCGCAGAATATTCCAGATCAATCCGACCCGCTTATTTATTTGTTAAAGATGTATAGCAAAGTAAATGCAATGGAATTTCATTGCATTAGCGTCGGACCGTGTTCCGATTTACGCGCGGGCCAATAGCGCAACCACCGTGGCCGCAATGCCTTCCTTGCGGCCCAGATACCCCAAGCCTTCGTTGGTCTTGGCCTTGATATTGATCTCGGTCTCTGCCAAACCGAGATCGGCGGCGATATTCGCCACCATGGCCGGCGCGTGCGGGCCGATCTTGGGCGCTTGGGCGTGAATCGTGGCGTCGATATTCACCGGCGTCCACCCTGCACGGCGCACGCGCGCCATGGCTTCGCGCAGCAGCACGCGACTGTCGGCCCCCTTGAAGGCCGGGTCCGTATCTGGAAAGTGGCGGCCGATGTCGCCCAGGCCAGCCGCGCCCAGCAGCGCGTCGGTCACGGCGTGCAGCAGCACATCCGCATCCGAATGCCCCAGCAAACCATGCGTGTGGGCAATCGTGACACCGCCGATGATCAGCGGGCGGCCTTCGACCAATGCGTGTACGTCAAAGCCCTGCCCGACGCGAAAAGGAATGCTCATAACCATTTTTCCATCAGTTCGAAATCATCCGGCCACGTCACCTTGAAATTGCGCAAGGCGCCAGGAACCAGCAATGGCGCATAACCGGCCGCTTCCAGGGCCGAGGCCTCGTCGGTCACGGTCACGCCATTTACGGAGGCCGCCGCCAGCGCATCGCGCAGCACGCCGGCCCGAAACATCTGCGGCGTTTGCGCCAGCCACAAGCCATTGCGGTCCAGCGTGCGCTCGACCCGGTCGTGGCCGCCCTTGACCGTGTCCGCCACGGGCAGCGCCAGCAGACCGCCCACCGGGTCCGCCAGGCAGGCGTCGATCAGGCGGCGCAGCGCGGCCGCGGGCAAACCGGGGCGGGCCGCATCATGAACCAGCACCCAAACGTCATCAGCCACACCACTGTCGGCCAACGCGCCTTCGACGGTATCCGCGCGAGTCGCCCCGCCGCAGGCCCGCCACACCGTGCGCGGCAGGCCGGCCAGCGCCGCGTCCACCCAGCCATCGCCCGGCGTCACGGCCACGCGCACCTGGGAAATGCGGTCATCGGCCAGCAGCGCCTGCACCGCGTGGCGCAACATGGGCTGTCCGGCCAATGGACGATATTGTTTGGGCACGGGCTCCGCACCGGGGTGGCTGGCGCGGGCGCCGACGCCCGCAGCGGGAACGATTGCAATGATTGAGTCAGACATGGTGCGGTGATTTTATAATCTTCCGCTTGATGCCTGCTTCCACCCTGATGCCCGCCCCCACTTCTCCTATCACCGCCGCGCCGCCGGTCCCTGCGACCGCCCCGACTCTGTCCGCGCTGAAACCCGGCGCGCGCTATGCGCAACCCCGTCCGCCGGGCTCGGGAGACGCCTGGCTGCTGGCGGATCTGGCCAGGCAGGCGTCCGCGCCGCTGGTTATCCTGACGGCCGAACCGCTCGAGGCCCAGCGCCTGGCAGAAGAAATTCAGCTATTCGCCCCGGACCTGCGCGTGCGCCAGCTGCCTGACTGGGAAACGCTGCCTTACGACGCGTTCTCGCCGCACCAGGACTTGATCTCGGAGCGCCTGCACACACTGCATTCGCTGATGATGAAGACGGTGGACGTGCTGACGGTGCCGATCACCACCGCGCTCTATCGTCTGGCGCCGCCCTCGTTCCTGGCGGCCTACACGTTTTCGTTCAAGCAGAAAGACAAGCTGAACGAAGCCGCCCTGCGCGCGCAGCTGACGCTGGCCAACTACAACCACGTCACGCAAGTGACCGCGCCCGGCGAATTCTGCCTGCGCGGCGGGCTGATCGACCTGTTCCCGATGGGTTCGGTCGTGCCTTACCGGCTGGACCTGTTCGACGACGAAATCGAAACCATCCGCAGCTTTGACGTGGACACGCAGCGCAGCCTGTACCCGGTGCGCGAAGTCCAGTTACTGCCGGGCCGCGAGTTCCCCATGGACGAGGATTCGCGCACGCGCTTTCGCGCGCGTTTCCGTGAAGTCTTCGAAGGTGACCCTTCGCGCGCCCTGCCCTATAAAGACATCGGCAACGGCATCCCCTTTGCCGGCGTCGAGTACTACCTGCCGCTCTTCTTTGAAGAAACGGCAACCTTGTTTGACTATCTGACGACGGGAACGGTCACCGTCACGGTTGGCGACATCGACGACGCCATCCAGCGCTTTAATCAAGACACCTCCAGCCGCTACAGCTTCCTGAAGAGCGACCGCGAGCGCCCCGTGCTGCCGCCGTCGGCCCTGTTCCTGGACAGCGAAACGCTCTACACCCGGCTGAAGGACTTCCGCCGCCTGTCATTGTCGGCAGGCGAGCCGCATCCTGATTTCCGCCCCGTGCCGGACGTCAGCGTCGCGCGCCGTTCCGACGACCCGATCGCCAAGCTCCGCGCGCTGGTGCAAACGCGGCACACCCGCGTGCTGCTGTGCGCGGACTCCGCCGGCCGCCGCGAAACCCTGGTGCAGATGCTGAATGAATATGGCGTCACGCCGGATGCGCAGCCGGACACCATCGAAGCGTTCCTCGCGTCGGACGCCAATTTCGGTATCGTCGCCGCGCCGCTGACGACCGGCTTCGGGCTGCCCCAGGCCAACCTGGCCTTCCTGACCGAAAACGACCTGTACCCGGGTCTTGCCACCACCGGCCGCCGCGGCAAGCGCGACCAGGAACGCGCGAGCAACGTCGAAGCCATGGTGCGCGACCTGTCCGAACTGCGCGCGGGCGACCCGGTCGTTCATGCGCAGCACGGCATCGGCCGTTATCACGGCCTGGTCAACATGGACATGGGCGAAGGCGAGATGGAGTTCCTTCATCTTGAGTACGCCAACGGCAGCACGCTGTATGTGCCGGTGTCGCAGCTGCACGTGATCGCCCGCTACAGCGGCGCCGATCCGGAAGCCGCGCCGCTGCACCAACTGGGTTCCGGCCAATGGGACAAGGCGCGCCGCAAGGCCGCCAAGCAAGTGCGCGACACCGCTGCTGAACTGCTGGCCCTGTATGCGCAGCGCGCCGCGCGCGAAGGCTTCGCCTTCAATCTTCCGCTGAACGACTACCAGGCGTTTGCCGAAGGCTTCGGCTTTGAGGAAACGGCTGACCAGGCCGCCGCCATCGAAGCCGTCATCGCCGACATGACGTCGGGCCGTCCCATGGACCGCCTGGTCTGCGGCGACGTGGGCTTTGGCAAGACCGAAGTCGCGTTGCGCGCCGCCTTCCTGGCGGTGGCCAATGGCAAACAGGTCGCCCTGCTCTGCCCCACCACGCTGCTGGCCGAACAACACGCCCAGACCTTCTCCGACCGCTTCGCCGACTGGCCCGTGCGCGTCGTGGAGCTGTCGCGTTTCCGCTCGGCCAAGGAAGTGGCCGCCGCCATCGAAGGCATCAACGATGGCCGGGTCGATATCGTTATCGGCACGCACAAGATCCTGTCCAAAGATGTGAAGTTCAAACGTTTGGGCCTGGTCATCATCGACGAAGAACACCGCTTTGGCGTGCGCCAGAAGGAAGCGCTGAAGTCGCTGCGTGCCGAGGTCGACGTGCTGACGCTAACCGCCACGCCCATTCCCCGCACGCTGGGCATGTCGCTGGAAGGCATCCGCGACTTCTCTGTCATCGCCACCGCGCCGCAGAAGCGCCTGGCCATCAAAACCTTCGTGCGCCGCGAAGACGGCAGCACGCTGCGCGAAGCCCTGCTGCGCGAACTCAAGCGCGGCGGGCAGTGCTACTTCCTGCACAACGAAGTCGAGACCATCCACAACCGGCGCGCGCGGCTGGAAGAGCTGGTGCCCGAGGCCCGCATCGCGGTCGCCCACGGCCAGATGCCCGAGCGCGAGCTGGAACAGGTGATGAAGGGCTTTTATCAGCAGCGCTATAACGTGCTGCTTTGCACCACCATCATCGAGACGGGCATTGACGTGCCCAGCGCCAACACCATCGTGATCCACCGCGCCGACCGCTTCGGGCTGGCGCAGTTGCACCAACTGCGCGGCCGTGTCGGGCGTTCGCACCACCAGGCCTACGCCTACCTGCTGACGCCGGGCGAAGACGCCATCACCACCAACGCGAAGAAGCGCCTGGAAGCCATTCAGGCCATGGAAGAACTGGGTTCCGGTTTCTACCTGGCCATGCACGACCTGGAAATCCGCGGCACGGGTGAAGTGCTGGGCGATTCGCAGTCGGGCAACATCCAGGAAGTGGGCTTCTCGATGTACAACGAGATGCTCAACGAAGCGGTGCGCGCGCTGCGCGCCGGCGAAGAGCCGGACCTGGACGCGCCCTTCAACCTGGC
>Ga0256895_1000183_pt1 | contig 13251 bp, 10 predicted proteins | sample MC6MC0668MT_FD_190194 | JGI IMG/M metagenome (GOLD analysis project Ga0256895, IMG submission 190194) | Metatranscriptome of enriched soil aggregate microbial communities from Iowa State University, Ames, United States - MC6-MC0668-MT... | ecosystem: Environmental > Terrestrial > Soil >... | reverse complement strand
GTGATGCTGCATCAAGCCGGTCTGACCGAAGCCGACGTTGAAATTGTCGTGACCGGCGTGCTGAACTTTGCGCCGCTGTTGCAGGGCCAAGTCGACGCCACCGCCGCCACCGACACCGGCCTGCTGGTCGGCCGCCGTCGCGGCCTGGGGGAGGTCAACGTGATGGAAGTGCGCGACACCCTCAACGTATCCAGCGACCTGTTCGTCGTGCGGGAATCGGTTTATCAACAAAAGCAGCCGCTGCTGCGCGCGTTCCTGAAGGCGTATCGCGACAGCGCCGCGTGGATGATCGCCCAGCCGGAAGAAGCCGCCACGCTGGCCGGCAAACGCGCCATCGACGGCACCGACCGCAGCATCAACCTGGACGTGATCCGGCTGCGCAATGCCGCGTCCCTCTCGCCGGCCGGCCGGCCGCTGGGCGCGTTTGATCTGGACCTGTTGCAGAAGGCCGCTGACGCCTACCGCGCGCTGGGCCTGATCCAGCACCCCATCGATGTCGCCGCCGTCGTCGACGCCAGCCTGTTGCCCGGAGCCTGACATGACCGCCGCCCTGAAGTTTGCAGGCAAGGTGGTGCTGGTAACCGGCGCCAGCCGGGGCATCGGCGCAGAGATCGCGCGCAGCTTTGCGCGCGAAGGCGCCACCGTCGTCGTCAACTACCTGAGCAACACCGAAGCCGCCCACGCCGTCGTGGCGCAGTGCGTGGCCGCAGGCGGCGACGCCTGGGCCGTGCAGGCCGATGTGGGATCGGCGGACGCCGTACAAGCCATGGTGGACGGCATTGTGCAGGACGCCGGCCGGCTGGATATCGTCGTCAACAACGCCCTGCGCCATTACGCGTTTGATCCGCGCACGCGCACCGCGTTTGATGATCTGTCGTGGCGGCAGTACCAGTCGCAATTCGACGGATCGGTCGGCGCGGCGTTCAACGTCTGCCGCGCCGCGCTGCCGCACTTCAAGCAACGCGCGCAAGGGTGCATCGTCAACCTCGTCAGCAACCTGGTTGAGCATCCCGTCGTGCCGTATCACGACTACACCACCGCGAAGGCCGCGCTGGTGGCGTTCAGCCGCAACCTGGCGGCGGAGCTTGGCCCGTACGGCGTCCGGGTCAATTGCGTGGCCCCGGGTTTGGTCTACCCAACCGACGCCAGCGGCGGCACGCAGGAAGCGTTTCGCGAACAGCTGATCGCCGCCACGCCGCTGCGGCGCATCGCCCGTCCCGAAGATGTCGCCGGGCCGGTGCTGTTCCTGGCATCCGGCTGGAGCGGCTTCATGACGGGGCAAGTCCTGTTCGTGGACGGCGGACTGGTGATGCGCTAGAGTGGGTAGCCCCCCAGCTTCGCAGCATTCCCCCGGAGCCGCCCCATGCGCGTCCGAGCACGAATTTTCGCCTGCCTGTTCGGATTGATCCTTGGCTTGTTGAGCCTGGCCCAGGCACGGCTTGCGCTGGCCGACCCGCCTACCCCCACAACCGCCCCCCCGCTCGCCGCCATTCAGATGGGCGACATTCCGCTGCGCGCCGACAGCGACACGCGCTACGCCGAAGGCGTGTTGCAGCGCGTCGCCACCACCGACCCCGACGCCAAGTTCGGCCCGCTACTGGAAGCAATCGCCAAGTCCGCCGACGAAAAGCTCTACGAATTCCAGCCGGCCCAACTTCGCACCCTGCCCATCATGCGGGTCGAGAGCCTGGAGCGGCATTGGGTCTTTGACGCTCGCCGGCTGGCGCGCTGGCAGGCGGATCTGCGCCAGGCCACCGCCTGGTACGCCAGCGACGCGGCCGAATTGCTGCGCCGTCGCGACGCCTGGCAGGCCATCAAAAGTTCAGCCTCCGCCGCCAGCCTGCCGCCCGCGCTGGCCGACCGCGTGGATGCCGTTCTGGCGCAACTGACGGGCGCCGCGCAGGCGCTGTCCGGCCCGCTATCGCGCCAAGCCGACCTTGAACAACGCGCCAACGCCGTCGAAGAACGCATCAAGGCGGGCCAGCGTTCCGTGGCCGAAGCCATCAACGACATCGACGCGCGCCTGATGCGCGTGGATTCACCACCGCTCTGGGATCTGGGCAAGACGCAAGATACCAGCCAGGACACCATGGCCTTGCTGCACACGGGCATCGACATCGAAGCCCGCTTCGCGCGCGAATACAGCGCGTCGGGCAGTGGCAACCAACGCGCGCTGCATGTGATTCAGATCGTGCTGCTGGTGCTGCTGCTATGGCTGGCCAGGAAGAGCCGCGACGCGATCCGCGCAGGTGTCATGAGTGAAACCGCGGCGGGCGTCCTGGGCCGCCCGTTGTCCACCTGGCTGCTGCTGTCGATGGTGGCCGTGCTGGCGTTAGAACCCGATGCGCCGCTGATGGTGCAGCAAGTGGCGTTGGTGCTGGCGGCGGCGCCGGTGCTGCGCCTGCTGCCGCCCTCTGCGCGCCGTCAAATGGACCTGTGGCCCTATGCAATCACCGCCCTGTTCCTGGCGGAGCGGCTGGGCTTCTTGTTCTTGGCCAACACCTTGTTCTACCGCCTGTCCACCGTGGCGCTGACCGCGGTGGCGCTGGCCGCCATCTTGTGGCTGCTGCGGCGCGGCCGGCGCCGCGCCCCGTCGCCTGCTCCCTCCCGGCTGGCCGGCATGCTGCGCGGCATCGTCTGGGTCGCGGTGGCGTTGCTATGCGTGTCGCTGGTGGCCAACCTGTTCGGCAATGTCTCGTTGGCGGAAATGCTGACCAGCGCCGTCATCGGTTGCGGCTACTTCGGGCTGGTGCTTTACGCCGGCGTCACCGTCATCATCACCCTGGTGCAAGTGCTGTTGGCGCGCCAAGGCATATCGCGCTTCCGGCTGGCGCGCGAACATGCGCCGCCGCTGGTGCAGTTGCTGATCCGCCTGCTGACGTTCGCCGCCGTCGTAGGCTGGGCCGTCTACGCGATGGACCGATTCCGCATCCTGCGCGCCACTTATGCGTTCGCCACCCAGGTGCTGTCCTACACCCTGACCTTGGGCGAAGTGTCCATCAGCCTGGGCAACGTGCTGCTCTTTCTGATTTCCGTGGTGATTGCATTCTGGGCCGCGCGCACCATCCGCCTGATCCTGCGCGACGAAGTGCTCACGCGCATGGCGCTGCCGCGGGGCGTGGGCAACAGCATCGCGTCGCTTTCGTACTACCTGGTGCTGCTGCTGGGCCTGGGCATCGCGCTGTCGGCGGCGGGCTTTCAGACCAGCCAGCTGACCATCGTGTTCGGCGCGCTGGGCGTGGGTATTGGCTTCGGCCTGCAAGGCGTCGTGAACAACTTCGTGTCCGGCCTGATCCTGATGTTCGAACGTCCGATACAGCCGGGCGACGTGGTGGAAATCAGCGGCACGTCCGGACAGGTTCGCGACATCGGCATGCGCGCCACCCGCATCAAGACGTTCGAAGGCGCCGATGTCATCGTGCCCAACGGCACGCTGCTGTCGGAAAAGCTTACCAACTGGACCCTGCTGGACCGCAGCCGCCGCATCGAAGTCAATATCGGTCTGGCCTACGGCACCGAGCCCAGCCGGGCGATCGACCTGCTGGATGCCGTGGCCCGGGAAACGGCCGGCGTCGTTACGGAACCGGCGCCCACGGTGCTGTTCATGGGCTTTGGCGCCAGTACGCTGGACTTCAGCATTCGCGCCTGGACCCACGACTTCGATCACTGGATCAACATCCGCAGCGACTTGATGGCGCGCATGTACGACGCGCTGCGCCAGGCCGGCATCGAGATCGCATTTCCGCAGCGCGATCTGCATCTGCGCACGGTGTCGGATGAAGCCAGCGCTGCGCTAGGCGTCGGGCGCAGAACCGGCGAGCCCGGTCCCAACTTGTCCGATTCCGACGTTCAAGCGCGTTAGACCGGCATCGCCGTCTTCACCAGCTCTACCCAGTAGTGCGCGCCCAACGGCAAGATATCGTCGTTGAAGTCGTAGTACGGGTTATGCACAGGCGGGTTGTCTTGCCCCGGACGCGCCGCGCCAATGAACACGTAGGCGCCCGGACGCTGCTCCAGCATGTACGCGAAATCTTCCGACCCCATGCGCGGCGTGCAAGCCGTATCCACCCTGTCTTCACCCACCACGCGCGCGGCGGCGCGAGCGGCCAGCGCCACCTCGGCTTGCGTGTTGACGCATGCCGGATAGCCGCGAAACACCTGCACGTCGATGGCGGCGCCCGACGTCAACGCCACCCCCGCGCACACCTCGCGCAAGCGGCGCTCGGCCAGGTCGCGCGTGGCGGCGGTCAACGTGCGGCAGCTGCCGCGCAACATCACACTGTTAGGCACCACGTTCCAGGTGTCGCCCGCGTGAATCTGCGTCAGGCTCAACGCCAACGAATCGGTCGGTTTCACGTTGCGGCTGACGATGGTCTGCATGGCCGACACAAGCTGCGCCGCCGCCACGATGGGGTCCACGCCATGCTCGGGCTGGGCCGCGTGGCACCCCTTGCCGGTGACGTTGATTTCATAGGTATCGCAGTTGGCCATCACCGTGCCCACGCGCGTGGACACCGTGCCGAATGGCAGATTGGGCGAGTTATGCAGCGCGAACACAGCGTCGCACGGGAACTGGTCAAACAGCCCGTCCTGCACCATGGCGAGCCCCCCGCCCGCGTGTTCTTCGGCGGGCTGGAAGATCAGGTGCAAGGTGCCGCGCCACTGCGGATCGGCCGCGAGGTGACGGGCCGCGCCCAGCAGCATGGCAGTATGTCCATCGTGGCCGCAGCCGTGCATCTTGCCGGGGATGGTTGAGCGGTGCGACGCATCGCCCAATTCCTGCATGTCGAGCGCGTCCATGTCGGCGCGCAATCCAATCACCGGCCCGTTGCCGCGCGTCAGCGTGCCGACCACGCCAGTGCGTCCCAAGCCGCGATGCACCGTGGCGCCTGCCCGTTCCAGCTCGCGCGCCACCACGTCGGCGGTGCGAAATTCACAGAAGGCGGTCTCGGGATGGGCGTGCAGGTCGCGACGCCATTCGCGCATAAGGCGCAGCAATTCCGGGCTGACGGGCGATTCGACGATGGCCATGGCGGTGTCTCCGTAGGGCGGGCTTGGGGGAAATACGCCTATCGACTATAGACAGCCGCGGGTACAAAGCCGATAGCAATGATCACGCCTTATCGATGCGGTTTTTGCAACGATTCAATCCCACGCCACGACCCGGCAAGGAACCCCGTCATGGACGATGTCCTGGAATTCAAGCGCACCTTGTGCCTGCTGCAAGTGATCGAGACCGGCACCTTGCGCGCCGCCGCCGATCAGCTGAACACTGACCCCTCCGCCATCAGCCGCGCCATTGCTCGCCTGGAGGCGGACACCGGGCTGACGCTTTTGGAACGCCGTGGGCGCGGCGTGGTGCCAACGGATGCGGGGCGGCTGGTGGCGCTGTTCGCGCGCCGCCAGCAAGATCTGAACGAGTCTTTCCAGGCCGAGGTGAACAACTTGAAAAGCGCCACGCGCGGCCATGTGGAGCTGGCGCTGGGCGAAGGCTTTGTCGACATGCTGCTGGAACCCGTGCTGCTGACATTCGTGCGCAAGCACCCGGACATCACCTACAGCATCCACGTGGCTGGCACCAATGAAACCGTGCGGTGCATCGTCGAGGAACGCGCGCAGATCGCCCTGGCGTTCCAGCCGCCTAACGACGTGCGGCTGCGTTCGCATTATTCGCGCCCCGCGCCCATGCGCGTGCATGTCCACAAAGACCATCCGCTGGCGCGATCCCGCCGGGCCTTGCGCCTGTCGGACCTGGCGCCTTACGGCTGGGCCGCGATGGACGAATCGTTCGGCGTGCGCCAGCACATCCAGGCCGCCGAGCTGGATGAGAACGTCAAGCTCAAGCCCGCGCTACTGACGAACTCGTTCAAGATCCTGTGGGAATTCGCCAGCCAGGGCCTGGGCTATGTGGTGAACCCGTTGTCGATGCCGTTAAAGGGTGCGCAGTTTCGCCAGATGGTGTCGCTGCCGCTGGCCAACCCCATTCTGAACAACAGCCGTACGCATGTGATCAGCCTGGCGGGCCGCCATCTGCCGCCCGCCACGGCCAGCATGCTGCGCCATATCCTGAAGACATTTCCCGCGCTGGAATCCCGGCGCGCGTGATCAGGCTTGATGGGGGGGGGTTGAGGGGGGTGGGTGGATTTGGCGCATCCATCGTTGCGGTTTTCACAATGATCCAACCTGCGCCGCGTCATTGATGCAGGCAAACGCCGCTGCCTAGACTGCATGCAGCAGCCACGATATCCGGCTGCTTCACAACAGCAATGACAAGGGAGAAGCAGCATGCGTTGGACCCTACCGCCCCTCCTCGCCCGGGCCGCCGCGCTAGGCGTGTTATGCGTTTCCGCATTCACCGCCGCGTCGCTGGCGCACGCCGCGGACTACCCTGCAAAAAAGCCGCTGAGCCTGATCGTGCCCTATCCGGCCGGCGGCGCCAGCGACGCGTCCGCGCGGCAGTTCGGCGTACACATCGCCCATGCGCTCAAGCAACAGGTCGTGGTGGAAAACGTGGGCGGCGGCGCGGGCATGCTGGGCGCGCGCCGCGTCTTGACCAGCGCACCTGACGGCTACACGTTTCTGCATGGTTCCGCCAATGAAATCATCTTGAGTCCCTTTCTGAATGCGGCAGCGCATTACAAGCCCGAAGACTTCCGGCTGACGCAACCCATCAGCGAAGCCACCATCGTGCTGCTCGCGCGCGCCGACCTGCCGGTGGACGACGTCGACGCGTTCATCGCCTACGCCAAGCGCCCGGGCGCCAAGCCGCTGACGTTCGGCAGCGTGGGCGTGGGCTCGCTGTACCACATCATGACCGAGTACCTGGGCCGCCGCGTCGGCGCGGAGTTTTTGCACGTGCCGTATCGGGGCGCAGCGCCCGCGCTGCAAGACCTGATCGGGCGCCAGGTGGATTTCGCCGTGCTGCCATACCAGCAGGCCATGGAAGGCATGGCGGCGCAAGGGCAGCTGAAAATCCTGACCAGCTTCTCCGATACGCTGCCCGCCCCGCTGGCAAAGCTGCCGCTCATCTCGCGCAGCAAGACCATTCCCGATTTCGTCTACACGATTGCGGGCGGCTACTACGTGCGCCAGGACACGCCCGCGCCCGAAGTGGACACCCTGCGCCGCGCCGTCGGCTATGCGCTGGAGCAGCCCGAGCTGCGCACGCGCATGGAGGCCGAAGGGCGCTTGCTGCTGCAACCGATGAGCCAGCAGGATGCCGACGCCTACGCCGTGGCGCAGGTGGCCAAGTATCAGGAAATGATCCAGACGCTGGGGCTGAAACCGATGTAGCGGCTGCGCGGGCGATGCCGGCAAGGGTTAAACCGAAACCGGCACCGTCAACCCGTTCTTCACCCGGTTCATCACGACCAGCGTCGAAAACCGTTTGACGTTGGGGTTGCCCCAGAAGTGGCGTTGCGCGAAGACTTCGTATTCCGCCATGTCGGCCATGGTCAGGGTCAACACGAAATCCACTTCGCCCGTGACCGACAGGCACTGCATGATTTCCGGCGCGCCCTGCATGGCGCGCTTGAAGAGATCCAGCTTGTCGGCGCGCTCGCTCTCCAGCGACACCAGCACCACCATCATGATTCCGCGCCCCACCGCGGCGGGGTCCACGACCGACACGTCGGCCGTCACCACCTTGGCTTCACGCAGCCGCTTCATGCGGCGCAGGCACGATACCGGCGACAGGTTCACGCGCTGGGCAACGTCCTGGCTGGTGCGCTGGTTGTCTTCTTGCAGGCTTTGCAAGATCTGAAGGTCGAAGTCGTCTAGTTCCATGAGGGTCTCGGAACGCAGGGGAAGCAGGAGCAGATTCTAATCCTGACGGCGACGCAACCCGGCCCCATTTCGACGGGAAACTTCATTTCGCCCCCTCCAGACGCAGGAATTCATCAAGCCGCTTGCTTACACTGGGAACCCACCCCCGCACCGCGGGATTTCCAGCCGTATCCCGCAATGCCCTCACTTCAGTTGTTCCTGCTTTTCCTCGCCGCCGACGCGGCGCTTAAACTCACGCCCGGCCCCGACATGGCGTTGACGCTATCGCGGGGCATGACCCAAGGGTTCCGCCCGGCATTCCACAGCGTGCTGGGCAACGTGGCGGCCGGTTTCATCCAGGTGCCGGCCGTGGTGCTGGGGCTGGCGTCGGTGCTGCAAGCCTTTCCGACGCTGTTCGTGGGCATCAAGGCGGCGGGCGGCTTGTATCTGGGTTACCTGGGCGTGAAAGCCATCATCCGCTGCGCGCAGTCGGCCGACGTGTCGTTGTCGGCCCGCCCCGGCGATGCGCGCGACGCCTTCTGGCAAGGCTTCATGACGAACCTGCTGAACCCGAAAGTGCTGCTGTTCATGATCGCCTTTCTGCCGCAATTCACCACGCCGGATAACGGGCCGGTGTGGATTCAGATGCTGGTGCTGGGCGTCACCATGAAGGTGCTGAGCCTGCCGTATGGCAGTTGCTTTGCCTACGGCGCGTCGCGCATCCGGGGTTGGGTCGGGCGCAATCCGTGGTTTTTGCGGATGCAGCAAGGCTTGCTCGGCGCCATCATGCTCGGCCTGGCGCTGTATGTGCTTTACTCCACGGCCGCGAACCCCATCCCGTGATGCCTGGGCAACGCCCTTTTGATATTTGCACCGCCCCAACGTTTTGAGCTTCACCCCGCTTCCATGACCGCCGCCACCTTGAACTCCGGGCAAAACGCCTCGGCCTCCACCCTGCTTCCCACGCTGTCGCTGATCGGCGCGATGGCGTCTTTGTGCATCGGCACGTCGTTTGCCAAGTCGCTGTTTCCCGAAGTGGGTGCGCAAGGCACGACGGCGTATCGCATTGTCATCGGCGCCATCATCCTGATTGCGTTCTGGCGCCCGTGGCGGTTCCCGCTGACCCGTCAGAACGCCGGCAAGATCGCGCTGTACGGGGTGACGCTGGCGTGCATGAATCTGCTGTTCTATATGGCGTTGCAAACGCTGCCGCTGGGGGTGGCCATCGCCATCGAATTCACCGGGCCGCTGACCTTGGCGGTGGTCCTATCGCGGCGCGCGATCGACTTCGTCTGGATCGCCTGTGCGCTGGCCGGCCTGGTGCTGCTGATTCCCACCGGCCAATCGGTCCATGACCTGGACCCCACCGGCATTGCCTATGCGTTGGCGGCGGCGGTGTGTTGGGCGCTGTACATCATCTTTGGCAAGATGGCCGGCAATGTGCACGGCGGCCAGGCCACCTCGCTGGGCCTGCTGGCGGCCGCCATGGTCGCGCTGCCCGTGGGCGCGGCGCATGCGGGCATGGCCTTGCTGGACCCGAAGCTGATTCTGGCCGGCATCGGCGTGGGCATGCTGTCCAGCGCGCTGCCGTACTCGCTGGAAATGGTGGCGTTGCGCCGCTTGCCGCAAAAAACGTTTGGCGTGCTGCTCAGCATGGAACCCGCGATGGGCGCGCTGGCCGGCGTCATCGTGTTGAACGAACATCTGAGCCAGACGCAATGGCTGGCCATCTGCGGCATCATCATTGCGTCGGCGGGTTGCGCGGCGACCGCGCAACGCGGGAAGAAGCGGGCGGCGGCGCAATCAGGGAAAAAGCGCGCGGCCGCAGCCGCGCGGGACTAGTCGCCTGGGTCGCGCGTCTGGGTCTCGTGTCTGGATTTCGCGCCAACGCCGCCTGCGGCCCCCGCTTGGCGCTTACTCCGCCGATATGCCCTTATGGCGGATCACCGCGCCCCAGCGCTCGTATTCCTCGCGCGTGAACGCCGCGAATTCCCGTGGCGTGCTGCCTGTGGGTTCCATGCCTTGCATGGTCAGCTGCTTGACCACATCGGGCGACTTCAACGCGGCGACAATCGCGCGGCTGAGCTTGTCGACGATGGGTGCGGGCGTACCGGCCGGCGCCACGACAGCTTGCCAAGCCGCAGCCTCGAACGTGTGCCCGCCCGCTTCGGCGAACGTCGGCACGTCGGGTAACTGCGCGGAGCGCTTTGCGGCGGGCACCGCAATCGCACGCAGCTTGCCCGCCTGAATCAACGGACGCGCGGCGGCCAAGTCGGCCATCATCAGCGGCACCACTCCCGACGCCACATCCTGCAACGCGGGCGGCGTGCCCTTGTACGGAATCGCGGTGGCGCGCCCGCCTATGGATTCCAGGAACAACTCCATCGCCAGATGATGCGGGCTGCCCACGCCCAGCGACGCATAACTGCCCGGCTGCGCGCGGCGCAGATACGCCATGACAGCCGGCAGATCGTTCAGATCGGAACCGGGAGACGTCACCAGCACAATCGGCAAGGACACCAGGGTCGAGACCGGCGTGAAATCGCGGCCCGCCGCGTAAGGCAGCTGCTTGTACAGCCACGGGTTCAGCGCCAGCGTGCTCATGCCCGCCGTCATCAGCGTGTAGCCGTCGGGCGCGGCGCGCGCGGTTTCCTGGGCGGCGACGATGGTGGCCGCGCCAGGGCGGTTTTCAACGACAATCGGCTGCCCCAGCGATTCGCCCACATGCTTGGCGACGATGCGGGTGGCGATATCGCTGCCGCCGCCCGCACTGAACGGCACCAGCCAACGGATGGGGTGATCGGGATACTCCGCCGCGCTCGCGGCAGCGGCAACGCCCGTCAACGCCACGGCCAACACGGCGCGGGACATCGCAAGGAACAACGCACGCGATGGCGCAAACGCCGCAACGCGCGGCAACAAACTTCGGGTCATGTCTGATTTCCTGGACTTATTGTTTGAGGAACCGCATCAGGCGCGCGCGGCGTTCAGCCATCGCAAGCCGGCCGAGGTGGCGCCGGCCGGCCGGTATTCGCAGCCAATCCAACCGGCGTATTCCAGCTCGCGCAGCACGTTGAAAATCCAGCCGTAATCCAGTTCGCCGCGATCCGGTTCCTGACGCAGCGGCACGCCCGCAATCTGCAAATGCCCCACGCGGCCGGTCGGCAAATATTCCCGCAGCTTGGTGGTGACGTCGCCCTCGACGATCTGGCAATGATAAAGGTCCATCTGCACTTTCAGATTGGACGCGTTCACCGCCTGCACGATCGCATGCGCGTCGTCCTGGCGGTTCAGAAAATATCCGGGGATGTCGCGGGTGTTGATGGGTTCGATCAACAGGGTGACGCCCACCGACCGCGCCTGGCGCGCGGCCCAGTCCAGGTTCTCGTAATAGCAATCCAGCAAGGTCTGGCGCGAGGCGTCTGCCGGCGCGATGCCCGCCATCACGTGCACGTTCGAGCAGGACAGCGTGGTGGCGTAAGCCAGCGCCTGCTCAATGCCCGCGCGAAATTCCGACTGCCGCCCCGGCAAGGCGGCCAGCCCGCGATCCCCCTGGCTGGCCACGCCCGGCGGCGCGTTGAACAGCACCTGCGACACGCCGGCCGCGTCCATGCGTTCGCGCACGAAGGCGGCGGGCTCCTCATACGGGAACATGCATTCCACACCGGTATAGCCGTCAGAGGCGGCGGCGGCATAGCGGTCCAGGAACGCGTGTTCCTGATACATCATCGACAGATTGGCGGCGAATTTCAGCATGGCGGGGCTCCGTACCGGGCGGCATCCCGGCAACTTAGCACACCGCCGCGCGGTCCAGGATCATGGCGCGGCGCAACAAACAAACGCCGGGGCACGAGGCCCCGGCGTGGTGTTTGCAGGCAGGCGTCTTGACGTGACGCCAGCGCCCTTTTTAATACGTCAGCCGCACGCCCAACATCACGCTGCGGCCCGGCAGCGGCGCCACCGTCGAGATAAACGACGCGTGGTTGTAGGCCAGTTTGTTCAGCAGGTTGGTGCCGCGCAGATAGACTTCGTAGCCCGTCTCGTTGTAGCGGCCGCGGTAAGCGACCACGGCGTTGACCAGGTTGTAGCCCGGCGTGCTGTCTTCATACGAGGCGATGTCTTTTTGCGAGAACACGCGCGCATATTCCACGCCGCCCGACCACTGATCCCATTTCACATTACCGCGCACACCCGCGCGCGCTGCCGGAATGCGCGGCAAGTTGCCGTCGCCGCCTGTCAGCTTGCCGCGCACGTAGTCGCCGAACACGGCGGCCGAAAACACCGGCGTGAACTGGTGGCGCAGTTCACCTTCCACACCCGTGAATTCCGCGTCGCGCTGCGTGTATTCGATCAGGCGGAAGTCTTCGTAGCGGTCCAGCGTATTGGCGTAGATATAGTTCTTCACGCGGTTGTGGAACACGCTGGCCGAGAACGTGGTGTCGCCCGAATGCTTGCGCAAGGTCAGGTCGATGTTGTGCGACGTTTCGCGGCCCAGGTCGGCGTTACCGAGCTCGTAGGTGTTGGTGGCCAGGTGCACGCCATCAGCGTAAAGCTCTTGCGCGTTGGGCAGGCGTTGCGAACGCGACAGCGACAGCGCCACCGAGTACTGCGGGGCGAAGTCCCAAATGGCCGCGGCCGACAAGGACGTGCCAGACAAGCTGCTGCGCGGCGCGCCGCCTTCCGGTGAAATGCGCTGCCAGTCCTGACGCGCGCCCACTTCAAAACGCCAGTCGTTCAGCTGATATTCCTCGAGCACGAACAAGCCGTTCGAACGCGTGCGGCTGCGCGGCAAAAAGGCCTCTTCGCCGTCGGCGCGAAAATCGCTGTAGGCGTTCTGCAAACCCACCACGCCGCGCCAGCCGGCAATCGGCTTGTGCTGCAATTCCACGCGCAAGTCGTAGCCCTTGTTCTTGAAGCGCGTGCCGACTTCGCCGCCTTCGATCTCGTCGTGCTGATAGTCGGTCAGACCGCCGCGCACGCGAATCTTTTCAAAGCCGGCGAACGGGTCTTGATATTCGGCGCGCAAATCCAGGCGGTTGCTGCGCAGCTTCACGTACGGCACGCCGCCGTGTTCATGGTCATGATCGTGGTCGTGGCCTGCTTCTTCGTGGTCGTGGTCGTCGTGGCCGCCGCAATGCAGGTGCGTGCCGTGCGGGTGGCAGCCTTCGTATTCGTGGTTGTGCCCCGGCAGGCCGTACTTGCTTTCCAGATGCGTGAACGCCAGGCCGACGTAACCGCGCGGCGTGATCCACGACATGCCGACGGAGCCCTGCGTGGACTCGCTGTACGACCCTTCAAGCTTGCCGCCCGGCCAATCGGGCACGTCGTAATCGCTGGTGCGGCGCTTCATGCCTTCGACGCGCACCGCGAACTGACCTTCGCCCGCCGTGATGCCGACCGCGCCTGAACGTTCCTTGGTACCCGTCGCGCCGCGCAATTCGGCTTCGGCCTCGATGCCCTTTTCGGGAACGGCGGTCGGAATCTTCT
>Ga0256895_1000175_pt1 | contig 13445 bp, 9 predicted proteins | sample MC6MC0668MT_FD_190194 | JGI IMG/M metagenome (GOLD analysis project Ga0256895, IMG submission 190194) | Metatranscriptome of enriched soil aggregate microbial communities from Iowa State University, Ames, United States - MC6-MC0668-MT... | ecosystem: Environmental > Terrestrial > Soil >... | reverse complement strand
GTTTACACCCTGGCCGCCATCGCGCTTGCCGCGCTGAGCCTGAGCCCGTCCGTCCACGCGCAGGACGCCGCCACGTGGCCCAGCAAGCCGGTGCGCATCATCGTGCCTTTCGCAGCGGGCGGGTCCACCGACATCGTCGCGCGCAAGGTCGCGCAGCGTTTGGGCCAGCTGACCCATCAACCCTTCGTGGTTGAAAACAAGCCGGGCGCCGGCGGAACGCTGGGCGCGGCCTATGCGCGCGCGCAGCCTGCCGATGGCTATTCGCTGTTTCTTGGCACGGTCAGCACGCAATCGGTGGCGCCCTTTCTGTACAAGACCCTGCCCTACGATCCATTGAAGGATTTTCGTGGTCTGGCGATGATTGCGTCCGTGCCAAACGTGGTGGTCGTCAACAAGGACTTGAAGGTCCACGACCTGAAGGCCTTGATCGCCGCGGCGAAGAACAAGCCCGGCGGCTTGACCTATGGCTCAAGTGGCCTGGGCTCTTCCAACCACCTGGCCACCGAAGCGCTGCGCGCCAGCCTGGAACTGCCAGTCACGCACGTGCCGTATCGGGGGTCCGGCCCGGCCTTGACCGACACCATGGCCGGGCATGTGGACTTCATGCTGGACGTGGCGATGACGTCGTTGCCCTATATACAACGGGGCGACGTCAGCGCCGTTGCGGTCACGTCAAAGCAGCGGCTGCAAGTGTTGCCCAACGTACCCACGGTGACCGAGCAGGGCTTTCCCGAGTTTGAGGCCTTGGGCTGGTTTGGCTTGTTTGCCCCCGCGCAAACACCCAATGACGTGGCTGAAAAAGTGGCGGCGCTGGTGCGCGAGGTCGTGCTGGAAAAGGACATGGTGGCGTATTTCGATGCGCAGGGCGCCACCGCCAGCGGCGTCACGCTCAAGGGCTTTGACGACATCGTCGCCGAAGACCGGGCGCATTGGGGCAAGGTGGCGCAGCTGGCGCAAATCAAGCCCGAGTAACACAGCCGGCGGGGTCACTTATGCCAGGCCACGCCGCCCCACCGCCCAGTTGCCACCAAGTCTTTCGTGACTTCGATGAGCGTCTGATGGATGTGGGTGCAGACCATACTCTTCTCGGTAGACAGCGACATGCAAACCGATACCCGCCGGCTGAATGCCTTGTCAGCGATGGGCGTCGAGACGATATTCTCGGCGTGGGCCTCGGGGCCGCCCAACGCGGACGAGGGAAGCACGGTCCAGCCCTTGCCCGCCCGAACCAGCGCCAGCAGGACCGACACCGCGCTGGTCTCGGCGACGAGCGTCAACGGCAAGGTTTCCTCGGCGAAGGCGCGGGCCGCCAGCACGCGTATCGAATTCGGAAAGCTGGGCAAGACCAGAGGCAGCTCAGACATCTGCCGTAGCGACACCGCTTCTACTCCCAGCGACGGCCCGATCAGGTACAGGTTTTCAATCAGCAGCGGCGTCGTGGTCATGCGGGCGGGTTGCGGCTGCACATCCATGGCGACGGCGATATCCATGCGGTGCAAGGACACGGCCACGGCCAGGTCGGCGCTGCTGCCTTCAATGATTTCAAGCAGCACTTCCGGATACCGCTGGGCCACTGCTTCGATCAGCGGCACCGCCAGCACGCGCGACGTGCTGGTCGGCAGGCCCACCGTGACGTGGCCGGCCGGGGTATCGCGGCCATGCTTGAGCGCGGACTTGGCCTCTTCCACTTGCCGAAGCACCATCTTGGCGTGCCGGTACAGCAACTTGCCCGCGTCGGTGGCGCGTACGCCGCCGGGGCCGCGCAACAGCAACTGCGTCTCCAGCTCGCCTTCCAGATTCGCCACGTGTTGGCTAAGCGAGGGCTGCGCGATGTGCAAGGTTTCCGCCGCGGCCGTAATGCTCTCCAGCTCGACGATGCGAGTGAAGTACTTGAGTTGTCGCAAGTCCATCAGGATTTCCTATCTCGAGCACGAATCATATTCAACGATGGCGCCTTCCGGCCACGCGCTGCGCGTAATCCCTAGGAAAAAAGGCGATACTCAGCTTTCAGAAGCACATCACTTTTTCCTATGCCGCTATTCAGATTGCATATTGGCGCCGCCATTTCCGCGTCAATAACATGATTGCCAAATCGGTTGCCGCCAGGCTTTAACCACAGATCCCGACATCGCTTTCAAGGAAGTTCATGCAGTCCTATACAAAAAACGAAGACGTGGCCTGGGTCGTTCCGCCTCAAGACTATGCGGATACCCGGCCTGCCACGTTCGGCATTCCCGAGCCGCGCTCTTGCTATCTGACGATGCGCGATGGCTGCCGCCTGGCCATTGATATCTACATTCCTACGGCTGACGCGAACCACGCCGCCCGCCTTGAGCGTGAAGCGCCCGCACAGTTTCCCGCCATCGTGCTGTTCACGCCCTACTACCGCCGCTTCAAGCTCAAGGCGGGCGGCACGGGTGAACGTGCGCCCAACACCGCAAAGTTCCGCGACTTCTTCGTTCCGCGCGGCTATGCCGTGATCGTGATTGACGTGCGTGGCACGGGGGCCAGCTTTGGCACGCGTGACAGCTTCCGCTCGCCCCGCGAGCGCGATGACAGCCGCGAAGTGGTGGACTGGATCATCAAGCAGCCGTGGTCCAGCGGCGTGGTGGGCGCCACCGGCATCTCTTACCTGGGAGCGGCGTCGGACTTTCTGGCCAGCACCGGCCACCCGGCCGTGAAGGCCATTGCCCCGCTGTTCTCCGTTTGGGACACCTATACCGACAACTACTTCCCGGGCGGCATTCCGCTCAAGGCGCTGACGCAAAGCTATGACGACCTGATGGTCGCACTCGACCACGACCGCCGCGACATGCTGCACCGGTTTGTCTACTACGCCAACCCGGATTTCGAAGGCCCGCAACCGGTTGACGAGGATTCTGACGGCGCCCTGCTGCAAGCGGCCATCCACCAGCATCTTGGCAACTTCCGCCAGACGGAGTTCATGCCCGAGTTCCGCTTCCGCGAAGATCCGCTGCCCTATGACGCGGCATTCAGCTCCGCCACGTTCAGCCCCTACAGTTTGGCCGAGCAGATTCCGCGAGATGTGGCCGTGCTGTCGGTATCGGGCTGGATGGATGGCGGCGGCTACATGAACGGCGCAATCTCGCGCTACCTGACCTTGTCGAAGAACCCCCGCCATCTGTTGCTGGGGCCGTGGGACCACGGCGCGCGCATTGACGTTTCGCCGTGGCGCACGACGCAGATGGCCGATTTTCCGTGGCTGGCCGAGATCCTGCGCTTCTTCGACCACTATCTGCTGGGCCACGACACGGGGCTTGATGCCGAAGACCCGGTCCATTACTACGCGCTGCATGCCGAAAAATGGCGCAGCTCGGCCCAATGGCCGCCCTACGAGAAGCGCCTGGACAGCACGCTGCACCTGACGCCCGCCGCCTCGCTTGAGCCCGTGCCGTCGTCCGGCACCTCGCACCAGACCTATCAAGTCGACTTTGCCATTGGCACTGGCGCCGGCACGCGCTACGAGCGCATTGCGGCCATCAACAGCACGACGTACTACCCAGACTGGCAAGGCCGCACTGACCTGATGTGCAGCTTTACCTCGGCGCCCCTGCCCGCTGCGGCCGAACTGGCGGGCCACGTGGTGGCGGACTTGTGGATCAGCAGCAGCGAACCGGACGCCGGCTTGTTTGTGTACCTGACCGAAGTCGAGGCGGATGGCGCTGAACGTTACGTGACCGAAGGCATGCTGCGCCTGCTGCATCGAAAAGTCTCGCCCTGCCCCTCGAGCTACAAGACGTCGTGGCCATTCCGCACCTTCAGCCGGCAAGACGCGTCGCCCGTCACGCCGGGCGAGTTCGAGCGGATCAGCCTTGCGCTGCTGCCCACCGCCTGGCAGTTTCAACGGGGCAGCCGCTTGCGGATATCGATAGCGGGCGCCGACAAAGACCATTGCGGCCAGGTGCCTCACGGCCGGCCCCCGTTGTTGAAGATCGGCACGGGCGGGGCGTACAGCTCTCGCGTGGATTTTCCGCTTCGTCACGGAGATCGTCAGCAGGAGCCATCGCAGGCGATCAACGAGGCAAGCCGATGACCCCGCCCTTCACGCTGACACCGCATGACGTTCAGCTTCTGACCCGGGCGAATGCGCACGCGCCGAAGGCCGGACAGCCCGACCCGCTTCTGAAAGCACTGGATGACATTGCGCAACGGGCGGTCGGCCACCGCCTGTTCACCGCGTTGCGCTATGACCTTGAGGCCGGGTTGGCGCACCGGCTCTACAGCAGCGCGCCCGACGTCTATCCGGCCAGCGGCGTGAAGCAAATCGGCGCCGCGCCCGCGTTACGGAAAATGGTGGAGTCCGGACAGCCGCTGCTCACCCCGGACGCCGCGGCCGTCCGGCTCAATTTCCTTGATGCCGACGCCATCTTCGCCTTGCAATGCGAAAGTGTGTTGAACATTCCCGTGTACGGCCAGGGACGATTGCTTGGGCAAATCAATCTGCTGCACGCGGCGAACACTTACACGCCCGCCCACGTGGATTTCTGCGCGGGCCTGGCGCTTATTGCGGCGCCCGCGCTGATAACGCCGCGGCCACCTCCGTAAGCACCGGCCCCCATTGCCCCGGAGCGGGTTGACGAAACAGCCGCATCGATGGATACCAGGGCGAGTCGCTGCGGCCCAGCAGCCAGCGCCAATCGGGCGCAAACGGCAACAACACCCAGACCGGGCAACCCAACGCGCCGGCCAGATGCGCGGGCGATGAATCCACCGTCACCAGCACGTCAAGCAGCGTGATGAGCGCGGCGGTATCGTCGAAGTCGCGCAAGTCATCGCCTAGCGACAGCATCGCCATGCCCGCCGGCGGGGGGGTGGCTGGGTCGGCGGCAGCGCCCTTTTGCAGCCCGATGAAGCTCACGCCCGCTTTTGCAACCGGCGCAAGCGGCGCCAGATCCGCCAGCGCCAACGATCGCTGCGCGTCGTTCGGATGAGTGGGCCGCCCCGCCCACACCAGCCCAACCCAAGGCCGCGGCACGTCCGCCAGACGCTTGCGCCATTGCTCGACGCGCTGCGGATCGGCGTGCAGGTACGACGTGCGGACCGGCAAGTCGCCCAGGCGCAACCCCAGCGCCAGCGGCAGGCTCATCAGTTCGCAATGGACGTCGAACGGCGGCGGTATTGTGCCGGCTCGAATGATCTGGTCAAAACCGCCGCTGCGTTCGGCCAGCGCATGGCAATCGTCGTTGACTTCAAGGATGACGCGCGCCCCGCTGCGCTCACGCGCCCACGCCACCAGCCGCAAGAATTGAAAGGTGTCGCCGTACCCCTGCTCATCATGGATCAACAAGGTCTGGCCCGCGATGGGCTGCCCTTCCCAGCGAGGCTGCTGCACATGGCGCGCCCGCATGGCCGTGTGCGCCATCCGGTAACGAAAACGGTATTCGCGCCAACCGGCGTCGAAGTCGCCTTGCAGCAGCAATAGCTCGGCCAGATCGAACCGCGCGCTGGCATCGCCGGGCACGTCGCGAACCGCGCGTTCAAGGATCTTGCGCGCCTCGTCCACGCGGCCATTCGCGCGCAGCGCATGCGCCTGCACACTTGCCGCGTAAGAATCGGCGACGATGGGCTGCGGCGCCGCAGCCGCGTCCTGGATCGCGCGTGCCTGTTCAATGCGCGCCAGGTTCTGCTGCGCAAGCGGCGTCAACGGGTCGATGTCAATGGCGCGGCGGATGGCGCGCAGGGCCTCGTCATGGCGGCCTTGGTTGCTTAACGCAAGTGCCTGGTTACCCAGCGTTTGTGCGTGATCGGGGTTCAACGCCAAGGCGCGGTCATAGTGCAACAGCGCCTGCGCGTTATCGCCCAACAGCAGGCAGGTATTGCCCAGGTTGTTATGGGCTTCCGGGCGGTCGGGCAACAACACGGCCACACGCTGCAAGCATTCCAGGCTGGCGGCCAGTTGCCCCGCTTCTTGCAGGATGATGCCCAGGTTGCTCCAGCCTGCGGCCAGTTGGGGGTCCAGCGCCACCGCGCGCCGCGCCGCGCTTTCCGCGTCCGCCAGCCAGCCCTTCTGGCGGCACATTTCGGCCAGATTGCTGTGATACATGGCAGGCGCTAGCGGCGACGCGCAAGCCGCGCGCAGGTGCGCGATCGCCATGTCCTGGTGTCCGTAGGCATGCGCCATCAGGCCCAGCAGATGACGCGCGTCAGGCTGATCCGGCACCGCCTCCAGCACGGCCAGGCACAACGGCTCGGCCTGCGCCGCCTGGCCGGCGTTCCAATGCGCGTAGGCCTGGCTCAACGCGGTTGAGACAGTCAGCGCAGGGGTGGCGGAAGAATTGTTGTTGCCCAAGCGGCCCGTTCCACAAAGGATAAGCAAACGTCAGAAAGCAGACATTATCCTCGCAGCGGACCTGTGGCGGACATCACTCCAACCCAATTCGCCGCGCCCCTTTTCTGAACAAGGCTTGCGCGTCGGCGGTCAGGCGAAACGCCGCCAGAAAATCGCCGACGCGATACGCGGGATGCGACTTGCGGATCAACGCCAGAAAGCCGCGCGCCTCGTCCATTCGGTCCGCAATGGCCAGGCAATGGGCGGCAATCGCCAGGATATGAACGTGGGCATTGGGACGCATCGCCGCCTTGACCGCCCAGTCGGCGGCTTCCTCGATCTGCCCCAGCCGGACCAGGGCCAACGCGCGCACGGCCAGCATGCCGAACATCAAGGGGTCGAAGGGACTCAGGTGGCGTGAATGGTCGGCCGCCCCGATCGCCGCCTGCGCATCGCCCGACTGGCATTGCACAAACCCCAGCGTGTAGTGTCCAAGCGCGAAATTCGGGCTGAGATCCACCGCGCGCTGCAACTCTGCAAGCGATGGTTCGGGGCTTCCGCGCAACCACAGCGCCCGCCCCATCGCCCAATGCGCCGCGGGGTCCCGGTCGTCGGCGGCCAGGCTCTGGCTCGCGGCTTGATACGCCAGGTCCATCGACGGCTTTGGCTCACCCCACCGCTGGAACGCGTCCTGCCAATGGGTGAACGACAGGCCGGCGTAGGCCCGCGAATACGTGGGGTCCAAGCGCACCGCCATCTCGAAGAAATGGCGAGCCTGCGCATTGTCTGCCTGGTTGAACCGGTACATATGCCACAGGCCGCGATGATGAGCCGACTACGCGTCCAACGAACTTGGCGGCGTGAGGATGGCCCGGTTGCGCTCGGCGGATTCAATCTCGATCTCGATCGACGCGACGATCCGGTTGCCGATTTCGTCCAGCGCCACAAACGCATCGTCGATCGTGTGATCGAAGGATTCCGCCCAGACGATGCGGGCGGTGCGCGACTCAACCAACGCCACGTCCACAATGATCCGCTTGGCGTGCCGGCGCAGCGAACCGCTGACCACGAAGTCCACATTCAGCGTGCGGCCCGCCTCCTCCGGCCCCACGCTGCGCTGGTCCAGCGCGAACACGGTTCCTTGCGCAATGATGAACAGGCTGCGCAGCTTTCCCAACCGGGTGATGATGTCGTACGCCAGGCCGTCCCCCAGCCCGCCCCGCACCCCGCTGCGAGCCGACGCGTCGGCAAACGGCATGACGGCGATCGACGCGCGCCCGGTCCGGTCCCGGCCCCCTTCTGATGGCAGGGCGAGCGCCGCCTCGCGCGCACCCACCGCGTGTTCCGGCGGCCCACTCGACGCCATCCGCAATTGCCGCCAGGTATCCCGCAAGGCACGCCAATCCAGCCCCTCATCCTCAAACGCGCGAATCGCGGCGGCCAAGTGCTCTTCGCCTTCGCGCAATTGCCCGCGGTCGCTCAGCGATTGCAGCATCAGTGCGTGCGCGCGCCGGTCGAATGGGGCCAGGCGCAACCACTGGTCCAGGCAGCCATAGCGCGCCTCGGAACCGGCCGGCAACGTTGCGGCCAGGTGCTCCAACACCGCCGTCTGGCAGGCTCTGAACCGCCGTCGTTGCGCCACCAGCCAGCTGTCGAACATCGGGCAGGATTTGAGTTGCAAGCCGTCCAGGAAGTCGCCAGCGAACAACGCTGCCAGCGATTGCAGCCGCTGCGCGCCAACGCTGCTGATGCCCTGCTGCATGGCCTGTTCGACGTCGACCGCATCGACCTCGCAATCATGCAGGTCAAGCGCTACGGTTTCCTGGGCGGCTTGGACGCGGCGGCGGCCCGGCTCGTCAAGCAAGGCTCTCGCTTTGCTCAGACACCAACGAAGCTCGCCGCGAGGATCATTCGGAATATCCCAAAGCAGCTCACACAGATGCGCCCGGGAAACGGCGTGCGGCGCGAGCGCAAGATAGGCGATCAGCGCACGCAGTTTGCGTGAAGGCGGCAGGGGCAAGGTGGCGCCGTCGCGGCGGATCGCCATGGCGCCCAGCATTTGAATGCGCGTGGCGCCACCCTCCTCGGGCAAACCCGAATGCCCGGCCGCGTCAGATTCCACGCCCGCTACCACGCTCGGCTCCACGCGCCAGCCGTACGGTTGAGGCTGGGTCGCAGTGATGGCGAAACCCTTTCCGCCCCGGTCTGCGTATCCACCCTGTGCTGGCGATGCCCGCCCGCACCTTCCCCCCGTCTTAATGGAGACAGACCATGTCCATATCCGCCACCGCCGCCGCCCCGCAAACGCAGACTTCTGCCGCGCCCGATCTGGCCGCCCTGAAAACCCGCCAGCAGGCCACCTGGTCTTCCGGTGACTACGCCGTTGTCGGCACCACGCTGCAAATCGTCGGCGAGCAGCTGTGCGAATCGCTTGATGTCCGCGCCGGGCAGAAAGTGCTTGATGTGGCGGCAGGCAACGGCAACGCCTCGCTGGCTGCGGCACGCCGCTGGTGCGAGGTCGTCGCAACCGACTATGTCCCCGCATTGCTCAGCCGTGCCCGCGAACGCGCCGCCGCCGAACGGCTGAAGATCGAATTCCAGGAAGCGGATGCCGAAGCCCTGCCCTTTGCCCCGGGCAGCTTCGACGCCGTCATGTCCACCTTCGGCGTCATGTTCACGGCCGACCAGGACAAGGCGGCCGCCGAACTCGTCCGCGTGTGCCGTGCCGGCGGCAAGATCGGCATGGCCAATTGGACGCCAGAAGGCTTCGTGGGCCAGGTGTTCAAGACCATCGGCAAGCATTTGCCTCCCCCGGCTGGCGTCAAATCGCCCGCGCTGTGGGGCACCCGAGCACGCATCGACGAGATGTTCGGCGCACACGCCTCGGCCATCCAGGCCGAACCGCGCCATTTCGTATTCCGCTATCGCTCGCCAGCGCATTGGCTGCAGGTCTTCAAGACCTATTACGGGCCGGTTCTCAAGGCGTTCTCCACGCTGGAGCCCGCCGCGCAGGCCGAACTGGAAAAGGACCTGATAGCGCAAATAGACCGGTTCAATCGCTCTGGCGACGCCGGTGTGGTGGTGCCCAGTGAGTACCTTGAAATCGTGATCACACGCCGGTAACCGGGGCGCGAGCCCGACTCCGTCACCGCCGGGAAAATCCGGGCAGGCAGCAAGCAGCAGATGGTCCATGGCGCGACGCCTTCACGCCCCTCTGCGCGGCAGGCAGAGCAAGCGATGCGAAGCAGTGACATGCAAAACTGGCGCGCGGGCTAAGCGCCCAGCGCCAGGCCGGGACTGATCCTCTGCCTGAAATCATACGCCTGGCCGGCGGGCAGCCGCCAGCGCGTCTTTCGTTCGTGACGGACGACGCCATGCCGGTCGTTTATGCTGTCGGACTGCAATTATTGGAGTCCGTGAATGCTGTGCATGAAGTGCGGGTCAGGCTGCGAGCGTGAAGATCGTTACTGCCGGCAGTGCGGCGCGTCGCTTGCGCGCCAGTTTGGCCGCAGTGAGGAAACCGACAAGGCGAAGTCCACACCTTATCTCACCCGGGTGGACATCAAGCCCTTTGTCATCCGAGGGCGCCAGGTCAAGGTCGACTGGCTATATTGGCCGAGCCTTGCCGCCTGCGGGCTGGCGGTGCTGGGTTTCATCACCGCGTGGGGGCAAGGGTCGGGGTACTTCTGGTTTGCGCTGCTGTTTGTCGTTGGCCTGGTGTTCAAGCCCGCCAACGACCTGCGGCGCGTGCGCTTTGCCCGTGTGTGGCGCAGCACCAGCCTGGAATCGAACGAGTCGGGCGACGTGTTCATCACGCAGCTTGGCGGCGATTGCCCAATTTGCGGCGGGGAACTGGGCCTGCGCACGGTGCGCGGCGGGCCCAGGCACTACACCGACAACCCCATCTACACCATCGTGCGCTGCGCGGACCAGCATGACCATTACTGGCACTTTGATCCGCTGGCCATCCACCCGCTGCGCAATGACGCGCCGCCGCGCGAATGACGACAACGTGACCCGGCTGGCCGCGGCAATCAGCTCTTGGCTTGCCGCGCCAGCTTTTGCTTGCTGCGGTCGGCGGCTTCCTGGGCCAGGTTCTTGATGTAGCCCTCGTAGGTCTCGCCGTGCGTCGCCTTGCGCACTTCTTCACCGACCTGGCACGCCCACTTCTCGCCGCCAATGATCAGCGCCGATTGCGTGATCAGGTCGGCATACGATGACCGCAACACGAAGGCGATGCTCTTTTCGTAATTGCCCCCTTCGCGTTCAAGCTTGGTGGCGATCTGCCAATTCGACACGGCATTGATCAGCACCGCATTCAAGTGGTCGAAGTGCGCACGGTAGAAGGTATTGCGCGGCAGCCGTATCAGCGCTTCAAAGAAACCGTGGTTGATGTCTTCATCAGGCACGTCTTTGTCGCGGTCGATCAGGTCGTCCCACAAGTGGGCGATGCGGCACACCATGTCGACGTAGTCCGCCGCAGCCGCATTCCCCTTGAACCAGGTCAGCAGCTGTTCACGCTCGAAAAAATGCTTGGGCATGGGATGAATTCAAATAGCAGCGATCCGGCCCAATGGGCCGGATCGCGTGGGGGAAAGGGCAGGCTTATTGATCGACGATCAGTTTACCCTTGCTCAGCAAGTCGTTGATAACCTGCGCGCTGGACAGCGCCCCGTTGTTGGTCAGGTCCACGTTCTCCAGCACAATCTTCTGGTTCACGTTGTTCTGCAAGTCGCCATTGGTGCTGACGTTGATCACCGTATCGCTGCCCTGCTTCTTGAACTCCAGGAACTGCGACAAGGTGCCGGTGTGCTCGCCCTGCAAGAGATCACGCAGGTCCAGCACGTCGCCCTGATTGGCGATGGTGGCGTTGGAGAAGTCCTTGATGCGGTCTATGGCAGGGGCGGCCGCCGTACCCTGGTCGTTGAGTTCCCACTTGAAGGTATCGCTACCGGAACCGCCCACCAGGATGTCGTTGCCCTTGCCGCCGACCAGGACGTCGTTGCCCGTGCCGCCGTACAGAATGTCGTTGCCCTCGCCGCCGTTCAGGTAGTCGTTGCCGCCCTGGCCGTAGAGGATGTCGTCACCCTTGCCGCCATACAGGAAGTCGTCGCCGCCGCGCGTGTCGTTGGCTTTGTCGAACTCTGCATGGTTCTGCTGCAAGTACGAGAACAGGTCCGCCGTGGTCGGCGCCACGCCGCCCTTTTGCGCGGTCAGGTAATCCACCAGCGCCTGCCAGCCCTGGCCGTCGTGCGTGCCTTGGGCGTGGCCAGCCCACGACAGGTGATCGGTGTTGATGGTGTCGCCGAACATGATGTCGTTGCCGTCACCGCCGTGGATCGTGTCGCTGCCCACCGCGGCCAGCTCCGTCGACGAATGGCCGCCTTGCAGCGCCGCATTCAGTTCGTTGGCGTTGTTGACGATCTGCGGCTGGCCCACCGTGCCGGTCACGTACTGCGTAGAGGTGCTGCAACCACTGCCGACTTCGACCCCTTGCGAACCGGTGCCGGTGGCGTTGGTGTTGTCGAAGAAACGCAGGTAGTCGCTGTTGACCCCCGCACCCATGCCGATGCCATACATCACCACCTTGTTGCCGCCCACCAGCACGCCGGAGCCGTCCACCAAGGGCTTGGCCGCGTCGATCGAGTTCTGCAGCACTTCCTTCATGTTGCCCGACTGGCCATTGCTGCCGTAGCGGGTGGGATCGCCATCCGTCAGGAAGAAGGTCAGGTTCTGGTAGTTATGGTCGGCGTCCTTGCCGCCGTTCACCTGGGAATTGAACCAGCTGACCGCCTTGTTGAAGGCGTCTTCGTAGTTCGTGTTCCCGTTGGCGCTCAGGGCGTCAATGGCGTCAAGCAGCTGCTTGACGTTGGATGCGCTCAGGTTGTTGATCGTGACACCCGTCTTGGCCGTATCCGAGAACGGAATCAGGCGCACGTTGACGATGCCGTCGTGCTGGGCCAGTTGATTGGCCAGCGACGTCAACGACGCCTTCAGCAAGTCGATACGCGTCATGTTGGTGTTGCCGATCTTGTCCTTCATGCTGCCGGACACGTCGACGATCAACGAGATGTTGTAGTTCTTGCCCGGCTCGACCGCCGTCACGGAACCGCCGCGGTCGCCAACGATGATGTCGTTGCCGCCACCGCCGTTCAGGTCCGTATTGCCGTTGTTGTTGCCCAAGACCAGCTTGTCGGTGGACAGCGTGAACGTGTGTTCGGCCGACGTGTCCTTACCGCCGTGTTCCGTGCCGCCCGCATCACGCACCGAGAAGCCAAACGACGAATCGCCGCCATTGCTGCCCGCCGTGAAGACGAGCTTGCCCGACTGAATATCCGCCACGGTAATCACTTGGCCCGCGGTGACCGGCTGGCCGTTGAACGTCAACGTGCCCTCGCCCGCGCCCGGCGTGCGGGTGATGACGACGCTTTGGAAGCTGTCGTTTTCGACGCCATCGTTGAACGGGAAGTCGCTGACCTTCAACACGTAGCTGCTGCTGATGTTGACGTGCGCCGATGCGTCGCCCGAGATCGGGGCGTCGTTCGTGCCCACGATGGTGACCGTGACGGGGCTGGATGCCGTGCCGTCCTGCGACGCCACGCTGAAGCTCTCCGACAGCGTTTGGCCGGCCTTCAGGTTTTGCACAGCGGCCAGCGCGTTGTTCAGCTGGTAGGTCCAGTTGCCGTTCACGTCCACCGTGAACGTGCCATACAGACCCGGCACGCCGGACTGCGCCTGCATGAAGCTCTGGTTCGCATCGGGGTCGGACACGGTCAGCTTGCCGCTGGCGAAGACGGCGGAATCTTCATATACGGTGTCGGCGCCCGATCCAGTGATCGTGGCCGCATCGTTCTTGCCCATGATGGTGACCGTCAGCAAGGCCTGGCTGGTGCCGCCCTCGCCATCCGAGACCGTGTACCAGACCGAAGTCTGGCCCGGCTGGCCTTCGGCCAGGTACTGGAAGTCAGTACCCGGGTCGAAGGAATACGTGCCATCGGCGTAGATGATGAACGTGCCGCCTTGCAAGCCAGCAACCGCCTGGCCCACCTTGGTCCCATCGCCGCCCACCGCCGACACGTGCAGCGTGTCGCCGTCCGGGTCCACGTCGTTGGCCAGCACGCCCTTGGTCACGTCGGTAACTTGAATCGACGTATCT
>Ga0256895_1000111_pt1 | contig 15449 bp, 1 predicted proteins | sample MC6MC0668MT_FD_190194 | JGI IMG/M metagenome (GOLD analysis project Ga0256895, IMG submission 190194) | Metatranscriptome of enriched soil aggregate microbial communities from Iowa State University, Ames, United States - MC6-MC0668-MT... | ecosystem: Environmental > Terrestrial > Soil >... | reverse complement strand
CACTCACCCCTATATACATACCCACACATCAAACACCACCACCAACACCACACAACAGGGTTTTTTTTATATTTTTTTACACTCAATCATCAGTATCACCATCATCATCACCCTTCCCTCTCAATACCCTCCAGTGCGTGAGTGAGAGTGGTGGTATTAAATATACTTACTCACACACATACACACACGTACACATTCAATTCACACACACAGAACCCCCTCCTCCCCCACCAACCCATATTTATTTATTTATTAATTAATAATTTAATTTGTACATTATAATAACTTACTTAAAGATAGAGATATTCTCAACACATTGAATATATAGAATATACTATCTTTACATTTCATTACTATTGTTGTTGATTGTGTTGTTTTAATATTTTCATCATCATCATCATCATCATTATATTATATTATATTTTAAACAGCAACAACAATGGGTAACTCTCAAACTAAAGAGAGAATTGATCTCTCACCGAGAACACTGGCTTTGACTAGTGTTGAAGATAAAGTTTGGTTAGATATACCTGAAGAGAATTTATTTAATGATTCATTTACTATAGAGAAATATTATATGTTACAAGCTAAACCTTTATCAAATTTTAAAGATCTTGATCATTATAGCGGTATAGAACAAATTGAACAAACTTCTTTTTTCTCATCCTATAAGGATAGATTGATATCTTTTAATATAGATGATAAAGGAGATGGTAATAGTAACGGTAACAATAGCAATGAAAAAGGAAATGGTGGTAATGGTAATGATGGTGGTAAACAAAATAATAGTAATAAGAATAACAATAGTAATTCGAATAATAGTGGTAGCAGTAGTAATACTAGTAATAATGCTAATAATAATAATAGTAGTAGTGGTGGTAGTGGTAGTAATAGTAGTGGTACTGTTACATCAACAACCAGTAGTGGTAATGTAGTCACTACATCATCACCATCCAATTCTACATCTTCTTCATCATCTACTTCACCTTCTCGTCCACTTACTCTTACCACTTCAAAATCATCATTATCCCTAAACGCATCATCTTTAACTCCTTCAACATCTACTCATGATTTAAATAATAATAATATTAATAACAACAATAACAATAACAACAGTAATAGTAATAATAGTAATACTAATAGTAATAATAGTAATAATCTAACTAAAAGATCAAGTAGAAGTCAAACATCAGGTGTACCAACTACAACTAGTAGTAGTAATACAACAACCACTACTACAACAACTACAACTACATCTAATAATAATAATAATAATAATAATAGTAGAAGAACATCTACTATATCTGTACCACCTTCAGCTAATACCTCATCATCAAGACATACAAGTAATAATACTAATAGTAATAATAATAATAGTAATACTAATAATAATGATAACAGCAATAATAATAATAATAATAATGAAAATACATTATTAAATAATTATTCAACTACAACATCAAACCTAACTAGATTATCATCAGATTTTATTGAAGAATTTAAAAATAGATCAAGTATACCAGTTTATTTAATACCAGAAGATCCTTATAAAACTCATCAAAAAACATTATCATTCATTTTAGAAGATTTATATTCACAATCAAATGTTAATACAGCCTATTATACAACATTACTTCAAAAAAGATTATGTATTCTTAAACGTATTCATTTAGCTTTAAAAAGAGAAAATGCTAGAAAAAAGTTATTTGATTCAATTTATCATAGTAAAGCTAAAACTAGAACTAAAAAAGTACATATTCCACCAATATCAATTAGAATAGCATGTAGATTATTTATAACTACATTACAAGAACAAGTATTTGCAGAACAAAAATTATCATTACCAACACTTAAATCATTTAATTTAATGATTAAAGAATTACCATCATTATCAATGGCAGGTGAACCACAAGATTGTATTGAAAGTTTAACAAAATGGTTATTATCTGCAATTACAAGTCCATCAGTATTGGTTAAAAGAGAAGCAATGGAAGCATTGATTGGATTATCATTAGGACAAGGTTCATTATCTTCTATCCTCTTCTCACTATCTTTAATTATATTACCAGAGAAACAACAAATTCAATTTTATCAAAAGTATCATAATAATAATAAACCAATTGATAATAATTTATTCAATAGTAACAATAGTAATAGTAATTTCGGTAGTAATGTAGATAAAGATCAAGATGATAATAGTAGTAATAGTAGTACTACTAGTAGTGATAGTAATAATAGTAGTAATGATAATAATAATAATAATAATAATAATAATAGTAATAATAATAATCAAGATAAAACAACATCAGCAGAATTAGTTGGATTAAGATTAAATAATGCAATTAGACAATTGGAACAATGGAAAGTGGATTTACCATTGAGTCCATTGACTAGAGATTTATTGTTTGCCACATGGCCTATACAATGGAATGATAATGCAAATGACGATTCATTATCATTTCTTTCATCTCCAAATTATAATATTGCAACGATTACTAGTGATGGTGAATATATTTATATTCATGATTCATGTGGTCTAGCAAAGATTGGTACTGGGTATCATAATACTCATCAAGGTCGTGTATATGCACGTAGTTCAGAATGGTTTCCAAGGGAGAAAGGATGGATTGCTGCTATTGGTGGTTACTTGTACTATCGTTCGCCATCAACCAATGGTGCATCATTCATTGTTTTAGATCCTATGAATCTTGAAGAGATTGGTAGAGCACATCAAGATGGCACAGGATCATTCCCCACTGTAAACAATCTAACATTACCATTTGGTCCAGAGTCTGAACATAATTATAATCATTATTATGAAGATACCACTGATAACAACAACAACAACAATAGAGGTAGCAGTGGTAGTAGCAGTAATGGTAATGGTAGTAATACTTCTGCTAGTAGATACACAGTCAATGACTTTTTCACTTCATCGTCAAATCAGTACCATCAGATGCAGTTAACTACCCGTTCACCTATGTTTACTGACGGACGTTATATGTATATACTGTCGTTACAGAGATTCCACAATTTCTCAAACAAACAATTTATCGTGGATTTGTATGACCCATTCGACTCGTTTACGCACTATAAGCGTATCGAGTTGAGGTATCCTGATGCCGACCTGTCATCACCTCAACAAAACAATAACGAAGAATCTGTACTCAATCCATCTGTACTTGAATTAGGGTCATTCTACACCAACGGTCACTATCTGATGGTTGTTATGCCACCTCCTCTAGGATCAGATTACAACTATGATTCTAAATCATACATATGTCGTGCATTTTCATTGAGTGACGGATCACTCATTGGTAACTATTGTCTTGAAAGTCAACCTATAGGTCTATCATCCTTTTACGACTACCTCAATAACGTCATATGGAACTACAGTAGCAGTGAATCAGAGATTGGTAAATACGGTAACGAAGGATTTGGTCCCAAACATAATTTCCCAACAGTTATATCAAAACAACAAAAACAACAACAACAACAACAACAACAACAGCAGGTAATTCATAATGTAAATAATAGTAATAATAGTTCAACAGCAACAACCATGGTTTTAGAATCAAATGATGATTATCCAATGGAACCTAAACAAGTGGTATCAACAATATTGGGTATATTATCTAGATTGGCAGTTGATTATATGCCATCAGTATCAGATAATGGTGGTATATATCATATACATAAATTGAATGAACCTTATTGTGTTGAAGTTAATTTCAGTACATTCTCTCAATTGTACAATATACTCAAGCATTATCAAAATCAATTGAGAATTGGATTGTCGTTAAAGGTTATAGATACACTTAGATGTATTATCTATTGTCTACGTCTATTAAAAGTAAATTTATTCAGATTATCTTCAAATATTAGAAATCTTGAAAGAAATCAACAACTCTATCAAGATTCCTCTAGAGATGGTTTAATGAAATGTATTGATCAAAAGTTTTTACATCAATTAAAAGAATTATTATTAATATTTGTAATTGATGGTATTGAGAATTTTACATCACCATCAACATCAACAACATCAGCAACAACAACAACAACATCAACATCATCAACATCGAAAAAAGATATAATGGAATTACAATTTATTAGAGAGGAATCATGTGAAGTGTTGACAATAGGTTTAGATCTATTCTATCCAACATCACTAGATAAAGCTAATTTTGTATTTCATTTGCTAAATCAAGTTTCAAAGATTAGAAAAGAACATCAAATACTTTATCCAACATATCAGTATAATACACATCATTCAAAGAATAGTAATAATACTAGTAGTAATATTAAATCATTGAATGAAAAAGATCAAGGATATACTATGCTTTTAAATAGGGTTTTGATATTATTATCAAATAATCCAAATGCATCATTCTTTGCATTACCACCTGTCGTTGATCCTTCGTCAATGAAACCATTTGATCCAATGAATTTGTTTGTACCAATTATCACTCACTTGTTGTCAGAAGCACAGGCAACAATTCCACCACAAACTATTATTCCTCATATTTCTAGACAGGATTCCACTCAACATTTGGGATTCTCTTTGTATTCTTCGGCACCACCACCTCCACTCAGTTCACCAGCTATGAGACTGTTGTTGGCCATTCAAAAGGACTTGATTCTTCGTGTGGAGGGGTCGATTGTTGAGACAGATGCACCTTCTCAGGCATTGGTTGCTTATTCAAAGTTACTGATGGACAAATGCAAGGAACTGTTGATTGGCGTACTTGATGTTGATTCGCAAAAGAACCAGAGCATCCTTTTGACCGACTTTAAGTCGTCGGTCGTTGGTGCCCTCTTGCCTACCCTCATTCACTCGCTTTTCTTGTTTAGTTATCGTATATGGCTGGCCAAGGAACTACTCCCCTCGCTTGTCCAGCTTATTGGCGTGGTGGACCGTGTCAATCGTCGCTTACCCAAACTCCTCAACCGACCTGAACTCGGTATACGTCAGCCTCTTCAAAAGAGAAGCTCCTTTGTCGAGGGTCAGAGCAGGATCTCAGAGTCACCTCATCCCTACCATCCTTTTATGAACTCACGTAATCTTGTGTCTATCCCTGGTGCAGTGTTCCTCTCTCTGGTGTTTGACGAGCGCTCTCATACAGCATCACCAGACGACGTGCTTCAGATCTTTGAGGGTGTCGACAGTAAAGAACCACTGGACCAATTCAGTCACACCCATTGGCCCAAACGTCGTCTACTCATTCCTGGTGACACTGTGGTATTCCAGTTTATCACGTGTGCCGCTAATCCTGCAACCAACAACAACAATAATAACAACAGCTACTCTAATTTCTGGGGCTATCGATGCAACATCATTGGCCACATGCCCAACTCTGACAAAACCAGTCTTCCATGGTCCTCCCATCTCGAGAAAACCATGTGTTGTCTAGCAGGTCGTTTCTCCTCGTGTCTGATCTCTGGTGACTCGTTGACTGATCTCGAGTTGGAGAACACACAATTCCTCGAATCTCCCCTCTTTCTTGGCGGTGTTGAAGAGGAGTTTGTCTCACACGTGCTGTTCTCTACCTCTCAGTCATACATACCGCTCTCCCCACACCCTAATCCCCAGCCGCAGCCCTACCCCCTCAGCCTCGATGTCACTGCCTCCATCCCCGAGTCATTCACCTCCTCCTCCCCCTCCCCCAACGTCCCACCAACCCCACCCAACAACGTCATTCAGAGATTCTCCTACTCCCTAGCCAAGGCTAATGGCGAGCTGTTCTCTAGTAATCTCTCAGAGTTTATGTGGAACTATGTGTCACCCGGCGACAAAATGAAGCCCAAAGCACCCATCAAGGCTGCACAACATGCTGTCATCAGCTCCCTCATCAAGCATCTGGGATTTGGCCAAACTGCCATTGACTTCTCGCTGGAGATCATGCAAAACAAACAAAACACTGCAATCCTCAAGCCCCCACAAGGGTTGGTCGACATCTGGAAATCAGTGCAACAGATTCGTCTGGCAGTGATCCAGAGACACCAGGCAGAGATGCATCTTATCCACCATCCCCACCACACCGATCAGTTCTCGGCAGACATCAAGAGAAAGAGTTCGGATATCCGACTACGTGGCGACAGTGTGCTTTACAAAGATATCTCTGAGAACATCGTCGACAATGCCCTCTTCCTTCTCGAACTCCAGGCACAGGACACCACACCAGTAGGCGGTAATCTCGCCACAGAGATCTCAAGCATCATCTTCAAATTCGTGTTATCGCCCGTTGTGCAGATCGACGATATCAAGAAAGTCTTAATCGCACGTCGATCTAGAGCCTACACTCGATCACTCGGTCTCCAAGCGATGCGCGATATCCTCCGATGTGCTTCAGACCACTCGATGAAGCCTGAGGCCCTCTGTTTCATTGGACCTGCCCTAAGGAACAGTGGTCTTGTCAAACGCCGTTGTCCGCCATACCACTATCTCGACTTTTTGCACGGATGTGGTAGTCGTCTACTCCGTGACGTCAAGACCCAGTTCAAGTTACTCATGGAGGACGTGTCGGCATTGTTGACGGACCAGAACAGTGACTCTACTCTCAAGCTCTATGCACTCGATGCCTTTACACTTAACTTTACTCCAGAAGACGCGGATATCCTCACTAGTATCGATATCTTCCACAAGATTCATCATCTCATGGCCAACGAGACCATCTGGGGTGGTATGTGGTCCGGTGCTGATCAACGTAATAGTAGTGGCAGTGGATCATCAAACAGTATCCTCCACACCAACAGTAGCGGTAGTCTCATTGATGGTGACTCTGGTAGCCTTAGTCTATCATCCTCTGTTGCCTCTCTCTTTAGCACCGGTATCAATTCCATCTACTCACCTAATTTCGTTGAAGAAGAGAAAGTCGAACGTGAGAAACTCAAAAAGAATGCTAAAGCACTCTTTAAGTTCCTTGGTCTGATTTGTGTAGACACCACATCATCCTTACCTCCTACTGAAGTCATATATAGTGGTAATAGTAGTACTAGTACCAGTCCATCAAGTACTACACCAACTCCTACCACCACCACCAGTACCTCACCATCATCATCATCATCATCGTCATCTCTTAATAACCAAGTCAAGTTTGAAGCATTACGTGATTCATTCTTTAATTTAATGGCTACTCAATTAGAGGCATCTATAGTGATACTTAAAGAACAAAATAGAACGTATTGGGGTGGATTTAATGGATTTTTCAACCAACAGGATTATAATACAAGTAGTAATAATAATAATAACAAAAAAGGTAGAAGATTCTATCGTGCTGAAAAGTCTTATTATGATTTCAGTGATAGTTTAACACTACTTTATACTCTAAGTGCATTTGATTCTGTTCAACAGCGTCTATGTTCTAGTAGATTTATCAATATATTTCATTGTATACTTCAAGTTGGTGATGAAACTCAACGTAAATTAACATTACGTATATTTAGACGTATACTTCCATCTGTATCTCCATCAAAATTATTAGTACCATTATCAATACCATCAAATACTAATAGTAGTAATAGTAGTAGTAATACTAATAGTAAAGATAGTAATAATAATAATAACAATAACAATAATAATACAAAGACATTATTCTCTTTATTATTAGAAATAGTTGGAGCAGCAAGTTATTGGGAATCATCATTGGACTTGGGTGAAATATCTAAATATATTGATCCAAGATACTTTATTTCATCGTCAAACTATAATCTATACTTTAGAAGTAGTAGTTACAATAGTACAAAACTTGATTCACCTCATTCATTCTTTTCAATCTTTGATAAGACATCGTTGTTTCCTTGTGTTTGGAATGCATCGATGACTAGTAGTGGTAGTGTTAGGTTCTCTGATGATTACAAATTGGCTAGCTTTACATCCAATGAACCAAATTCATTGCAATTGATTGTATCTGATACAGTTATACCAGAGTCAACACCATTCTTTTACTTTGAAGTAAAGATTGAGAACGAGTCGTCAAAGGACTGCATTGTAGGGTTGTTTCCAGCTGGACATGTGGATCAGGTCAAGACACTAAAGGATTGGAGATTCGGGTATGGTTATTCAGGTCGAGATGGCAATAAGGTGTATCATCGTACACCATGGTTACAGAGTACAGCCTATGCTAGTACATTCACAAGAAACGATGTGATTGGGTGTGGATGGAATCACAAAGATGGTAAAGTATTCTACACAAAGAATGGTAAATATCTTGGTACGGCATTCAAGAATGTTTCAGGTGATTTCTATCCAGTGGTTGCTATGTCTGGTGGAGGTGGATCATTGTCTGTCAACTTTGGTCAAATCCCATTTCAATATGATCTCAGTCCCCTCATAGCCTATCATCTTGAATCCCTCTCTGATCGTACATTACCCTCCGTAGCCATATCCTATGTCAATGAGATAGTTTCACTCCTCAGAATACTCCTTGGTTCACAACTATGGAAACAACCACTTCAAAAATACTTCCTTGAAGGTCTTCGTCTTCTTCCTACAACCATTCAACCAATTTCAACTAATAGTAGTACTACCACTAATAGTAGTCATCATCATAATAATAATAATCAACAACAACAAAGTAAAAGTAATGTTCAATCATTGTTTCATGTATTCTCTACAATTACTTTATTGTCTGGATACCTTGATGGTGTATGGACAGGATCAAGAGTAGAGGTTGATATGGGATCAGGTTGTTTTGAGTATGGTACTGTCATTGAATATAGTCCACAGAGTAGATTATCACGTATTCTTTTAGATTGTAATATTGAAAAACTAACAAAGACTACTCATCATAGAAATACATTGAAACCAATTACAGAGATACCAGTAGACTTTAATCAATTTCTAAATCTACCATTAATTACTCAAAGTATAACTTCATTTTTAAAACCACCTCCACCAATACCATTAACTAATCAATCAAATAGATCAAGTAAAAGTAATAATAATAACAGTAATAGTAATAATAATAATAATAATAATAATAACAATAGTAATAATAGTAATAATAGAAATATTTATCTATTTGTTAAATCACGTGTAATGAAAATATTTAGTCAACTTTGTAAATATAGTGAATGTGCTAAATTTACATTGGATGATGGTGTTGTACCTATACTTGTTGACTATGCTATTGGTAGACCTGTACAAGTATTAGATGAACCAAAGGTAGAGAATATAGAGAGATTATTATTCATACTCAAGGAAAGAATATATGATAAGGCATTGAAATCATTTTTAAATGGTGGTCCTATTCAACCAATCAATACAATTAAATCACCTATTACTTTATCACCTAAACCATATGATGATACAAATAGTAATCTAGGAGATGATCAATCATTACTTACTTGTAATGATACAGATTTCGATGATGATAATGATATTGAAGTATTAGATGACTTTGATGAAGTATTAGGTATGGATGAAGATGATGATTCATTAAATTCAAATAACAACAATAGTAGTAGTATTAGTAATAATCAACAAGATGATGATAAAAAACAACAACAACAACAACAACAACAAGTACCATCAAATCAACAACAACAACAACAAGATGATGGATCTGAACTTGAAGATGAAGAAAATAGTAATACTACTGGTGAAGAAGGTATACCAGGTGATGGTATTGTAGGTAAACGTGTTGTTTGGAATGAAATTAGAATTGGTATGTCTGTAATGGTATCTAAACGTGAGAAATTGGGTATGAGAAGAACCAATTGGGTTAGTGAGATGGATAGTCTTATTGGATCCATTGGTATTATAAAGAGTGTAGATAAGAAACAAAGACATGTATTGGTTACTTTTATAGAACAAGAATCACTTACTCTAGTAGATTGGTGGATTTGTTATGAAATTCTTATTTATCCTCAATCATCTCCAACAACCTGTTCAACAAACACCACACCTTTAGTTACAAGTAATAACAATAATAATAATAATAATAGTAGTAGTAATGAAATTAAACAAAATCCATTACAACTAATTGAAAGATTCTCATTTGGACAACTTATTCATCTTGATACATCATCAGAGATGGCATTGTCTATTTTATATAGTCGTCAATCACTTATTTCTTTGTTGGTGTCTTTACCTTCAAATATCAAGATATCTTACTCTTCATTTGGTGGTGCAAAGAATTTAATCTATATACTTAAACTTACATTACAAACTACACTACTTAATGATTCTACAAATTATATTCTATCAAATAGTAATATAACTAAACTATTAAATGTATCACCAAAGAATCAAAAAGATTATTTGAATCTTAAAGTACTCCAAGCTAAATTAACAAATTTACTTCGAGTTGAATCACAACAATATGGTAATCAAATACATATTGGTTTATTTAAAAATTATCAAAATAATAATAATAATAATGGTAGTGGTAATTATAATGGTCCTACTCATCATAATAATAATAATCATAGTAGTAGTAATAGTAGTAGTAATAGTAATAGTAATAATACTACTAGTCATTCTAATAGTAATCAATTAGATGGTGCATCTATTAATCTATCAGCTTCAGCACCTGCTACACCAACTACTTCATCATCAGGTACTAAATGGAAGAGTTATAAACCAGAATCAAGTAGTAGTAAAGATCTTAGTACATTTATGTTAAATAGTCATAATAATAATAATAATAATAGTAATAATAATAATATTAATAATAATAATAACAACTCTTTATTCTCTGGTGAACAATTAAAAGCTGGTACACTTATGAAACAACAAAAGATTATTAAACTATGGAAGAGAATATGGGTTGTATTAACTAGTGATACTTTATTCTATTTTAAATCAAATTCAGATACTCATAATGAATTAATGAATGGTGGTTCATTACCAAGTGCATTAAATCATTCTGGTAATAATACTATTAATAATAGTAATAGTAATCCATTATCTTTATCATCTTCATCTTCTTCATCATCTACATCACCATCTTTTCAAAATAATAATAGTAGTAATAGTGTAACTAATAGTAATAATAATAGTAATACAACTAATAATAATAATAATAATAATAATAACAATATTGGTAATAGTAATTCACTTAATCATGCTTCAAATAATATACCAATTCCTAATAATAATAGTAATAATAATAATAATAATTTTAATAATATATTATTTAATAATAATTCAATTAATAATTTATATGGAATAATTGGTACTGGAACAACAACACCAATTGGATCTATTGATTTACGTGAAATAGTATCAGTTGCTCAAGTATCTATGCTAAAACAATCTAAATTATTTAATAAGAAAGATTTTTGTTTTCAAATTACAATGATGAATAACAAAACACATCTTTTCCAAGCATCAAGTCAAGAGGATCTTAATGATTGGATATCTATAATCAATGCTGCATGTATTAGTGGAGTATCATATCGTTCAAAGAATACTTTACAACATCAACATCAACATCAACAACATCAACAACAATTGAATTTATCATTGATTGAAGTACTTACTAAAGAATGTACAAGACAAGTACGTGATACTGCCAATGAACCAATACCTTTGATCACAGAGGAATCACCACATCCTTATCCAACTCAATACAAGGCAAAGAAAATCATACGTATCGATGGTGCACAATCATTGTTGGTGACATTTGATCCACGATCAAATACAGAGGCTGGATCAGGGGTATTGAAATTCTTTTATGACTCTTGTTGTACTCAACCAATTACATCGTTTAGTGGTAAATTCTCAACATCATTTACACCAACCATCATCAATGCATCTCAATTTTGGATGACATTTAGTAATTCTGATTCACAAAACTCTGAATGGGGTTACAAGTTTACTGTAACGCCAACCCTTATGCGTACCAATGACTCTAGTATGCTTTCTCAACCTCCTAATTTTGAATTCACATGTTTCCTTATTGATTGGGTACTACAATTAGATTTCAATCTATTTAAACAATTTCCAAACTTTTTCTCTGTTGATCTATTAGATGGTCTTCTATCCCATCTCCATCCAACCAATCCACTTGATCGTAAATTAAAAGTAATCAACTTTATTACACGTCTATTACAAAAGATTAAATCAAATAATAATAATAATAATAATAACAATAATAACAACAATACAAAGAAAGATAATAATAATAATAATAACAATAGTATCACTAGTAGTAATGAAAGTATCAAGAATAATAGTCATATTATTATTTACTCAAAGTTTGATATTATTAGAGAAAAGGTATTCAAACTCTATAAAGCAGAATATACACCAACTTCTTCATCTACATCTCCAATATTATCACAGTATCTTCAAAAACTTATTGAACTTTGTATTCATACTCAATTATTCTTTGATTCCTATCCACCATTACCACCAACACCAACACCAACTCAAGCACAACAATCATTTGGTGGTCCTGATGAATATTTATCAACATCACAAACTATATCATCATCATCAACCTCATCACCTCAATTAACTAGTAGTGGTGGTGCAAGTAGTAATGGTGGTGGTGGTGATGTTGTCAGTAGTCATCTTAATCCAAATGCCAACTTTGTCATTAATATCAATAACACTAATGTCAATATCAATACAAACTATAACAACAATCAACCTAAAGCCAAAGATGAACATCGTCAATGGTTAACAAAGATGATTAAAATGTCAAAGATTCTATTCCAGTTATGTAAAGGTAAAGGATTCCCTCGTGAGTTTATCAAAGAATCATTTGTTGAAACTCGTCATAAACAAGTAGTTGATAGTCCACATCCATATCCACATGGTGCTAGAGTTACATCCAATGTTATTATACCAAATTCAATTTCTCTAAAAGTTGAATTTGATCCAAAATCTAAAACTCAAACCTATGTTGATTATTTAATGTTTTCTCGTGCAACTCCAGGTGGTGATGATCTTGGTTTCTTTACTGGTGAATTCCCAACTCGTCCAATAATGATACCAGGTGATAGATTTATTTGGTCATTTTATTCAGATTCAAATGATCCTGAATGGGGTTTTAGATTTACAATTACACCACAATTCTCTGATGATATAATTAAAGAATATGATATACTTTATGAAAAAGAATTAAATTATCTTTTAACAAAGAATTGGAGTCATTCAATGGATCTTGAATTAGTGAAATTTGTAAATACTCTTTGTGAAAAACAAAAGAAGAGTCCATCACAATTAGTATTTGAACAATGTTTAACTCATGAATATTTATCATTATTCCCATTACTTATGGATGTTATTGATACTAAATTATTAATACTGAGATTCATTGTATTAAAACATTTTAATTCTGCAATTCAAAATTTTATCAACTTTATTGATCTTAGAGCAGCATCTGATGATTGGTCTATTGCTTATCAACTATGTAGTCTTCGTGGTTTATTATTCTATGATGTGAAATTGGAAATTTTAAATAACTCACTCATTCAAACTAAATCATTTACTAGAAGACCACTTATTTATATTAATAGACAAGGTTCATTTTATACTGCAATTCAACCTACTTCACCACCACCTCCACTACCATCTGTTCAACAACAATCTCAACAACAACCATCACCTGTTCAACAACAATCTCAACAACCATCTTCAACTCAACAACAACAACAACCTCAACAACAACCATCCTCAACACAACAACAACAACCAGCTCAATCAAACTCAGCCCAAAACAATACTAACAGTAGTAGTGTACCAGCTGGTGGTAGAAATAGAGGATATACACGCGGTCCTTCTGGTAGTAGTCTTAGACCATCATCTTCAAATTCAAATACTTCAAGTGGTATTAATGGTGGTACTGCTGCCTCTGGTATTCAACCCAATTCCGCTGCTAGCAGAAACTCTTCATCGTCAAATAATGGAGGTTTATCTTCGCCTTCATCTACTTCATCAACTAATAATGCACAATCTAGTATCATCACTACTAATGTCAATAATAACTTGAATCGTAATATTAGTAGATATAATATGGTTAGTGAGAATGAAAATATATTCCTTCAATCGTTTAGACAACTTTGTAATATTGATCCTCAGAGACTCAGACACAATGATCGTGCATGGGAGGTTAAACTAGAAAGAGAAGGAGCACGAGATGCAGGTGGTCCATACAGAGAATGTCTCACTCAAATCTGTTCGGATTTCCAAAGCAAAGAAATGATTCTCTTCTTACCCTGTCAAAATGCCCTTGGAGATGTGGCTTTTAATCGTGATAAACTCGTACCAAATTCATCTGCCAACTCGCCATTCGCTTTACAACTCTATGAATTCATTGGCAAGTTGATTGGTATCACAATCCGTACGAAAAACTGTATTGAACTCAATATACCCTCGATTGTATGGAAATGTTTTGTATGTGCTAAAGTTGATAAGAATGATTTGGAAGCCATCGATAAGTATTGCACCAACTTTTTAGAACTCCTCGATGGCAGTGGTACTAGCACCACGCACAAGTTGACCCAAGAGATCTTTTCAGACTGTGTTTTCCAAAACTTTACCACCAAATCCATCGACAACTCTGTGATTGAACTTGTAAACAACGGTAAGAATATACCAGTGGTTTGGGAAAACAGATTAGAGTATGCCTCACTTCTCGAACAATACAAACTCTCTGAATTTAGATTACAAATCGATGCCATGATGAAAGGTGTCTCGTCTATCATTCCTCTCCACATTCTCAATATTTTCACTTGGCAAGAAATTGAACAACGTGTATGTGGTATGTCTGGCATTGATATCAAACTTCTCAAAAAGCATACAAGATACTGCGGTCTCTCTCCAAGTGAACCTCGAATCAATTGGCTCTGGAAGATATTGGAATCCTTTTCCTGTGAAGAACAAACACTCTTTCTTCGTTTTGTTTGGGGTAGATCACGTCTTCCACCATCCAATGAATTCAATGTCCAATTTCAAATATTTCCATTTATCAAAAATCGTTCCACAAGAAGTATTTATGATGATGATGCTGATGATCTTGAAGATGATGATTATGATGATCTTGAAAATGAATATAATTATTTCCATAATCCAATTGGTACTACTTATGGTAACAATACAAACACCAACACCAACAATAACAATCATTCTAAATATCAAGACAACTATTTACCTGAAGCTCAAACATGTTTCTTTATTCTCTCACTTCCAAACTACAGTTCCATTGAAGTCATGCGTGAAAAATTACTCTATGCAGTGACTTCTTGTAGAGAGATTGATGCAGATTTTGTAGTTCCCGATGAAAATACATCCTCAACATCTCATCTTATCAGAGGTTAACCATTATGATTGATTGATTGATTGATTGTGTCAAGTAACAAATAAAACACTCTATTATTATAATATTATAATTTCTAAATATTGGATTGGTTCATTAACTCTGGTTAGAATCGTTGAGTTTTCTTTATTTTTTTTTTTGAAAATATCTTCAATTTCGTTTTTTTTTTTTTTTTTTTTT
>Ga0256895_1000089_pt1 | contig 16538 bp, 18 predicted proteins | sample MC6MC0668MT_FD_190194 | JGI IMG/M metagenome (GOLD analysis project Ga0256895, IMG submission 190194) | Metatranscriptome of enriched soil aggregate microbial communities from Iowa State University, Ames, United States - MC6-MC0668-MT... | ecosystem: Environmental > Terrestrial > Soil >... | reverse complement strand
GCCAAGGCCCCGCTGCAGGGCCAGCAATTCCTGTCCATGCTGAAACTGCTGCGCGACGACCTGCGCCAAACGATCGACAGCGGCTCCAGCGCGGGCATCAAAGTCCCGGAGACGCCTCCAGAGTGGGCTGCCCCGCTGCGCCACCGCTTCGTGCAGCTGTTCGACGAACTGGACCTGGATTCCAGCTGGCAATTCCCGCCGCAATGGACCACGCCTCCCTCCCCCTTGCAATGCCTGGCGCTGACCCGGCTGGTGGAGGAAGCCCTGACCAATGTGGTCAAACACAGCCGCGCGCGCCGCGTGCGGCTGCAACTGCAGCAGCCGCAGCCCGACCAGTTGCAACTGCGGATCGAAGACGACGGCGTCGGCTTCGACGTGGCGGCGGTGCGGCAGGCCGGTGTCAGCGTGGGCATGCGCAGCATGTACGCCCGCATCGCCCGCGTGCAAGGGACGCTGGACATCTCGTCCGCGCCGGGCAAAACCGTGTTGACCGCGGTGCTGCAATTGCGCCCCGCCGCGGCGCAATCGGTCTAAAATCCGCCCACATTCCGAACTGGGGGTCCTCCCGGTACAGGCTCACCCTGCGCGAGGAATACAACGATCCGATCTGGCCGCCCTGCTGCAAGACGCGGCAGAAAACCCCTCGGACGGAGACGTCGAATGAACGCCGTACTGCTTATCGACGACCACGCCATGTTCCGCGAGGCACTGGTCATGGCGCTGGCGCACGCCATGCCCACGCTGGCGGTGCACCCCGCCGCCAGCGGCCAGGAGGCCCTGGCGCTCCTGGACCGCCATGCCGACATCGGCAACGTCATCATGGATTACTACCTGCCGGACATGGCCGGTGCGGAGCTCTTGAAGCGCCTGCGCCAGCGGCGTGCGCAACTGCGGGTGCTGGTGCTGTCCGCCTCGCAAGATCCCGATGACGAACGCCGCGCCATGGAGGCCGGCGCGCGGGGGTTCCTGAACAAATCGGCCAGTTGCCAGGCGCTGACCGCCGCCCTGGAAGCGATCAATGCGGCGGATGCGCCTCGCACGCCGTATGCCGGAGGCACGCCGCCGCGTTCGCCTGATGACGCCGCCCTGTTGCGCACCCTGACGCCGCGGCAAAGCGAAGTCTTGCGGCTGATATGCGATGGCCTGCGCAACAAGGAAATATCCGAACGGCTGAACATGACGGAGAAGACCGTCAAGACGCATGTGTCGGCCATCCTGGCCACGCTGGGCGTGCTTAATCGAACACAGGCGACACTTGTGGCTCGGCGCGGCGGCGTGTTCGGCAAGCCGACCTGAGCGCACCGCCGTCCGAGGCGATCTTGCCGCCTGCGAGCGCGATTTCCCGCCCCGCCGCGGCGATGGTGTCGGGCCGATGCGCCACGATCACCCGCGTCATGTTCAGGCGGGAGATGGCCATGTTGACCACCCGTTCCCGCGTGATGTCCAGATGGCTGGTCGCCTCGTCCAGGAACAGCATCGCCGGCTGCTTGTACAGCGCGCGCGCAAGCAACACGCGTTGCTTCTGCCCGCCGGACAGCACCGTTCCCATGTCGCCCACCAACGTGTTGTAGCCCATGGGCATCGCGCAGATGTCGTCGTGGATGGCGGCGATTTCCGCGCACTCCCTGGCGCGGTCGGGATCGTACTGCGGGTCGAAGAAACTGATGTTCTCGCCGATGGACCCGGCGAACAGTACGTCGTCCTGCAACACGGTGCCGGCCATCCTGCGCAGGGCGGCCGCGCCCATCCCGCGCACGGCCACGCCATCGACCAGCACCTCGCCTTCGGTCGGCGTCAGGATGCCCAGCAGGATGTTGATCAGGGTCGTCTTGCCCCCCCCGGACGGCCCAGTGATGGCGACGGATTCGCCAGGCTCGATGCGCAGGCTGATGCCATCCAGTACATACGGCTCTTGAGGACTGTAGCGAAAGCGTAGATTGCGCACTTCGATGGCCGGCGAGCGCGTCACGGCGCCGTCCGCCCGCGGCATCTCGTCGATGGGCTCCGGCGCCTCGCGCACGATGTCGGCCAGGCGCTCGCCTTGCAGCCGCAGCATCTTCACCTCCACGAACTTGTCCAGCAGCGCCGCCACGCGCTTGTCGAACAAGGTTTTATAGACGATGAATGCCAGCAAGGCGCCCACGGTGAACTGGCCGTCCAGCACCAGTCGCGCCCCCAGCCACAGAATCGCGATCGACGACAGCCCGAACAGCAGGCCGTTGAAGGTCCGAAAGAACAGCGCCCATTTCTGCACGCGAAGATCCGCGTTGATTTCGTTGACCAGCAACGCCAGCCAACGCGAACGCCGGTCGTTCTGATGCTGGAACAGCTTGATGGCCTTGACCCCGCGCACCGTTTCCAGAAAGTGCGACTGCTCTTTCGCGGCATGGATGATGTGCTCTTCGGTGGCATAGCGCAGCGACGCATAGCCCGACCAGCGCGCCAAGCCGTACAACGTCATGGCGCCCACGGCGATCCACGCCAGCGGCGGGCTGTACAGAAACATCAGCACCAGCGTGATCACCATGACGATGCCATCCAGCAGGGCCTCGAGGAACGACGTCGTGACGGTGCGCTGAATGGTGTCGATGGCGCCGAAGCGCGACACGATGTCGCCCAGGTGCCGCTTTTCGAAATAGCTGACCGGTAGCCGGAGCAGGTGCGTGAAGACATTGCTGCGCCATTGCAGGTTCAGCGTCGTGCCCATGAACATCAGCATCCAGCTACGCGCAACCGACGTCAGCTGCAGCATCACCATCAGCAGGCCGAAGGCCAGCGCCAACGTGGTCAGCAAGTCGCGGTCGCCGGTGTTCAACACGTGGTCCACGACCCATTGCAGAAAGAACGGCTGAACCACCGTCAGCACTTCCAGCGCCAGCGCCAGCAGCATCACTTGCGAGAACGCCGCCCCGAGCCCCGTGACGCGCCCCGTCAGTTCGCGCAGCCGGACCGGCTTGTTTTCGTTGGCCGTCACGAAGTCCGGCGTGGGCCAAAGCTCCAACGCCACGCCGGTGTATGACGCCGACAGCTCGCTGATGGTGCATTTGCGGATACCAGAGGCCGGATCGATCAGCGTGGCCGACCGCGCATTGATGTCGGTCAGCACCACGAAGTGGTTGAATTCCCAATGCAGGATGCAGGGCAGCTTCAGTTTGCTGAGCGCCCCCAGGCCCGCCTTGACCGGCCTGGATGCCAGCCCAAGTTGGCCGGCCACGTGAATCAGCGTTGCCAGCGTGGCGCCTTTGAGCGACACGGGGAAACGGCCGCGCAGGCTGGCCAGGCTTTGATGATGCCCATGGAAACCGGCCACCATGCCCACGCAGGCCAGGCCGCATTCAGCGGCCTCGGTTTGCAGGAGCCTGGGCACCCGCCGTTTGACGCCCAGGGTCAGGCGTTCAAGCATGGTCACAGTTTCCCCGACAATCGGTAGGCAGGATCGAACGCCCATTGGTACAAGGGGCGCGTCTGCTGAAGCAAATCCGCATCCAGCCGCATGCCGGGCAGCAATGTCAGCGTTTGGCCCTGCGGCCCGCGCGCGGGCGTCTCCAGCGACACGGTGATCCGGTACATCGATTCCTTATCGCCCTGCGCCGCGGCGCCGTCGTTCATCTGCCCTTCCGGCAACGCGCTGCGCGTCACCGTCTGAACCACCCCATGCTGCTGGCCGAAGGTCTGGTACGGATAGGCGGCCAGGCGGATCAGCACGGCATCGCCCGGCGCCACGAAGCCCACTGCGCGGCTGGGCGCCAGCAACTCCACCAGCAGCTTGGCGCCGTCGGGCACGATGGCGGCCAACGGACGCCGGGTATCCACCGCCTGCCCTACCTCGGCCGTCATGGCGGTCAGCACGCCCGATTGCGGCGCCGTGACGACGATGCGCCGCTTGGCTTCGCTCTGGGTCAGGTCCACCGCCACCCCGGCCAGGTCGCGGTCCAGCTGCGCCAGCTGGTTCTGCTGGCGCAGGGTCAAATCCGCCAGCGTGGCTTTCCGGTTGGACAGGTCCATGGCGATGCCGATACGGTCGCGCAGCAGGGCTTGCAACTGGTTGCGCTGCTCCAGCAGCTCGGCCCGCTTCTGGTCGGACTCTTCGGGCGACAGATAGCCCTTTTCCATCAAATTCCGATAACGCTGGGCGCTGTCCTCGGCCAGTTTGATCCGGCTGCGCTGGCCGGCGATCTGGCTGTCTATCGCCGCCAATTGCGACGTCAAGCCGCCAATGCCGGCCGCCAGGGTGTCATGCTCGCTTTGCTGCAGCAGCAATGTCTTCTGGCGGGCCAGGCGCAGGCTGTCTTCGCGCTGCCGTATCTGCCCGCTGATGGCTTCTTGCGTGTCACCCAGCGCGCTTTGCTGGTCGCCCGACACCACGTACAACACGTCGCCTGCATTGACGTGCTGGCCCTCGTGGACCGGACGCTCCAGCACCACCCCGGCCTGCGGCACGTAGAGTTTGAGCAGACCCGTGTCCGGCGCAAGCTGGCCGCTGACGGTGGCGCGCTTGGTATAGCTGCCAAACGCCAGGAACAGGCACACGGCCAGCACGAAGCCGCCCAACACGGCGGTGACGAGCGCGAACGACACCGGCCGGATCAGGACGATGTCGCCCAGCCCGACGGAACGTTGCGCGGCAAGCGCCTGTTTGCGATAGAGCGACATCGGATCGAGGCCGAAGACAATTGAAAAAAGCGCGACGGCCAGGCCGCCGCGATTCAAGGTTGCAGTCCCGGCTCAGGTCATTTGAAATAGGGCTGACGACCGGTGCCAAGTCCGGCCGGGGCGCCGGGAGCGCCCGACATCTTGAGGACGATGTTGGGTTTGCCGCCGCCAGCGCCCCCGCTCACGTCCTGGACCTCGGTCTCGCTCAGCGGCTGGATTTTGTCTTCTGCGGCGTTATCGAGAGACGCCAGATTGTCGGTCTTTTCCATTGGAACTCCTGTTCAAGCGCACCATTGCGGTTCGCGATTTCCGGGTCAGCTGCAGTAGATGGTCTTGCCGGGCGCAGCGGCCCCGCGGCTAGCCTGCGAGGCGGGCGTCCGAGCCACCACGCCCGGGGAGCGATTCGGCCCGACGCCGCCGCTGACCTGCTGGATCTCTGCCGCGGTCAGGGGCTGGACGGTAACGTCCGATGCCTTGTCCGATGGATCCGGTTGAGTGGTTTTCTGCATAGGTATCTCCTGCTTGCCGGCAAAGGAGTCCGTGCCGGCATCGGCCGAGCAGCCACAGGCGCCCGGCTCTCGCCGTCTTGCAAAGCCAACGGAAATCCAGAGCCCAATTCGCTGAACTGCTCGGGGAGAACAGTAGCAACGCACAGGTATGGGCGCATCGGTCTTTAGTCGTAGATGCCTGATACAGGGGCACTACCGCCCCGCATCCGGGGCGCGCGGCAGGGCAGCGTTGGCGCCGATCAATGACTATCTACGGGTAGCGTCAAGTGCCGGAGCGGCACCCGACGCTACATTCAAGCGATCGAAGGAGAGGTCGTCGCTGTCGTCGCCTGCTGCGGCGCTTCTGCACGGACCGCGCGCGTTTCCAAGTCTTCCAGCAGTTCGGCGGACGGCACGAAGAACAGGCTGCCCGTCACCGCGCGGCTGTAGTCCAGCAGGCGGTCGTAATTGCCCGCCGGGCGGCCCACGAACATGTTCTCAAGCATCTGTTCGATCGGGGCGGGCGAACGCGCATAGCCGATGAAGTACGTGCCGAACTCGCCCACGCCCGCACGGCCGAACGGCATGTTGTCGCGCAGGATCTTCACTTCCTGCCCGTTCTCTTCCAGCGTCGTCAAGGCGCTATGAGAAGAGGTCGGCTTGATGTCGTCGTCCAGTTCCACGTTCGACAGCTTGTGGCGGCCAATGATGCCTTCCTGGCTTTCGACGCTAAGCGAATTCCAGCCCGCCATGTCGTGCAAATACTTCTGCACCAGCACGTAGCTGCCGCCCGCAAAGTCAGCGTCTTCGTCGCCGATCATCGTGAAGTGGACGGCCTCGCGACCTTCGGGGTTCTCGGTGCCGTCCACAAAACCGATGATGGCGCGGCGGTCGAAGTAGCGAAAGCCATGCGTCTCGTCGACGACAGTCACCGCATCGCCCAGGCCATTCATCAGCAAGGTGGCCAGTTCAAAGCACATGTCCATGGATTCGGCGCGGATGTGCAGCAGGATGTCGCCCGGGGTCGACACCGCCTGGCGCGTGCCTTCGCCGAACACCCGGAACGGATGCAGCGCGGCCGGGCGCGGCTGCCCGAACAGCGTGTCCCACGCCTCGGAGCCGAACGCGCAAATACAGGACAGGTTTTCCGACGGCGAACGCGTGCTGACCGTGCGGGTCAGCGTGGCGACGTCTTCACACCACGCGCGCACGGTGGCGGCTGCGTCGGCGCCCGGGTTGAGCGTGGCGACGAGAAAGATCGCGTGGCGCGTGTTGGGGCTGTGGACGGCTTGCGGTTCAGGCGGGAAGTCGGACATGGGCGGTGTAAGGCTCAAGACGTGTTGACGGATGACAGGCGGAAATTGTATCCGCCTGTGCGCCTTACCGCCTGTGCGCCTTACCTTAAAAGCGGTACGCCACCCCCACCGAACCAAACACGTTCGTCTCGCGATCAACCAGCGGGCTGTCGCGCGCGTCACCCAACAAGGTCGACACGCCGACGGTAGCCACCGTGCTCCAGCTGGGGTCGATGCGATACGACCACGTCGTGAACAGCGCCGCCGACTTGAAGCCCGAGGACGGGCTATAGGTGGACAGCCCCGCCTTGCTGCGCGCCGCCTGCGACGACGTCACGCCGTACCAGGTCTGCATGGCGTCCTGGTTGGCCCATTCCGTGCGGACGCCGACCTGCACCGTGTGCTTCTCGGTCATCAGCGCGGCATAGGACGCGCGCAATTCGATGTTGCCGCCATAGCCGCTGCGTGCCGCTTGCTTGTAGCCCGCGCCCAGCGAATACCGCCCCGGCCGCCATTCCACATAGGCGCCGTACGCGCCATGGAACTTGATGTCGTCCAACCCTTTGGTGAGGTCGGCGTCATCGGCCTTGCGGCCCAGGCTCATGCCCACGAAGACGCCCGCGTCCAGGTCGGACGCCAGCGACGTCTTCAAGCCCATCGCCGGCAAACCCATGCGCGGCGTGATGAAGAAATTGCCCGAGTGGTAATTGATAAGCGGCACGGGCAAGGCCCGGTACTCGCTGGACCCTTCATACACCGGGATCGCTCCGACCCCTAATCCAATGAAGTTTGTGCTCTGCGCGTGCGCGGCGCCTGCGCCGCCAATTGCCACACCAGCCGCGAGGCCGCTTGCTACTATACCCATCCGCATCCGGGCTTCCTTCCGTTCAATTCACTGGCCGTGGGGCGACCGCCCCCGGGAATGGGCAGCATTGTCCCGAGCAACTTTTAATAATTCTTTAAGACTCCGCCGCCACGCGCCGGAGACGGCGCTGGAGTGTGCTTGCGTATCCTGCTTGTAGAAGATGACCCCATGCTGGGCGACGCCTTGCGCGCGGGCCTGATTCAAGATGGCGCCGACGTGGACTGGGCGCGCGACATGCCCCAGGCGCACCTGGCGCTGGTGGACCACGGCTACCACGCCGTGCTGCTGGACCTGGGGCTGCCCGAGGGCAGCGGCCTGACCTTGCTCAAGACGTTACGTGCCCGTTTCGATACCACGCCCGTGCTGATCATCACGGCGCGCGACCGCTTGAGCGAACGCATCCAGGGCCTGGATGCGGGCGCCGATGACTATCTGGTGAAACCGTTTCAGCTGGATGAGCTGCTGGCGCGCCTGCGCGCCGTGCTTCGTCGCAGCAGCAACAGCGTGGTGTCCGCACTGCGCTGCCGCGACGTGGTGCTGGAACCCGCACGCCGCCTTGTGACGCAAGGCGGTGAAGAAGTCTCGTTGAGCGCACACGAATATCACACGCTGCTGGCGCTGATGCAGCGCATGGGCCACACCGTCAGCCGCGATCAGCTGGAAGTGGCCGTGTATGGCAGCAGCGGCACCATCGAAAGCAATACCGTCGCGGTCTACATCCATCAGTTGCGGCGCAAGCTGGGCGACGGGCTGATCGAAACTCAGCACGGTCTGGGTTACCGCATCGTGCCGGACAGCGCGCCATGACCACGCTGCGCCGACGCGTCGCCATCACCTTGCTGCTGGCCATGCTGGCCACGTGGGCCACGGTCTTTACGCTGATCTATCTTGAGCAGACGCGCGCCGAGACCGGCATGTCGGACCAGAACCTGCGCGACGGCGCGCAGAAAGCGCTGATGTCGCTGCCCACCAGCCTGATGCAGACCGGGCGTTCTGGCGAAGACCGTTTTGAATTGCCGGTGTCCACGCCGTTTGATGGCGAGTCGCTCAGCTTTCAGGTCTGGTCCCTGGATGACAAGCGGCGGCTCGTGCAATCCCCCTGGGCGCCCGACGAACCGCTGGTGCCCGACTTTCGCGATGGCTTTCACGACGTCACGCTGGCCGGCGCACCGTGGCGCGCCTATGCGGTGTCTGACGCCGCAGGCCGCGTGCAGGTGCAGTTCGCCAAGTCGGCCGCGAAATTGCGGCGTGACACCGCCACCCGCATGGGAAGCGGCCTGGCGTTCCTGAGCGTGCTGTTTGTGGTGCTGACCGGGCTGACGTGGCTCGTGATACGCCGCGCCTTCCGCCCCGTGGACCGCGCGCGCGAGGCCATCCTCAACCGCACGGGCATGGACCTGACGCCGCTGCCCACGCACGGCATGCCCGGAGAATTGCAGCCCTTCATCGCCTCGATCAATGATCTGCTGGGGCGCTTGTCGGCGTCACTGGAACGCGAGCGGCGCTTTCTGGCCGATGCCGCGCACGAGCTTCGAACACCGCTGGCCGCGCTTAGCGCCTATGCCGAGCTGGCCGAGCGCAGCGATACCCCCGCCGCACGCGAACAGGCGGTGTTGAAACTGCGCGACGTCGCTACCCGCACCACCCGTCTGGCCGAACAGCTGCTGGATCAGGCGCGCATGGAAGCCCAGGCCGAAGGGGCCGCCGAACCCGTTGCGCTGGACCGCCTGGCGGAAATGATTGTGCGCGACAACGAAGGGCTGGCGCATCGCAAACGCCAGCGCATCAGCCTGGACACGCAAGCGGCAGAAGTGCGCGGCGGCGTCGACGCGCTGGGCGTGCTGGTCCGTAATCTGCTGGACAATGCCTTGCGCTACACACCGGACGGCGGCCGCGTGTCAGTGGCTTGCGGGCCGTTGGACAACGGCGGCGCCTGGTTGACGGTGCAAGACAACGGGCCGGGTATCGCGCCGTCCGAACGCGAACGCGTGTTCGACCGCTTCTACCGCAAGCCCGGCACGGCGGAACGCGGCAGCGGCATCGGCCTGTCGCTGGTGGCGCAGATTGCCGCCAGCCACAATGCGCGCATCGAATGGGGACCGGGCCTGGATGAGCGCGGCGTCGGCATCACGATCGCGTTCGCAAACGGCGGCGCGTAAACCACAACCCGCCGCGAACTTCGCCTCGGCCTTCACACGCCTGTTCGGCGTATCGCCCCAGGACGTGCGGCTGCACGGGTGAATCACCCCTGTTTTTTATGAACTGGCACCCTCGCGGCTCATTTCAGTTGAAAATGTCAGATATTTTTCTATAATCTGACATACCTGCGCTCGAACGCTTGGACCGTCATCATGAAATCCCTGCCAAAAACCATCCTCGACGTTGCCTTGTCCCTCCCCGAGGGCGGCACCGTATCGCCGCGTGAATTCCTGCATCTGGGATCTCGCGCAGCCGTGGATCAAGCTTTTTCCCGCTTGAGCAAGGCAGGAGAATTGCTGCGGGTAGGCCGTGGCGTGTACGCCGCGCCAGTCTCGGGCTCGTACGGCAAACGCGCGCCCTCCCCCGAAAAAGTGCTGCACGCGCTTGAAGCGCAGACGGGTGTAGCGTTTGTGCCCCATGGCGCGACCGAGGCCAATCGTCTTGGACTCACCACCCAGATGCCCATCCGCAAGGTCTACCTGTCTTCGGGGCCTCGCCGGGTGCTTTCGTTCGGCAAGAACAACGTGCAGGTGGAACACGTGCCGCCCGCCAGTTTTTTCCTTCGCAAAGAAGAGGCGGCGGCGGCGGCTCGCGCCATTGAATGGCTGGGGCCTGTTGCCGCTCCCAACGCCCTGCGTACGTTGCACCAAACACTTTCCCCCTCGGCCTGGGCGGCGCTTGTAAGCGCCCGCCGGCGTTTTCCTGCATGGATGTCCAAGGCCGTCAGCCTTGAGATGGGCTGTGCTGCCTAGCTTTCTTCAGCAGCCTTCTGGTGATCGGCGCGAAGCCCTGCAATACGGAAGCGACCAATCAGGGCGCTTACCCGACTTGCTTGAGAAAGACGCCTGGGTCGTTTGGGGGCTTCAAACCATTTATGGTTCGCACCTTGGACCCAGCCTTACCTTCAAGGGCGGCACCTCGCTTTCCAAGGCCCACAAGATTATTGACCGCTTCTCCGAGGATGTGGACCTTACCTATGACATTCGCAGACTGATTCCCGCTCATACGGCATCAGGCGCCATTCCCGCTACGGCCAGCCAAGAGAAGAAGTGGCGCGCACGCATCGATGTTCTGCTGCCCGAGTGGATCGAATCCGAATTCATCCCCACCCTTCAAAGCGCGTTGGCAGTGCAGCAGCTGACGGCAGAAATCAAACCGTTTGCCAGTGCAGGCAAGGGTGAAGACAAAGTACTGCTGCGCTATCCGAGCGCGCTGGATGCGAGCGATAGCGCTTACGTGCAGCCTGCCGTCCTATTCGAATTCGGGGCGCGCGACGGGTGAACCGCACGCGGTGATGCCGGTGTCTTGCGACCTGGCCGGCGTTGACGCCCTGAACCGCCAATTTAATTTCCCGACCGCCGCACCTTTGGTCATGAGCCTGAGCCGAACCTTCTGGGAAAAGGCCACCGCCGCGCACGTGTACTGCCTGCAAGCCCGCTTGCGCGGCGAACGATACGCCCGCCATTGGTACGACCTGGCAGAGATTTACCGCCATCCCAATCAGGCCGTCTTTGACGATCACTCGGTAGCGGCTTTAGTCGCCACGCATAAATCCCGGTTCTATGCCGAGAAAGACGTTGCTGGCATCCCAATCAACTATCACGACGCCGTAGGTGGCGGCTTGACGCTGATTCCCGAAGGCGCGGCGCTCGTCACCCTGCGCGACGACTTTGAACGGATGGTCAACGCCGGATTGCTCGCAGAGGATGCGGCCGAATTTGATGACGTCATGACCGTATGCGCCGAAATCCAGAGCCACGCTAATCGGGTCTTCTCAAGGCCTAGAACATGAGCAGACTTATGTCCTCCTTCGGGTATAGTCTGGAACTCTTCGCGCCTTCCAGGAAAGCCTCGCCACCATGACCAGCGCCCGCGACCTTGTCTACGGGGAACTCCGCCGACGGCTGATGTCCGGCGTGTTCCTGCCTGGCGAGCGCTTGCGTGAAGAGCATATTGCGGCGGAGCTTTCGGTCAGCCGGACGCCGGTGCGCAGCGCCATTGAACGCTTGATTGCCGATGGGCTTGTCAAGCGCGAAGGGCGGCGCGGCGCGGAAGTGTTGGGCTGGGTGGATCGTGACATCAACGAAGCGTTCGAGTTGCGTCTGCTGCTGGAGCCCTATGCCGCCCGCAGCGCCGCCGAGCGCGCCACGCCCGAACAGATCGACCATCTGGAACAGATCAACCAGCGCATGCTGGACGCCATTCTTTCCGACGACACCGACAAGGTCGCCCGCGTTCAGCACTGCAATAATCTTTTCCATCACGCACTGCTGGATGCGGCGCAATCGGCGCGCGTGCGCACGATGGTTGAGAACCTGCTGGACATGCCGATCATCATCGGCTCGTTTTACTTCTACACGCATGACGACATGCTGCGCAGCGTGGAGCATCACCGCCAGATCATCGCCGCGTTGCGCGCGCGCGATCCGGCGTGCGCCGACATCGCCATGCGCTTTCATCTGACCACCACGCACCTGCTTTTTCGCAGCCAGCGCAAGCCGCCTGCGCCGACGCCCGCCGCGTGACACGGCCGCTGGTTTCAGCGCCCTTTCTGATTCGTTCCCATGTATTCGCCCCAGATTCTCGTCGCCCTTTTCGTCCTGCTGCTTGCCGTCGTCATTCCGCTGATTGCGCTGATGGTGCGGGTGGTGGAACTGGTTCGATGGCAGACCCAGCCCTACTCGCCCACGCGCGGCGAACGCCCGCGCTTCACGGGTCCGCTGTTGACGCTGCTGTTCAGCTGCCTGGCGGTCAGTGACTTCACGGACTATGAGCCGTTTCGCACCATCGCCGAAATGAACCCGGTGCCGCTGTCGGCGCGCGCGTATTTCACGGTGGCGATGCTGGTGCTGGCGGTGCTGTCGTGGGCGTATGGCGGCGCGATCATGGATCGCATCGTGCGCGGGGTAAAAAAAGATAAAGGCTGAAAGGCCGACGCCCGCGCCAGCCTTTCAGCCCTTTGCCGGCGCTTATCGCCCGGCGCTTACGGCTTCCAGCCCTGCGCCTTCATCCGCGCATCAATCCACGACGTGTCCAGCGTGCCCGCCGCGATCTGCGCCAGCATCTGTTCTTCCACTGCGTGCTTGGCGGATGCGGCTTCGTACAGCGCTTCGACCTGGTCGTACGGCAACGACAACAAGCCGTCTTCATCGCCCAGAATCAAGTCGCCCGGTTCGATCGTCATGCCGTCCAGCGAGATGACGGCGTTGATTTCGCCGGGGCCATCCTTATACGGCCCGCGGTGCGTGACGCCCGCCGCATACACGGGGAAGGCGCTGCGGCGGATCGTGCCGCAATCGCGGATCGCGCCGTTGATCACAATGCCGGCCAGCCCGCGCGTTTGCGCATAGGTCGTCATGATTTCACCGATGATGGCGTTGGTGAGGTCGCCACCGGCATCCACCACCACCACATCGCCCGGCTGAGCCAGTTCCAGCGCCTTGTGCACCAGCAGGTTGTCACCGGGACGCGTGCGCACCGTCAGCGCGGGGCCGGCCATCGGGTGGCCGTCGTGCATGGGCCGCAGGCGCGCGCCGCCTGCCGTCATGCGCGACATGCAGTCGCTGATATTGGCAACGGGAATGCGGCGGAATTTCTCGACGAAGTCGCTGCTGACCGCGCGCTTGCGCGGGTGGATTTCAAAACCGATCATGGGTTGCTCCGTTGGCGTTCAGGGAATCTTGCACGCTCATTGTTTGGGGATGCCGGCTTCCTGCACGACCTTGCCGAAGACGTCGTGGTCGGCGCGATGGCGCTTGCCCAGGTCGGCAGGCGTGCCCGTCATGACGCTGTAGCCCGAGTCTTCCAGCTTCTTCACCACGTCCGGCTTGGCTTGCGACTTGTTCAGCGCCTGGTTCAGCGTGGCGACCACATCGTCAGGCGTCTTGCCCGGGGCCATCAGCCCCCACCAGATGGTCTGGTTGATGGTCTTGAAGCCGCTTTCGGCGAAGGTCGGCACATCGGGCAAGGCGGGCGAACGCGCGTCGGCCACTACCGCCAGCGCGCGCACTTTGCCGCCGCGAATCTGCGGCAACAGCGATGCGACGGACCCGGTGTAAAGATCAATGCGGCCGCTGGCCAGATCGGGAAACGCCTGCGACCAGCCGCGGTACGGCACGTGCATCAGTTCCATGCCGGCCGCCTTGCGCCACAGATGGCCGATCAAATCGCCGCTGCCGCCAATGCCGGGAATACCCAGCGAGACCTGGCCCGGGCGCGCCTTGGCCGCCTTGACCACATCGTCCAGCGTCTTGTACGGCGATTCCGGCACCACCACGAACACGCTGGGTGACGAAGCCACCAGGCCCACCGGCTTGAAGTCCTTGAAGGTGTCGTAGCTGAGCTTGTTGTACAGCCACGGGTTCAGCACGATGTTGTCCGTCTGCGCCATCACGAGCGTGTGGCCGTCCGGCTTGGCGCGCGCCGTGGCGTCCAGCGCCAGGTTGCCGCCTGCGCCGGGCTTGTTTTCCACGACGATGTTCCAGCCCGTGTCCTGCGCGATGGCCGAACCGATCATGCGCGTCAGCGTGTCGGTGCCGCCGCCCGGCGGAAAGGGCGAGATCAGCGTGATCGGGGCCGAGCCCATATCGGCCGCGCTGGCGGCGGCCGAGGCGACGAGCAGCGTAGCCGTCAGCAGTGTTTTCAGGGATGTCATTGTCTTCCTCACTTGTGTTTTGAAATCGGGCAGCCCTCTGCGGGGCCGGCCCTGTCCATCTGATCGATCAGGATTGGCGCGCCAGCGGCGTCAACCACGCCAGCCGGTCGGCAACCGAATCCGGCACGTTGAACGCACCCGCTGCGCGGGCCGCTTCAATGCCTTGCGTGGTGCGGGCGAACAGGCGTTCAACGCCGTCCAGCACCAGCGGCTGCAAACCGGCTTCCACCAGTTGTTCTCGGGCTTCGCGCACTTCGGCCAAACGGCGCGGCGCGTGCAGCACGTGCGAACGGACGAAGGAATCCACGAAGGTGGTCAGCGGGGTGCGGTCCATATCGGACAACACTTCATACAGCGATGCGCGCAGGCCCATGCTTTCCGCGGCGACCAGGCATTCGACAGCCAGGCTTTCCATGCCCTTGGTCAGAATGCTGCGCAGCAGTTTCAGGCGCACGGCGTCGCCCGCCTCGCCATCGATGGCTTGCGCAGGCGCGCCGCAACCGGCCGTGAACGCGGCCACCGCAGGGGCGCCCGTGCCGGCGCACAAGAGCGGCGTGCGCGCGCCCAGCAAGGCGATGGCGCCCATGATGGCGACGTCGGTAAACGGCACGCCCAACTGCGCGGCGACCTCGGCGGCCGCGCGCATGTCACCCGAACTGGCCGTCGTGAAATCGGCGTAGGCGGCGTCTTTGCGCAGGTGCGGCAGCGCCTGTTTGGCGACTTCAAGCGCGGCGTGGCCGAACACGGCCGACACGACGATGTCTGCCTCGGCCAGCCACGGGCCGGCTTCAGCGTGCAGCACGCTGCCATGCGAGGCGGCGCGCGCCTGCATCTCGGCGTCCTGGCGCAATTCGCCGATACCCACGATGACATGCCCGCCCGCCACCCACTCACGCGCGTAGCAATCGCCGACTTCCCCACAACCGATCAGTGCAATTTTCATCTTCATAAATACAAAAAAAATACATACAGCGTTATAGCCTGGGAGAATTTGGCCGTATAACTCGTGTAAACCCTAGGTTTCATCAGTTTTTGGAAACATTAAAAGTACAAGAAACCGCGTCATCGATTGCTGGTAGTCTTGCCCTCAGCCGCGCAGGCCCCGCCCGCGCCCGCCTTCAACATTTCAGCGAGACACCTCATGACCGCCCCCCTTTACGACGCCTCCGTCCCCGTCATCAAACAAATGCTGTCCGCGCTGTCGGACGTGCTGAAAAAGGCCGAGGCTCACGCCACCGAGAAAAACATCGACGCGTCCGCCTATCTGGGCGCCCGCCTGTACCCGGACATGTTCCCGCTGTCGCGCCAGGTGCAGATCGCCACCGACTTCGCCAAGGGCATCGCGTCCCGTCTGGCCGGCGCTGAAGTGCCGTCGTGGCCGGATGGCGAACCCACGTTCGCCGAACTGCAAGCGCTGATCGCCAAGACGCTGGCGCACGTCGGCTCGTTCAAGCCGGAACAGTTCGAGCAAAGCGCGTCGCTGGAAATCGTGCTGCGCCCAGGCACGCCGAAAGAAAAGAAGCTGTCGGGCAGCGCCTACCTGCTGCACTATGGCCTGCCGCAATTCTTCTTCCACGTCACGACCGCCTACGCGATCCTGCGCCACAACGGCATTGAAGTCGGCAAGCGCGACTACATGGGCGCGTACTAATACGGGTTATTACCGATCCCGGTGATGTCGATTTGGGTGTCCGCTGAACGTCGTAGCAATACGACCCACTCATTCAAGGCGGACACACCATGACTACCGGAACCGTAACGCTCCACCGCGTTCTGCGCGCCTCGCCCGACCGCATCTATCGCGCTTTCATCGACGGCGACGCACTGGCGAAATGGCTGCCCCCCTATGGCTTCACGTGCCAGGTTCATCACCTGGACGCCAAAGTCGGGGGCACCTACAAAATGTCGTTCAAGAATTTTGGTTCAGGCCACAGCCACCACTTTGGCGGTGAATACCTGGAACTATCGCCGTCCGAGAAGCTGCGTTACTCCGACCGCTTCGACGACCCCAATCTGCCCGGCGAAATGATCACCACGGTGACCTTGCGCAAAGTGATGTGCGGCACGGAACTCACCGTGGTGCAGGCAGGCATCCCGGCCGCGATTCCCACCGAGATGTGCTACCTGGGCTGGCAGGAATCACTGATGCAGCTGGCGAAGCTGGTCGAGCCGGAAATTCCAGACTGAGCGGGGCGGGCGCCCTGGGGGGCCTCTGAAAAAGTACGGTAAACACGACAAACTGGGGTAAGACCCATGCGTTGCCGGTGATTTCGTACTTCTTTTTGAACGTGAGCCCGGCGTTTAAGGACGCCGTCCCGCTTCCACCTGAATCTTCAATTCCACTTCTGGCTTGAAGCCCATGTCCAGGCCGAAGTTCAGGCCTG
>Ga0256895_1000086_pt1 | contig 16606 bp, 1 predicted proteins | sample MC6MC0668MT_FD_190194 | JGI IMG/M metagenome (GOLD analysis project Ga0256895, IMG submission 190194) | Metatranscriptome of enriched soil aggregate microbial communities from Iowa State University, Ames, United States - MC6-MC0668-MT... | ecosystem: Environmental > Terrestrial > Soil >... | reverse complement strand
CCTCACTCGATATATTTGCTAGCTTTGTTGTTTTTTATTTATTTATTTAATTATTTGATATATATTCACAACATAAATAGCATCTGTTATAACAGATTATATTAGATTTAGTAATTTTGTAGAGTGTGTTTATATATGTGTTAGAGTGTGTGTGTGTTGTCCTTATCTTTTAATTTTAATTTTTAAAACACTTCATCACAAACAAACAGGGTGTGTACAGCATTACAGGCAGTGCAGCAGTGTATAATATATAAAGTGGTGTGATTATTATAGACTTATTAATCACATATATACTGCGTCTGAAACATACATATACATATATATTATACAAACAAACAAACAAAGACAATATATAATATTATAGTTATATTATACAAACAAACAAACAAAGACAATATATAATATTATAGTTATATTATACAAGTAACAAATGTTTGAATCTATAGTTGCTGATATTATAGCTAAATATATTGGAGAATATATAAAGAATCTTAGTTCACAACAATTAAAAGTTAATATATTTTCAGGAGATGTAGTTTTAAAGAATTTAGAAATTAAAGGTGAAGCATTACAATCTTTTAAATTACCATTACATGTTTATAAAGGTATCATTGGTACTTTAAATTTAAAAATACCATGGACTAATATTAAATCACAACCAGTGATTTTAGAAATAGATTCAATTTGTTTATATGCAATTCCTCAAACAGGTTTTGATTATAATGAAGAAGAAGAAAAGAAAAAATTATTAGAATTAAAGAAAAAGAAATTAGAAAAATATGAATTAATTAGAGCATTTAAAGAGGGTGGAATTACAGATCAGAAATCACATAAACAAGATACATTTATGTCTAGTGTAATGTCAAAGATATTGAATAATATTCAGATAAAGATAAATAGTTTTCATTTACGTTATGAAGAAGTTAGAAATGGAAAAGTATATGCATTGGGTATATCATTTGGATCATTAAATGCATTCCCTACTGATCAATTTTGGAATAAGAGTAGATATGATGATAATAGTCAACAACAGCAGAGTACATCATCGTTATTCAAGTTTATAGAATTATGTGATTTCTCAATTTATTTAAATAGTGATGATAGATCAGTGAAGAGTATATCAGAGAATAATTATACGTTGAATGAGTTTCAAACTACGATGCGAGACATGATTGGTAGACATGGGGATTTGGGTAGTCATACATATATATTGAAACCCATTACTGTGACACTCAAGATCGAGTTGAACAGGAATCTCAATATGGATGAACGTGTTCCCAAGATGAAGGTGTTTTGTCAATTTGAAAAGGTGTCGTTTGTCATTGAGGAGAACCAGTATCAGACGATATTAAAGTTACTCACAACGATTGGGAACTATGCGCAAGAGATAAAGTATCTCAAGTACAGACCCAAGCAGCGTCCGACAAAGGATCCACGAGCATGGTGGCGTTATGCGGGCGATGTGTACAGGGAGAGCATCCGAGAAAAGATTCAACAGCGTTCATGGAACTTTATTCAAAAGCGTAGACATAATCGTAAAGAGTACATTAATCTCTTTAAAAAGCTTCAGAGTGTCGAGTGGCTAGACCCCATCACCGAGAAGGAGGTCGGCAGGATCAAAGAGATGGAGGAGCAACTCTCTTTCGAAGACATCATATATTTTCGTTCACTGGCACGTCGTGAACTCGCCATGGAGACTGCCATAGCAGATTCCAAGAAAGGTCAATTCTACGCTACAACCAATCGTAACAAATCTTTCTTTTCAGGATTCTGGCATAAAGACACTGCCGAACCACGTATGAATATCCAGTTGACCAAAGAACAGCAAGAAGAGATATACAAATCAATGGAATACGATGAAATTGCATTGAATGCCTCTATAGAGATGCCAGCATCCTATGTCGAACACATCATTGAAGTACAAATCAACTCGGTTGAATTTTCAATCATAGGATCCACTGATCACGAACCACTCCTCCTCGAATCAAATCTAGATAACATTAATTTCAAACTCTCACAAAGAGCACAAGGTTTTAAACTAGAACTTGATTTAGAATCATTCAATGTACTTGATAAAAACGTCAATGGTACAAACTCTATATTCCCTTATGTAATTACATCAAATCCAACATATCAAAGATCACAGACATCATTATTATTAGATAGTAGTAGTAATCAAGAAGCAGCAATTACAACAGGTATTGTAACAGGTGATCAACAACATCAAAATCTATTTCATATTATATTTGAATCTAAACCAATTCAATCAAGTTACGATTACTCGTTGTCATTGATACTCAATTCCTTGGAAATCATTTTAAATAAGAATCAGATTGAACGATTGGTAGAGTTTGCTACACCAAAAGAGAATGTAAATCTATTTAGTCTGTCGTCAGCAGCCATTGAAGAATTCTTATTATTGAAAGAAATGACAATATTTCAATTGCGTGAAGTTATCAATCATCATAAAACCATTGATTTGTTTATTGATGCCAAAGCACCAACACTAATCATTCCGGAATACTCTGATCGTCAAGATACTCATCTCATTGTTGTTGATCTAGGTAATTTTAGAATGCAAAGTGATATATCTAAAAAACCACGTAAAACAAATTCAATGGAAACTCCATTCATAGTTAGTGAACAAATTACAACTCTAACTGATGTATCATTAAATGATATTGATGATAGCAGTATTAGTAGTAGTAAAGCAGATAATGATAATAGTAATTTTAGTAATGGTAGTAATAATTCAAGTTATTCAAATACATCAAGTACAACAGGTACAGGTACAGGTACAGGTAATACAGCAGCATTGAGTAAAGAAGAATCATTAAAGATATCAGATTTGTATGATCATTATAGAGCATACTTTTCAAGTATAAAGATACTGTTGGTCAATAATAAGGATAAATGGTATGCTGCTAATGAAAGTGCAACAGAGTCTAGAGGTGAACAACAGTTGTATAGGTATCAGTTGATTGAAGAGATGAGTATTAATTTACATATTCAAAGTTGTATTGAACCAAATGAACTCTCATTGGCATTGTTTAAGGTATCTGGTGTATTGCCAAATGTAAAGATCAATATATCCGATGAAACTTACTTGATTCTCTATCATATGGTCAAAACATTGGTACAGGATAGCAATAGTTCAGCTACAACAACAGCATATAACCAAATCATGGGAATGTATCAACAATCATCTCAACAACAAGACACCATCGTAGAAGTCAACCCCAATGAAATTAAATTATCAGATGCCTATCGTCAAGTACTATCTAAACGTAAATTATTTGAAGGTGATTTCACATTACAAACTGTAGCTATAGATGTATATAAAACTCATAACAGCAGTACTAGTGATAGTCCAAATACAACAACAAGTAGTAGATCATCATCACCTCAATTACCTAGTTCACAAAAATTAATTCAAATTCAAATTGGTGATCTTAAGGTATCAGTAAAGAAAAAGACATATGATTTCGTAGGGGAATTGTTATTAGGTTATGTACAGGTAGAAGATTGTCAAGAGAAATATCAACAATTTCATTCATTGATTACATCTCAATCTAGAAACATTAATGTAAATGAAAAGAAATTGATTTCCATTACCTATGAAATGATTGATTCAAATTCACCAAACTTTAAAGGTATTGATACAATCATTCATTTCAATTTTGGTGAATTAAATTTCAATTATAATCCACGTTCAATGGCAACCATTATATCATTCCTAGATTACTGTTTTGAAGAAACATTTAAAATTCAAGATCAATTTATTATTAATAGTAGTGATAGTAGTATAGTACCAACAACCAATATAACAACAGTTCAGTCATCACCAGTTAAACTTAATCAATCAAATTCATTAAAACAATCTCAATTTATTAATAATTCAACTAATTCAACTAATTCAACAACAACTACTACTACTAAATCAAGTGGTGGAGTAATTAAAGCTTATGCAAATATTTATTCACTTTCAATATCATTGAATGAAGATGGAAAGGAATTAGGATTGTTTAGTATCAATTCATTTGTTATTAGTGATTGTTTAATTAGTGGTAGATCATTAGAGATTGAAGGTTATTTAGCTAGTATTACTATAGATAGTTTTATAGATAATCCTAATGAAGGTTTTAAAATACTTACACCAAAGAATCCAAATGTACATATGGCAAACTTTAAATATAAATCATTTGGTAATAGTAATAGTGGTAGTAATGGTGGTGTAGATATTGATTCATTTGATAATGAAATTGAATTATATCTTCAGAGTATTAGAGTTACAGTGTTGGTTGACTTTATATTGAAAACTAAACAATTGATTGCATTACCATTCAAGACTGTTAAATATGATTCATTGTATAGGTATCAGACTGAACAACAACAATTACAACAACAACAACAACAGGAACAACAAGAACAACTACAACATGATGATTTTTCATTGTTACCATTCAAAGTAGCTAAAAGTAATTACAAGGTATTCTTAGAGAGTCCTCAAATCATTTTATCATGTAGTGATGATATATCAACTGACGATGATAGAGTTATAGCTGAATTGGGTTCAATAGAGATTAAAACTACACTAAAACAAACAAGTATTGATGATAATGGTGAAGATACCAATAACAATAGCAATAGTAATAGTAAGATACTATGGGAGGTGTTGGAAGCTAATTTGTATGATATGAATATAAAGACATTCAAGAATGGTCAGTATCATCAAGTACTTCATAATCTGTCTATACTCAATACCATTGAGACTGTATTATGTACTACTAGTGGTATTTCAAACAAATGTGCTTATCTACCATTCTATCAGTATCCCAATCAAAAGAGAATCAATGTCAATATCTCTGAAATCAAATTAGAGTTTGAGGATCTCGAACATGCATTAATCTATTCATTGACAAAAGATGTATTGAATAAGATATTGTCAAAGTCAAGTAATAATAGTAGTGGTGGTGCATCATTATCCAATTCAACATCTTCATTAGGTGGATCAAGAGAACTATTACCACCACCACCTGGTGTAGTACCACCTCCCTCAACAACTATTGTTGAAAATAATATTTATCTTAAAGATAAAATGAATCATTCTATAGTTGATACCAATATTGCTATAGAAAACTTTGAACTAAAATTAATTATGCAACAACAAATGGATTTTGCAAGCATTCAATTGAATGGCATTAAAGTCAATTCCATGTCATGTAAGAGTAGCAATAGCATAATCAGTATTACATCAGATTCAATCAATGTAATAGATCTCAGAGACTCTAGTAGACATAGTAGATTCAAAGAATTGGTTATATCTAAACAATCTCAACCTATTCAACCAATATTGAATATAAAGATTACTCAATATTTACAACCAACACAACAGGATCAACAGGAATGGTCAAGTTGTATTGAATTAAAAGTAAGACCTTGTGAATTTGTTGCATCTATTGGATTTATATTGGGTATAAAGGATTTCTTTTTACTACCTTTTAATTCAACAGGTAATGGTAGTGAAGAGATACCTTTGTTGGAAGATATTGTAAAGTTGAAGGAGATCAAGAAAACTAAATTATCCATTCAATTGGAATCACCTAAAGTCATTTTACCAGTATCTGTTTGTTATGGAAAGGTATTCAAGTTGGTTAATAATAGTAATAGTGGTGATGATAGTGAGATAGTCGAGATCACAAACTACTATACCAGTGCTGATCAATTATTCAATTTACCATCATCTGTTGAAATTGAACATTTGTTAATCAAGGCTAGTAATTATCAGATTTGTGTAGTTGATATTGACAATGATAATGATAGTGATATCAAATACTATACTTGTGCTCCACTTGATATGGTCATTGATTATGCTAGTCTTGATTCAGATATTGTTAATACACTAGAGATGATGACTAGCAAGAAACAACCTACTGTAGTGGATATCGTGGTGTCAAGATTATATCTTGATGTCAATGAATTAGAGTATCAGTTCTTTTGTGATATGGTGTCACAGGTATTTAGGTATCTTGATGATTCACCTCTTCTCAAACTCAAGAAAAAGAATCCCTTCCTCTATGACATCCTATTCCATCACCAACAAATCCCATACAAACAATCATTACTACCTATCTTTGGTATGGGTATTCATTGTTTATTAAAAGAAATCAATATTGAATTAAAGGGTAGTGATGATAGTATGTTAACAAAGTTTGCCAATGTGTTGTTGAATGATGTAGATATTGGTATAGATATGGCTACTGAAGCTAGACCAAAGAAAATGAATATCTCGGGAAGTGTAGGTGAGTTGAGATTACACGATCATAGGACAGATACATTGGTTATCAAGTCTAGTGATCCTAGTCAATCGATGATGGTATTCAATCATTGTTCATATCAGTCCAGTAACAACAATATATACTTCCCAGCAAATCAGTTGTTTTCCAGTTTATTGGATTTCAAATTCAACCATTTGTACGCAATTGCCAAGGATAGTTTTATCCTAAGGGTATGGGATTGGGTTGTCTTAACTCTGACATCAGTGTTTGGCACTTACCAGATGGACAATTACCGTTCTTCGTCTATTGTTAATAATGGTAGTGGTATAACCACGACCAATAGTAATAGTGGCAGTACTGGTGTATCAAGAATGAAGATGAATGTTGATATCCTTGAACCGGTATTCATGTTACCTAATAGTGTCACAAATAGGGATATAGAGATACGACCAAAGAAAGTAGAGATTGGGAATAGATTTGTTAGTAAGTCAAGCAACAACAGTACTGATATATCTGATGTATTGGTTATTAGGGTAGCTGAGGGTATGATCTGTCAGGGTCAAGTAGAGTTATCTAATATCTTTGACATGCAGGTTGAGATGGAAACTATTGAACCTGTAGTCAGTGATATTATGTTGATGGTGGAACATGATGAAGAGGGTCCACTACCTTTATCAAAATACACCATCAAAACAGGTCCATTCCAACTACGTGTCGATCAATCAAGTTACTTTGATTTCTATTCATCATTTAATCAGTTTATGGCTTACCACTATGAGTTTGACATGCCTGATAACAAACAGTTCCTCAAGCCTAACCATTCACCCAAACAACAAGACATGATGACTATGGTCTACATGAGCACTATGGAGATCCATTTAGATCAATTAGGATGCATAGTTATACAAGACTTAAACTTGGAGAATCTCATCAAAACTCGTCAAGAGTTAATGAAAGTTGATGGTATTGTAGGCAGTCTCTTTATCAAGGACACCAAGAACGATATAGTGTTGTTGGAACCCACCAAACAGTCTCAATGGAAAGATATATATAAATCCAACAGTGGTGGTACCAGATTGAATCAAGATAACTTTTTCATGATGTTCAAGTACACCACTTACGGGTATATCCAGACTGACTCATTTGCTAACTGGGATACAGAGTTTGAGTTTAGTTTAAAGTCCATCAACAGTGTTATTGTTCCAGCCTTTATCACCGTACCCCAAACTATGCTATCTGTGTTGATTGACCCCCTCACCACACATCCCCTTGCCACACGATACCGTGCAATCCCCAAAGACAAACTCAACCTTAAATACCAAATCAATTTACTAGACTCACGTGTCATTGTCTTGCCATCCTCCACCCAAACCCCATCATATGATACTTTTATATCTATCCCCACAACACAACTATCCATCATCAGTCATCCCAATCAAATGAAATCACTCGGTGAAGATACAGTTCAGATTGCAGTAGTTCAAATGGATGGTATTCAATATGAGTTACAAGGTCTACAAATACTCCTATGTCATAAATCCCCCACAACTCAACATCTATCCTACCATTCACTATTCGGCGATGACTTGAATCTTTCAATCAAACAAGAAATCATCTCTAATCATACACAAATCTTTGAAAGATTACAATTGACCACTGATGAATTAAATACAGCTGATCTCTTTGAAGAAGAGTCTATCCTATTCAACGAAAACTCTTCATCACCCCTATCAGTCCTCTTTAGAAGTAAATATACATTCAACAGTTCAAATTTCCACATTGAATTAAATGAATCACATTATCAATTCATATTTAATCTATTTAATCAATTACCGACAACCACTACTAGTAATACTACTACTACGACTACTACTTCTAGTAATAGAATATACTATGATTCATTATTTTATTTTAATATTAGTAATATTAAAATCAATTTATTGGATAATGGTAATAGTAATAAGAGTCAAGTTGAAATTAGTGTTGAACAATTACAAGTGATTCAAAAGAGTGAAATTGTTGATAGTGTGGTTGTGTCTAGTAGTTTAGGTTTACTTAAAGGATTAAATATAATTGATCAACGAAACAATATCATTCAATCTAAATACAATGATTTCATATCAAATATATCAACATTCCATTTAACCAATACATTGAAATTCAATTACTCTAATCAAAAATTAGATTTAACTATATCAAATTTCAAAATAACTCCAATATTTAATTTATTATCATATTTATCAAATTTCTTTAAAAGTAATAATAATGATAATAATAGTACTCCAAGTAAAGAACAAGATAAGAAATTAGTTTATCAAATTACAATGATAGATAATCAATTAATATTACCATTGGAATGGGAATCAAAGAATTACTATATATCAAGTGATATTGAAGAAATGATTATAAAGAATTATTTAGATAATCCATCAGTAGTAACAACAGATAATCAATATAATAGTTATAATAGTAAAGATGAAATGTTTGTTGAAATTAAATCATTATCAATGAATTCAGTTGATACTAGAATTAATGATCAATTATGTTCATATAGAATAGTTAAAGATTTAAATATGGTATTGGAAAATGTATTTTATAATTACAATGACAGTAAACCATTAGATAGTCCAACTATGACAAGTAATATTGATATTAGTACAATACATATGTTATTGACAATTGAACAATATAAACAACTATATGATACATTGAATATGACAACAAAGAGTTACTATGAATTCAAACATGGACCATATCCATCACAACCAACTGTTGTATCAATGTTATTACAATCTATCAAAGATAAAATTCAATCTAAATTCCCATCAATTAAATTAGATTTAGATGATATTGATGTTGGTAGTAGTAATAGTAGTGGTGTTGGTATAGATAATTCAATAGAATCAATTAATAGTAAAATTAATTGTAATATTCAGTTAATGAAGATGGTTATGTTGAAACAACATTCATTACAATTCCAACAACAACAACAGCAGCAGAATAGTAGTAATAATAGTAATATTAATTCAACTGGACATAATTTAATTATAGGTGAATTGTTGATGGAAAAGTTGTATAATAATATAGAGATAAGTAATCAGAAATTAAAGGTAGATGGTACTGTGAAGAAACTGGTTATCAAGTCAGCTCCATCAATTAATGGTATGCCATTGTTGTATAGAGAGATCCTTAGATCAATGAATAGTAATTTATCTGCTACTATGGAAAGAGATGTAAATAATAGTGGAGGTAATAATGCACCATTGATTTCTTTTACATATATTTCACATTATGGTAATAATGCAGATAGAGAATGGGATCAGGAATCGTATGTTGATATCAAGAGCCTATCGATAATATCAAAGATTGCTACTTTATTAAAGATAAAGGATTTCATTATGGAGCCTTTGTCCACACCTTTTGTGTCACCTCCTACTAATGCTGTGGCAGTGCCGTTGGGTAAAAAGAGTAAATTGAAACAGGTAATTAAGATGGATTCATGGAGACTAGAGATACCAGCATCAGAGGAATCGTTGGATATGGTTGTCATTCAGTTTGGTCCGTTGTCCATGACCAATTTCTACAGGGATATCTCTACGGTTATTAAGGGTGTAAGTACAATACATTCAGTCGAGGTGTTTGATATCGTGTTGCCAAAATTCAAGATATTCACTCATAGATTGAACGGTACCCTTGAGACACTGGTGTCTAATCAGGTGGAGTGTAATATGCAGATCGAGAGATTGTTCACGATAGGCAACCCCTTGTTGGAGGACCAGAGAACCTATTGCACTATTCCTGTGTTGTCGTTGTTGTTGAGTCAGGATGACTATATATTCATGTACAATATCTTTACAGGTAACTGGATGTTCAATGACTACCAATCACAGGTTAGACCTCCTATAGCACCCCCTGTGCCAATATATTTTAACTACAGGTACGTCTATCTCCCTCTAGACCATGTCGAACAGATGCGTATATCCGAGAACCAGTTCTCGTCTCCAGAGGGCTACATCAACGTATCAGAATGGAAACAGCAGACAATGGCATTGACAATCAAAGAATTCACTCTTGTCATGAACCCCTATATCAGTCCACTATCCAATCTCATCATGAAGAACACTGTTATCAATTACACTATGTATCGTGATGGCATCATGCAAGTAGACACTGATATAGATAATGCTCAACTCATCGATCAAAGATTAGACACCAAGTGTGTATTCAAAGAAATCCTTACACGTAAACATCCAAAAGAAAAGACATCCAAACTCGCCTCACCCTCATCCTCATTATCCAAATCATCCTCCATACCTCCCCACATCGTCCTCAAATATCTTTCAGACCCACTCAAGAATCGGGCATTCACCTCTATTGCTCTCGATCATCCCATGCTATTTGTCTCACCAAACTCTATCCTTCCCATCATGAATTTCTTTACCTCTCTATCCGACAAAGATAAAGAACAACAAGAGAATACTAATAACGTTGATCACCCAATCATTGAACAAGATCATGTTATTCCTCCTTCTCAAGCACAAGAGAATCAAGGTGATAAGACAAAGAATATAGGACATTCTAGATTCTATTTGAAGGTATCTAAACCTAAATTACTTTTAGTTGAAGATGAAACTCAAAAGAATTCTCAAGCATTAGTTATGAAAATGCCTATAGAGTTTCATTATTCAAAGACTCCGGAATTGAATCAAACTATGGAGTTGAAGGCATCCAAGTGTCAAGTATTTAGAACTACACCATTCTCTGATCATCATGCTGACAGTGGTACAACATCTTCTACACCAATCACCAATACATTTGCATTCACTTGTATCTATATATTGTTCAATGACAATAGTCAACAAACACTAAATATAGTATTCCAACCTTTAAGTGTATACTTATCTTATAAAGAAATCATTATGATTAATCAATTGATAAAGAATCTATCAGTAAGTCCATCAGTAGTACCATCTTCATCGTCATCATCATCTACTCCTAATCACCATTTACAAGATGAAATCTATTCTGATGAAGATATCTTATCTGATCATGATGATGATTATGTTAAAGATATTAGAACTGCATCAACTAAACATAAACATTATAAATTGAATGAAAAGGATTCTATATCACCACCATCATCACCATCTAAATCAAAGTCATCAAGTACTACATCAAATACACAGACAACAAAGAGTAAGTTATCTAAAGATAAATCATTGTCTGCTCCTATTCGTCCTGATGATTCGGTAAAGGTTATGCACAAGACTAGAGTTCATTTAGAGTTTTTGGGAAGAGTAAACTTTACATTACTAGATGAAAGTATATTCCTTAAAGATATTCCATTCCTTCAGATTACTATGGGTGATTGGTATGCTGATTATTGGGGATGGACAGAATACTCTTTCTTCTCAACAAATACGTTGTTTAAAGTTGAAGTATTCAATCAAAAACACATGGCATTTGATTCATTGGTTGAACAATTTGATTTAAATCTACAAGTACTCCAAGCAGATGATCCTAAACTAAAGATCTCTGTAAAGTCTGATGATCCCGTTAATATCAATATCAGTCATCCATTCATTCATGCACTTGCCAATTTCTATCAAAACATTATTAAAATTGATAAAGAGAATGAAATGAAATTACATAAACAACAACAACAAGAGAAAGAGAAAGAGAATAGTGGTACACCTGATATTGAGATTAGTAATACTGATCATCATGGACATCATCATGAAGAAAAGAAATCATCATTTGAATTCAAGAGAGCACATCATAGAAGACAATCATCGTCAACTAATTCCCCTACATTGGTGTTGTTTAATAATTCTAATGATGAACCAATTACAACTGATAATCTCACTTGGAAGACTATACCATCACCTAATCAATTGAATAGTTCAAATGAAAGAAATTCATTGACTACTAGTATCATTAATAACAAGAATAGAGATTTCATGAAATCTTCAGTGAACCTATCAACTCTCTCAACATCCCCTAGTCTTGTAGGTCTATCTCAATCAAGTCAAGGTGGTGTTGTTAATTATTCATTATCATCTAGTAATAATAACAATGTTAATGGTAATGGTAATGGTAGTAGTAGTAGTCATCAAAGATCATTATCAAATTCAAATTCACCTCAAACTTTATTTAATACTGAAGGTAATCATCAGTTCTGGGTAGTTAATCTTACAGGCAAGGAGATAGAGTATTATGTTGAGGAATTGAATTTTGTACATTCGTTTGTCATTGATCCTGCTGAAGATAGAAAAGATAGTAGTCACAAGATGAAAAAAGGTAAACCTGTTACAAACTTTATCAGAGATTATGAGAATAGTGACGAAGAGGACGATGAAGAGGATGACCAAGATAAACTCAACAAACCTGCTAAAAGAGTATTACACAAGATCAAAGATAAAGAGAAACAGGTATTGGAATTGAATAGTGTGTTATTCAAAACCAGGGATTTCAGAGCACATGGTGCACTCGATGCACACATAGCATTACGGTTCATTGATGCAGACGATGGCGAGACTCAATGGATCCATGGTGTATCTATCAATCAGGTAGGTGATAACTTTTATTTCCCACCATTTGGTAATCGTGCCAATCTCATTGTATGTGAGGTAGGCTGGAATGAAAAGAATGAAAACAAGATTGCCACTCTCAGATCACCTGTCATCATCAAGAACTCTACAAACACTCTGATTGAAATCCTTCTTTTGACCAGTATCGCTGATAATCAAGATAAGTCTCAACCTCAACTTCCTGACACTGTGTTTGGTCCCATCCGTCCAGATGAAAACTTTTACATCCCTGTTGATTTCTGGAATTTCAATACAACCATTTCCATCCGTCCATACCAACAAGACTACAGTTGGGATCTCAAGGATCCCCTCAATCTCTGTGAAAGTACCACATGGCCAGACTCTCATTTCTTTACCTCTACCAAAGAAGTCATGGAGGAGAATTACCATGATATTGAAGCAGGTTCATCAGTACTTGTCCCACAACCTGCATCATCTAACAATACATCAATTAACGGTGATCCTCAGCAACAACAGGTTGATTTAAATCAAAGTTCCATGTCATCGTTTAGTAGTACTATTGAATCAATGTATTTGGCTACAATGATTCAATCAGGTGCTCGTTGTGATAAGACAGGACTTCTTTCAACTACTCTTGTTATTACACCTCCACTCATCATTGAGAATGCATTGTATTGTGATATCGATATACGTATAATCAACCATAGTAATAAGAAAAAGAATAACAATGATTTCCTTAAATACCTAGCCAACAAACCAACCACTAGAATCAAGTCTGGTGAACAGTTACCATGGTATCTTTGTATCGGAACAGCTGCAGACACTGGTATCACATTATCCCTTGCTGGGTTAGGTAAAGATCAATTCTTTACATTACAAACCATCAATCCATCACCTATATTGAATATCAATAACATGACATCATTTACTCAAGAGATACCTTTCTACTGTCCTGTTGCAGAGGGATCCAATGATACTTATACCCTGACACTCAAGATTGATCATAGATTTGAAGGGGGATGTCATATCGCTACATTGTATTGCAACAATATCATATACAATCATACAATGATTCCGTTCCTTCTCAAACCATCACAATTGATAAAGTCACCGGTCAGTCTCACTCTCAAGACCAACGAGACGCCTGTCATGTTGTCTCACGATAAGTTTGTATTGTACCATCCATCGTTCCCCAACATCCCCTCCAAAGAACTGGATATTGTGTTGGGCAAAGAAGATATCACAGAGATCCAGCTACAGGGCAGAGATATAATGAAATGGCAATTCAAGGTTGTCGTAAGCACCGGTGATGGCGTATTCTTCCGTTCGAGAAGAGTCAACATCTATCCTAGATTCGTGTTGATTAATAAACTCCCACTTACAATCTCATACGCTCAACTCAACAAAGATATCCTCTTGATGATGCAAGATAACCTTGAACTTGAGCCTGACTCCCAGACCCCCTTCCACTGGTTCAACGGTAAAGAGGAACAACTGCTCTCTATCACGATATCTCAAGGCGACAAATGGGCATGGTCAGGTGGTCTCCGTCTAGATACTGTCGGCACACATTATCTCAAACTCCGTCATATGGTCGACAACGATCTCGAGCAATCCGTCCGTGTGGAAATCAGAGACACCAATGAGTCAACCATCATCCTTTTCTACAGCAATGATCCACAGAACCTCCCTTTCCACATAAAGAATGAAACAGAGTACCCTATCAGCATCCACCAGAAACACCCTGGCTCCAAGAAATACACCCTTCAAACCAACCATGATCTATATTACACCTGGGATCATCCATTTGGTGAACGACAGATTCTTGTGCAAGTTGAAAACACAACCACCGAGATCAATCTCAACAAGATCAAGGTATTCAAGCCAATCAAATTACCCAACAACAAAATCATATTCCCCATCATCAGGGCATTCAACGGTACCACCAGAGAACTTACATTCAGTAGCAGTTACACCCAATCAAGGGAATTGGATACCCTTGAATTTGCATTTGACATTTCATTCTCCAATATTGGTTTCTCACTAATCGACGACATGCCCCAAGAGTTAGTCTATGCCAACTTTAAAGACCTTCATTTTTGGACCAGTACATCAAATCTCACTCACACCACCTGGCTCATTATCGGTGACGTGCAAATTGATAACCAACACCCAGACACTGACTATGAAGTGTTACTATGGTGTGATAAAAAGAGAGATAGTCAAGCACTACCATTCCTCGAGTACTCTAGTGTTAAACTAAACAAAGATAATTTAGAATACTATGATTTAATTGCATTTTATTTAAATGAAATCTATATTCAACTAGATGATAAAACATTAGTTAATCTTCATTCATTTTATTCTAAATTACCCTTTGATAAGTTTAGTACTAGTACTACATCTCAACAACAAGATCAATCTACTTCATCTAATCCAACTTCACCAAATCCAACAACATCTCATGACAATAATAATCAACCATCAATTCCCCTTACAACATTTTATATTAAATGGTTAATTGTAGCTGAATTAAAAATTTATTTAACATTTAGTGTATCAAGAGATGGTTATTTACGTAATTATAATAAAATACCAGCATTAAGATTATTAATTCCTGCAATGGGTAAATCATTAGGTCAATTAGAAAATGCACCATTAACAATTCAACAATTGGGTATTAAAAATATATTTTCAAATCGTACAAGTTTAAATCAATTACTTTTATCACATTATACTAAACAAATGAAAAGACAAATTCATATTATTCTTGGTTCTAGTAATATATTTGGTAGTCCTGTTGTATTCTTTAATAATATTAGTACTGGTATGACAGAGGCCATTGAAGAACCAATTAAAGGCTCCATTCAATTGATGAAAAGAATATTATATGCTGCTGCAAACAGTTCATCTAAATTGTTTGGAACTATATCCAATGGTTTTGCAGTATGGTCACTCGATGAAAGTTATCTACGTAAACGTGATGCCGATGAAAAAATTAAAGCTAAACATATTGGTCATGGTTTGTATTTGGGTGCCAAAGGTCTCACCATTGGTATTGTCGATGGTATTACAGGTATTGTTAGACATCCTGTTCAAGGTGCCATGCAAGAAGGTGTGTTTGGGTTCCTCAAAGGTCTTGGTAAAGGTGTTGCAGGTATCGCCGTTAAACCAGTGACCGGTGTATTTGATCTAGCCAGTAAAACCAGTGAGGGTATAAGAAACAACACAAATATCCACCCTGAGAGATTCCGTCTCAGAATCCCTAGATTCATTAACCCACGTGACCCGATAAAAGAGTATTCCGTTGATGAGAGTGAAGGTAATTTCCTCCTCAAACAAAACAAAGAATTGATTGCAAAGAATGAAGAAGTTGGCCACAATGCCAAAGAATTTGAATATAAATTCCATGTTGCTCTACCAGATTGCACTTTCCTCTTGACTTCATTCTCTGTCATTTGTTTATCTAAAAAAGGAAGTTATCGTTGGTCTTTCCCACTGACAGAGATCTCTCGTCTTGGTACAAATGTTGCTAAAGCAAAATTAAATATCTATCTTAAAAACTATAGATCCTTTGGTATATTTAGTCAATTACGTAAAAAGATTACAATCTATTGTCCAAATGAATTAATTCTAATTCAATTAGATTCTAAAATTAGATCTTGTTTATTTAAATCCTATGATTTAGATTTAGAAGAAAATAATAATGATGATAAAAATATGATTGTAATGGTAAATAAATAAATAAATAAAAGTTAACATATAATTATTATATCT
>Ga0256895_1000085_pt1 | contig 16715 bp, 17 predicted proteins | sample MC6MC0668MT_FD_190194 | JGI IMG/M metagenome (GOLD analysis project Ga0256895, IMG submission 190194) | Metatranscriptome of enriched soil aggregate microbial communities from Iowa State University, Ames, United States - MC6-MC0668-MT... | ecosystem: Environmental > Terrestrial > Soil >... | reverse complement strand
GCCAGCGGCTGCGCGGCAATCGCAAACTCAATGGGCTTGGCGGGCGGCGCGGCCCAGCTTGACGGCGCCAGCGCCAGCAAGCCCAAGGCCAGACAAGCGCGCAGCGCCACGCCACGCCCCTTGAAGGCGCCGCTCATGAACGTGACCGCAAGGGGGAAGTGCCTGACATGGCCGCAACACAGGACGCCTGGGCGCCCGCCCTAACAAAAGCCGCCATGCTAGAGGCGCTGAATGACGCATTCGTGACACTGTGCGCACACGGCGCGCGCCGCCGCCACGCAACGGTCACCTGCGCGCGCGTGGCCGTCTCTATACTTTGCGGATTGCACCGGCTGCGACAGGCCGGGTTTGTTCAAGGAGCGCGCATGCGCACGGTGTTACGGGCGATTGGCTTTGTTTTGTTGGCGCTTGCCGGGCCGCCGTCGTTCGCGGCCGACACGCAACCCGCCGCCGCATCCGGCGCACGCAGCGCCCCCGCGCCCGCCGCAGCAGGCGGCGCGTGCATCGACACCGAAGTCAACGGCTATCGCGCTCTGTCCTATGACTGTCTGAACCAGAAGATGGCGCCTGCTGCGCCGGTGAGGCCCGCTCCCAGTCTGGAGTCTGAAGCCATCACGCAACGTCCGCCCAATCAGATGGGCCTGCCCACGCCGGCCACCATTGGCAACCGCATGGGCAATACGTTCGGCACGTCGGCGTATCCGCAACGGCCGCAGCCGTAACGAGCCGGCGCGCGGCCGTGCGTCAGGCCAGGCGCGTGATGAAGTAGATCTTCTTTACGAATTGGTCCACTTCCCAGCGGCCCGTGTAGCCCTCGGGCATGACGAAGGCCTCGCCCACCGTCAGTTCATGCACGGTGCCGTCCGGGTCGACCAGCCGGGCCGAACCTTCGATGATGGTGCCAAATTCGATATAGCCCGTGGTGTTCGCCTGAAAGACGCCCGCCGTGCTTTCCCACACGCCGGCTTCCGCCTTGCCGGCATGGCCTTCAAAGGCCGTCACCGTCAAAAATGCCGCATCGCCTGAAATCGGGCGGCGGGGCTTGCCCGGCACCGGATTCTTCAGCGGGCCGGTATCGATGCGGACCAGCCGCGATTGATCATGTTTCATGGGGTACCTGTATGTCGTTGTCGATGTAGGCGTGGCCGGCGTGCCGGCGAATCAATGCGCCGCCACCACCAGCACCTCGGCCATGGCGCGGCTGACGGTGCGCATGCGATGCGGCAGTTCGGAATCGAAGTAAACGGAATCGCCGGTGTCCAGGCGGAACTGGCGCTCGCCCACTTGCACTTCAATCGACCCTTTGATCACCAGCAGGAATTCTTCGCCCGGATGCGGAAATACGGCGGCGGCGTCTGGAAAGTCGCGCGGCGGATGCACCACAAAGGGTTCCATCGCCTTGACCTTGCGGCGTCCGGCCAGCGATTCGTACCGGTATTCCGCGCCCAGCCCGCCCCGTTGCAGGGCTTCGCGATCCGCCACGCGCACAACGCTGACCACTTCGTCCTGCGCGGCGTCGTCTGCCCCCACCAGTTGCGACACGCCCACGCCATAGGCTTCGGCCAGCCGCAACACGGTGGAGATCGACGGCTCGCTCAAGCCCCGCTCAAGTTTGGAGAGGTAGCTTTTGGTCAAGCCCGTACGTTGCGCCAGCTGTTCCAAAGACAGGGATTGCTGGCGGCGCAGGGTGCGAAGGCGGTGCGGCAGGTCGATCATTGGGGCAAGGGTCGAAAAGACGACCGGTAAGCATGCCCGAAACCGGCCCCGCCGTCGAGCCGCCTTAAGCCAGCACGTCCGGATGCGCCCGCAGCGCGCGGCGCGCGTAGTACGAAAACCCCACCTGCGAGCGCTTGGGCGTCAGAATCCAGTCGTGCGCCTCGCGGCCCAGCGCCGGCGGAATCGGCTGAATCTTGCCCGCCGACATCGCCAACAACTGCATGCGCGCCGCGCGTTCGAATTGCAGCGCCAGCACGCAGGCCTCTTCCACCGAACCGGCCGCAATCAGCATGCCGTGATGCGACAACAAGATGGCGCGCTTGCTGCCCAGCGCCGCCGAGATGATCTCGCCTTCTTCGTTGCCCACTGGCACGCCCGGCCAGTCCTTCAAGAAGGCCACGTCGTCGTACAGCGTGCAATTGTCCATGTGCGAGACCTCAAGCGGCACCTCCAGCATCGACAGCGACGCCACATGCAGCGGATGCGTGTGAATGATGCAGTTCACGTCCGGACGCGCGCGGTAAATCCAAGAATGAAAACGGTTGGCCGGGTTAGGCATGCCGCCGCCTTCCTGCACGCGCAGATCTTCGTCCACCACCAGCAGATTGCTGGCCGTGATCTCGTCAAAGCCCAGCCCCAGCCGCTGCGTGTAGTAGCGGCCTGGCTCCGTCGTGCGCGCGGTGATCTGCCCGGCCAGACCCGAGTCGTGACCGCCATCGAACAAGATCCGGCACGTCAGCGCCAGCCGCTCGCGCAGGCTCCACTGCGGCGTCTCGAACTGACGCTGCATTTCGGCTTGCGCCCGCGCGATCAGCTCATCTTTTCCCAGGTGCATCGTATCGTTCATCATGTCTCCGTCATGCCGTTTCCATCAACGGCGTAAATCCTGGCAAGGCGCGCATGCGCGCCAGCCAGGCAGTGATATGGAATCCCGTCAGTCCATCTTGATGTTGGCGCGCTTCACGATCTCGGCCCACTTGGCTTTTTCGCCCGCGATGAAACGCTGGTATTCATCGGGCGAACCCATGTAAAGCTGCGTGCCTTGGGCGGCCAGACGGTCTTTCAGGTCCTGAGACGCCAACGTCTTTTGCAACGCCGCGCTCAACGCGGCCACCACCTCGGGCGGCGTACCGGCCGGCGCAAAGAACGCGTTCCACGAACTGATCTGCAAACCCGCATCGCCCACTTCGGGGCTGGCCGGCACCGCCGGCGCGGACGGCAAACGCTTGTCCGCCGCCACCGTCAACGCGCGCAGCTTGCCGGAGGCCACGTGCGGCATGATGATGGGGCTCGCGTCCATCACCACATCCACCTGCTCACCAATCGCGGCATTGACCGCTTCGCTGCCGCTCTTGAACGGCACATGCACAATGTCCAGCCCCGCCGTCAGCTTCAGCAGCTCCAGCCCCAGATGCGGCGAACTGGCGTTGCCCGCCGACCCGAAATTCAGCTTGGCCGGATTCTTTTTGGCATAGGCCACAAAGTCGCCAAACGACGCCGCCGGCAACCCCGCGCGCACGGCCAGCACGAACGGTGAACCCGACACCATGCCCACCGGCGCAAACTTGTCCGCGTCATAGCTCAGCTTGCTGTAGATCAGCGGGTTAACGACTTGCGTGCCGACGGTGCCCATGAAGATCGTGTAGCCATCCGGCGGCGCCGTCGCCGCCACCTGCGCAGCAATCACGCCGCCCGCGCCGGGCCGGTTTTCAATCACGACGCCCTGCCCCAGCACATCACCCATGCCCTTGCCCACCTGGCGGGCCACGATATCCGTGATCCCGCCCGCACCAAACGGCACAACCAAACGGATCGTCCGCTCAGGGTAAGCCGCGTGCGCGCTGCTTGCGAATCCCACTATCCCCGCCGACAACGCCAGCGCAGCTACCTTGCCAAAAACCGTCATGCCATTCCCCTTGATCGCGCCGTGTCGGCTCTAATGACACAAAGTGTCCTATAGAGCATTGATTTTCCGCAAGGAAAATGTGATTGGGGAAATCCCTGAAGGCGAGATTAGAATTGGCCGTTTTGGGGTGTCGTTCGCCTTTTGGCTTTGGTGGGCAACATCCGCCACTGTGCGGACATCTTCTCTTATTTTGTGCGGGTGAACGTATGGGCTCTGTGGACGACACGCAGACGGTCTCGGGGCCCTCGGCTGTCAGCTGTGATTGTCAGAGCAGAGGGCGCCGTACCTTGAATTGATGGCAGAGCGGCGCTTGTGAACAGTGGCAGCCACCGGCCAGAAGCGGAAATGCAGCAGAAGCCATGAGAAGAAAGCTGCGACGCTGAAATTACGCAACGTAAAGGACTGTATGACTGGAGCTATCGACGTATTCACCCACAATCAAGCCGCTTGGAACCTTCAGGCCGCGCAAGGCTGTGCATGGTCCCAGCCGGTCACTTCGGAAGAAATCAGGGCCGCTCGTGCAGGCACCTGGAGCGCCCGACTTACGCCCGGACCACTGCCCTCCGGCTGGCTGGATGATGTACGGGGCCTGCGCATACTTTGTCTGGCGGCCGGTGGCGGTCAGCAGGCCCCCATACTGGCGGCGGCAGGAGCAGACGTCACTGTCTTCGATTTTTCAGAGGGGCAGTTGGACCAGGACCGAAAAGTAGCGGCGCGAGACGGCCTTGACCTGCGTTGTGTCCAGGGAGACATGCGAGACCTCTCCATCTTCGGAGATGCCAGCTTTGACTTGGTCTTCCACCCGATTTCCAATCTGTACGTACCCGACGTGCGCCCTGTCTGGCGAGAGTGCGCCCGAGTGCTGGTATCGCAAGGACAATTGTTGTCCAGTTTCTGGAATCCTGTGGTTTTCGTCGCTGATCGCGACCAAACGCTAAGCGCCCAAGGCCTGGTGCGTCCCAACCGAAGACTTCCCTATTCGGATATCGCGCACTTAACCGCATCAGACCTGGCGGCCAAACGCGAGCGTGGTGAGGCGCTGGTGTTCGGGCATACGCTCGCAGACCAGATGGGCGGTCAACTTGACGCCGGTTTCGTGCTGACGGGTTTTCACGAGGACTGGCAACCTCAACCACGTTTCGTGGTTGAGAACGTCATGCCAACCTTTATAGCGACCAAAGCCACGAAGCGTTGACCCAAGCGCTGCGCGGCGAATGCCCACTTCGGGCCGGGAGCAGTTGGCCGACGCGAGCGTCGCAAAACTGCGCCGTTTTACGTACTCATGCACACGCTACGCCCCGCCCAAATTTCTGCCGATACGCAGCCGGACTGGTCTGCACGATGCGCCGAAAGTGCCTGCGCATGGACTCCTCCGAGCCGAACCCCGCCAACTCGGCAACACGACCGATCGGCAAGGGCGTTTGCGCTTCAAGCATCTCACGGGCCGCCGCCACCCGTTCACGCACCAACCATTCATATGGCGCCATGCCGGTAGCGTCATGAAATTGCCGTTGTAGCGTGCGCGGGCTCATGGCGGCGCGTTCCGCCAACGAGCGCAGCGTGTGCGGCAAGGCGGGATGCTGGCGCATCCAGTCCATCAACTTCGTCAAGCGCCCGCTTTCGTCGTTAGGCATGGGGCGCGGCACAAACTGCGCCTGGCCGCCTTCCCGATGCGGCGCCACCACCAGCCGCTGCGCGACCCGGTTCGCCACGGCGCCGCCGTAATCGCGCCGCACCAGATGCAGCAACATGTCCAGCCCCGCCGCTGACCCCGCCGACGTGATGATCTGGCCTTCGTCGATGTAGAGCGCATCCGGCTCAACCCGAGCTTGCGGGTAACGACGCTGCAGCGTTTCAGCGTATCGCCAATGCGTAGTTACGGTCTTTCCGTCGAGCACGCCGGCCGCGGCCAGCACGAACACGCCGGAGCAAATAGAACACAGCCGCGCGCCACGCTGGTAGGCCATGCGAATTCGCTTGAGCAGTGCCTCGGGCGGCAATTCTTCGGCGTCTCTCCAACCGGGCACGACGATCGTATCGGCGCGATCCAGCATCTTGAGCGTGTACGGCGCGGCGACCGTGATGCCGCCTGCGGCGCGCAGCGGGCCGGGCTCGCTTGCGCACACGGCGAACCGATACCAATCGACACCCAACTCGGGGCGTTCCAGCGCGAAGAGTTCCGTCACGCACCCGAATTCGAAAGTACAAAGCCGGTCGTAAGCCAGCGCAACGACAAGATGATTAGCCATGGCGTGATGTTACCGAAGATTGGCTTTTACGCCACTACTGGGGATCGCGGCCACGCGCCAGAATAAGGCTCCTGGATCTGTTTTCCAGGCACGTTATTCCTGAACCATTCCTGCAGAGTCCAACCATGTCGACCCCCAACGCCGTCACCGCGATCCCCGCCGCCCCCAGTGAAGCCGCGCTTGTCCATTTCCGCGCAGCGATGCAGTTCGAGACCGATTGTTCCGACGTCGCCGGCGCGCTTGCCAGCGGCGCACCCGGCTTCGTTCTGCTTGATGTCCGCAGCCCTGCCCTGTTCGCGCAGGGCCACGTGCCGGGCGCGCTGAATCTGCCGCACGGCAAAATCGTTGAATCGAAACTCGTGAACTATCCCGTGGATACGCTCTTCGTCACGTACTGCGCCGGACCGCACTGCAACGGCGCCACGCGCGGCGCACTGCGATTTGCCCAGTTGGGACGACCGGTAAAGGTAATGATCGGCGGGATCACCGGTTGGCTGGACGAGGGTTTCGACCTGGCGACAAGTGATGCGACACATCGCGGCGAAGCATCTCAACCGGCTCAATAATCGGGCCTCACTGCGTCCAGGATGTGGTAGAAAACTGGATGGACGGCCTTCCGGTGGAAGCTCAAATTGCCGCCACGAGGCGCACGCTCGAATTGCAACGTGTTGCGTTGGCTAAGGTATCCCTTGATGCTGAGGGCTCCGATCGAATTGGATGCCCTTTTCAAGAAGCACAATCGCGGCGCGCGGTAAGAATGGGCATAGCGGGTGGCTAGGTGCTGAAGCGGGCGTTCAGCACCTAATTAAGTCAGCCCAGGCGATGTTGCATTCTAGAAATTCCTGAGCTGCGCGCTTAGCCATTCAGCAAGCGGCCGCCGTCAAGAACGATTTCAGAGCCGACCGTCCAGCGCGATTCGTCGGATGCCAGATACAGCACCGCTTTGGCCACCTCGTCAGAAGTACCGAAGCGCCCAAGCGGAATGGTTGCCGCGATCTCTTTGTTGAGCTGCTCGCGATACGCTTCCGGAATACCGAGCTTGTCGTAAAGCGGAGTCTCGACGGGGCCAGGGCTCACTGCATTGACCCGGATGCCACGGCCTAGCAACTCGGTCGAGAGCGTCTTCGACATGTTCAGCAATGCGGCCTTCGTTGCGGCATACACGGACGAGCGATCGGCGCCTGCATGCGCGCTTACGGAAGTCGTCAACACGACGGAAGCAGGATTTGCGAAGACCGGCAACAGCGCCTGCATCAGGAAGTACGGCCCTTTGACGTTGATGTCGAAAGAGCGGTCGAACATATCTTCCGTCCACTCTTCAATAGGCCGCCAGACGGATACGCCGGCATTGAGGAAAGCAACGTCGAGTTGACCGTAGTGTTCCTTGATAACTTCTGCCAGCTCCTTTTGCGCCGCAACGTTGGCCGAGTCGGCGCGCAGCACCGGCACTTCCGGGCCCAGTTCGGCCTGTGCCTTTGCAATCGAATCGGGGTTGACACCCGTTACGATCACGCGAGCGCCCTCCGCCATAAACTGCTTTGCCGTTTCCAGCCCGATGCCACTGGTGCCGCCAGTGATGAGAGTACGTTTACCTTGCAAGCGCGACATTTGAATTCTCCGGTCTATGACGACCACTGCGGCCGACAGGGAGAAATATGCACTCATGCCCCAAAATAGATAAGACTTCCTGTTTGAATATAATTTATGCAAATAAAGCATGAATTGAGGTGAAGAGGTGGACCGATTTCTTTTGATGACATGCTTCGCGCGTGCTGTAGAAACTGGAAGCTTTTCGGCGGCAGGGCGGGATCTAGGGTTGGGGCAACCCAATGTGAGCCGCTATGTAGCGGCTCTGGAAGATCATTTGCAGACGCGCTTGCTTCACCGGTCTACGCGGAAGCTGTCCTTGACGCCGGAGGGCGAACGCTACTATGCGGACATCCGGCGCATCCTGGATGCGGTGGATGAATCCGAATCGTCCTTCAGGAATAACGTCGACCCATCGGGTCTCTTGCGCGTAGCCTGCCCGACGGCTCTTGCACACGCGTTTGTGCTGCCGCATGTGCCGGCCTTTTTAGCGCGCTATCCTCAATTGATCTTGGATCTCCAACTCAACGATCGATACGTAGACCTAGTCAATGAAGGCACCGAACTCGCCATTCGCATAGGACAGCTGGAGGACAGCACCCTGCGCGCCCGGCCTCTAGGGTGGTACGACCGGGTCTTCGTCGCCAGCACGGACTACCTGGCCAAACGCGGAGTTCCGCAAACCCCGGAAGATCTACGCGACCACGATTGCATCATCTACACCTTGCTGTCGTCCGGGGCGACCTGGCGATTCCGGGACGCGGACATCCCGATTGCCGGCAGGCTCAAGGTCAACTCGCCCGACGCGGTGAGTGCGGCGGCCGCGGCAGGCCTGGGTGTCGCGCAAGGACCTGCATGGCTATTTGAGGGCGGGCTGAACAGCGGAAGATTGCAGCGCATTCTCAAGAACCATGCGGCTCCCCCTGTCCCCGTGCAGATGGTGTATGTCGCCAATAGACTGCTTCCCACGCGGGCTATCGCGTTCATGGATTTTATGGCTGACGTGTTTTCAAAGATTCCAGCCTTGAATGGCGGCACCCCGGTGCCGACTCGATAAGACGAGACGGCAAAACGTGACCTCTCACGCTCTTGCCTAAGCCCACGACAGCCGATGGACATTCCGCGATAGGACGAAGATCCAGTCCGGTTTTGGCGACAGTGTCCTTGCCCGCCTACGTCAGTCCCCGATTGCGCAACGTTCCCGGCAGGTCGCGGGCGAGGCTCACGGCCAGAAGTTTCCCTTCACGCCCCCTTTCGCCCTTCGCAATGAGGCCTGTTCCACCGCAATAGCGCGCGGCCCCCCTCAATTGTCGGCCCCATGCCGCTCGCCTGCGATGCAGTTCGGCTGCGTCGACGGTCAAGCTCGTCCCCGATTCCATTCGGCCGAGGCTTAGGGTTTTCACATATATGTACATTTACGGTATTCATTAATACTGTATTTGCACATTAATGTGTCACCAGAAGATGAGCGGAACAAGCTCTCACCACCAGACGAAATGCCTTCACAGAGGGGGAGGAAATGGAAATAACCGCATCCGCACCACGTTCGGCGACCATGTCAAAGAAGGACAGGCGCGTCATCATCGCCGCGTCCTTGGGCACGGTATTCGAGTTTTACGACTTCTTCCTGATCGGTCTGCTTGCAGCCGAAATCGCGCGCGTGTTTTTCTCCGGCGTCAATCCTACGGCCGGCTTCATCTTTACGCTGCTTGGCTTCGCCGCGGGCTTCATGCTGCGGCCGTTCGGCGCCATCGTCTTTGGCCGCCTGGGAGACCTGGTCGGACGTAAATACACGTTCCTGGTCACGATCGTCCTGATGGGCGGGTCGACGTTCTTAATCGGTGTCTTGCCTTCCTATGCAACAGCCGGAATTTTTGCCCCGATCGCCTTTGTGCTGATGCGCATGATCCAAGGATTGGCGCTGGGCGGTGAATTCGGCGGCGCGATGATCTATGTGGCCGAGCACGCGCCTGCCAACAAGCGAGCGACGTGGACGGCGTGGGTGATCCTGACTGCGGCCGTCGGCTTTTTGCTGGCGGTCGCCATCATCATCCCTTTGCGCCTGCTCATGGGGCCGGAAGCTTTTATGGCATGGGGCTGGCGCGTTCCCTTTATCGTGTCTGTCCTGTTGTTGGGCATCTCGCTGTGGATACGCCTGAAGCTGGACGAGTCGCCCGAATTCAAGAAGATGAAGGCGGAGGGCCGCGCGTCGAAGTCGCCGCTGGCGGAGACTTTTGGCGCCTGGAAGAATGTCCGCCTGATCCTGATCGGCGCGCTGTGCATTCTGCCGGCGCAAGCCGTGCTGTGGTACACCGGCCAGTTCTATTCGCTGTTCTTCCTGATCAAGGTCTTGAAGGTCGAGACGCTGACAGCGAACTTCATGTTGATCATCGCGACATTGCTGACGGCGCCGCTGTATATCGTCTTTGCGAACCTGTCTGACCGGATAGGACGGCGTCCAGTCTACATCGGCGGCTATGTCCTGGCGGCGGTGCTGACCATTCCCATCTTCCAAGGTCTCACGCACTTTGCCAACCCGGCGCTGCAACATGCCCAGGAACAATCCCCGATCGTGGTGGCAACAAATCCGGCGGACTGCTCGGTACAGTTCAATCTGCTTGGCACCAGCAAATTTACGTCGCCGTGCGACGTTGCCACCAATGCCATGACGACGCTTGGGCTGAACCACACCAGCATCGCCAGCCCCGACATCCGGGTTGCCGAGGTCCGCGTCGGCGACAAGGTGATCGTCTCCTACCAGGGCGACGCGCCCAATGCAGCCGAGGAGAAGAAGCGGTTCGATGCTGAATTGCGCGCGGCGCTCATAGAGAAGCAATACCCGCTCGGCACGGCGAATCCGGCCGACGTCAACGCGCCGGCCATCGTTCTGCTGTTGATGCTCTTGCTCAGCTTCGGCACGATCACCTTCGCCCCGTCCACGACGTCCTTGCTGGAAATGTTCCCCTCTCGTATCCGCTACACGGCGATGTCCTTTCCGTACCACCTGAGCGCGGCCTGGTTTGGCGGCTTTCTACCGGCGACGGCGTTCGCGATTGTTGCCGCCACGGGCAACATCTATGCCGGCCTTTATTACCCGGTCGGCATTGCAATAGCCTGCACCGTGCTCAGCCTGATTTTCGCTCGCGAAACAAAGGGAACGGATATTTCGCGCGGCTAGCCCAAGCCGGCCGAAGAGCCGGCAAACCTGCAAGCATCAACAGAGATAGAGGAAAGGAGCACAACATGAAGGTAGCCGAGTACAGCGCGCGCGTACAGGATCGCCTCGCCGAACTTATCGACGCCTACGGCGCGGCTGATGCCACGGCAAGCGATTTGTTCTGCGACCGGCACGATCCTGGCGCCACCGCTTACCGCATCGTCGGCGCGGATGGCGAAGTCAACGTCATCACCTACGGACGACTGCGAGAGCGGTCCGAGAGGCTTGCCAGCGGATTGAGCAAGCGAGGCTACCGCGCGGGCGATCGCATCGCGACGCTAATGGCTAAAGGCGAGGATTACCTGGTCACACTGCTGGCGATCTGGCGGCTTGGCGCCGTCTATGTGCCGCTATTTACGGCCTTCGCCAAGCCTGCCATTGAGATGCGGCTCGCGTGCAGCGGCGCCAAGCTCGTGATATGCGACGAAACCCAGCGCGCCAAACTCGAAGGCCTTCCAGGCCAGGCCTTGCCCGTATTGCGAGTCGCGGTCGCCGGTGCCGCCCCAACTGGTGAAATGACCCTGGCTGAGATCGAGGCAGGCGGTGATCGATGCTTCACGGCGCACGTCACGTCAAGCCAAGGCGCGGTCATCGAGGTGTATACGTCGGGTACTACGGGCAAGCCAAAAGGCGTTGTCGTGCCATTGCGAGCGGTGGCGGGGTTTCAAGCCTATGGCGAATTTGGACTGGGTCTGCTTGCCGAAGACACCTTCTGGAACGCGGCAGATCCCGGTTGGGCTTACGGACTTTATTTTGGCGTGATGGTGTCGCTGTCTACGGGCGTGCCGTCAATCATGCACACCGAAAAGTTCTCTCCCGAAGGCACGCTGGCGGTGCTCAAGCGCGAGGGCGTCACGAACTTCACGGCGGCCCCAACGGTCTACCGCAGCCTAAAGGCCCATGGCGTGCCTGAAGGATTTGTCACTCTGCGATGCGCGTCCAGCGCGGGCGAACCCCTGACGCCGGACGTCAATCAGTGGGCGCCTGCCGGACTGGGCGCGCTGGTCCACGACCACTTCGGGCAAACAGAAGCGGGGATGCTGCTCAACAACCATCATCACCCGGATCTGCGGCAGCCGATCAAGCCCGGCTCCATGGGCCGCGCCTTGCCTGGTTGGCATATGACCGTGATTGATCCCACGACGCACGAGGAGCTGGGGCCAAATCATGCCGGGCTGCTGGCCGCGCGCCTGTCCCACAGCCCCTTGGCGTGGTTCAGCGGATACGCCAGCTCTCCGGAGAAAGACGGCGACAGGCTGACACCCTGCGGACGGTGGTACCTGACCGGGGACCTGGCTTTGTACGACGACCACGGCTATTTCCGCTTTTCATCGCGCGACGATGACGTGATTATCATGGCCGGCTACCGGATTGGCCCGTTCGATGTGGAATCGGTGATCGCCGGGCATCCAGCCGTGCGGGACGTTGCCGTCGTGGCCGTTCCTGACGAGATCCGGGGTGAGGTCCTGGAGGCGGTCGTCGTGCTGAACCTGGGATACGCTGCCAACCAAGCGCTATCGGAAGAACTGCAGCAAAAGGTACGCACGGAATACGCCGCGCATGCGTATCCGCGGCGGGTTCACTACCGGGACGAGCTGCCGAAGACCCCGTCCGGAAAAACCCAACGGTTCGTGTTGCGCCAAGAACTGCGCGACGCCATGCGGAGCCCAGTATGAACCTCGCGAATTCGACAGGAATTGTGACAGGCGCGGGTTCAGGACTAGGCCGTGCGACGGCTCAAATGCTGGCATCCCAGGGAGCGAGACTGGTCCTGATCGACCTGAATCCGGAAAGGCTGGAGGCGGTCAGAGCGGATCTGCCTGGTGAGCACGTGGCCGCGAAGGCTGATGTTTGCAACCCCGTGGAAGTTGGCGCCGCCATCGAGCAAGGGGTGGGCGCTTTCGGCGAGCTTCGTTTCGTGGTCAATTGCGCGGGGATTCCCTCCGCGGCAAAGACCGTATCGCGCGGCGTCGCCCATGATCTGGCGTTGTGGAACAGAATCATCGGCATCAACCTGACGGGTTCATTCAACGTGCTGCGGCTGGCGGTTGAGAGGATGGTCGACAACCGACCCGACGATCTCGGCCAACGCGGGGTAATCGTGAACACAAGTTCCATCGCGGCGTTCGACGGCTTGAAGGGACAGGCAGCCTACAGCGCAAGCAAGGCGGCGATCGTCGGCATGACTCTCCCAATTGCCCGCGATCTGGCCGAGCATGGCATCCGCTGCATGGCTGTGGCGCCAGGCGTCTTTGAAACCGAGCTCACCGCGAACGTGCCGCAAAAGGGCATGGAGGCCATGGAGAAGAGCTTTCTATTTCCGAAGCGCACCGGATACCCAGACGAGTTCGCGCGAATGGTGCACGCCATCCTGACCAACCCCTACGTGAACGGCACCTGCTACCGCCTGGACGGCGGGGCGCGATTTGCACCGTGACCCAGGGCCACAGTAATACCGATAGAAAACAAGGTGAAGTAATGGAACAAGTTGGATCGAAGCACGAAGGACGACCGCTCACACGCTTGTGCACGGTGGACGCCGGCATCGCCTGGATCACGCTCGACCGGCCACAGAAAGCCAATGCCGTCAGCTCCGAACTTCTGGGCGACGTGATCGCCGCATTGGATGCGGCGGAAGCCTCGGCGGACGTGCGGGCGGTCATCTTCTGCGGGTCGGGCCGAAATTTCTGCGCCGGGGCCGACCTCGTTGAACTGCTCGAAGGCGGCAAGACCGCCGTGCGGCGCCTGCTCGATAAATTCCGTGAAGTGTGCCGGCGATTCGAATCGTCACCGCTGCCCGTGATCGGCATGGCGCACGGCGCCGTGCGCGCCGGCGGACTGGAACTACTGTTGTGCTGCGATGCTGTGATCGCTGCGGATGACGCCACCATCGGCGACGCCCACGTCCTGCGCGAACTTTTGCCCGGCGGAGGCAGCAGCGTCAGGTTGCCCCGTGTCATCGGCCATCAGCGGGCCAAATGGATGATCCTGTCGGGCGGCACCATCAGCGCCAAACAGGCTATGGATTGGGGTATCTTGCACGCCGTTGCGCCGGTGCATGCGTTGCGACAAAGCGCCATTTATCTGGCGGACGAAATGACGGTTGCGCATCGACAGACGATCCAGCGGGCCAAATCCCTGTTGGTCGCCGCTCACACGCTACCCATGGCGCAGGCGCTGGAAAACGAGATCAAGACGCTAGAGGCGCACTCCGCCACGCAGGCCATGCAAGGCGGACTGGCTCAGTTTGTCGGCCACCGGTAGATTGATTGTTAGCGATTGCTCAGCGCCGCTCCACGGCTCTTACGCAAAAGTCCGCGATCTCCCTGACGCGTGCCAACCGCTGTCGCTCGGTAGCATCGTTATTACGCGCCAGCGGGCCGATCAGGGCTTCGAACAATGACCCGACGATGCAGGCGGAGGATACCTCCGGGTTCTGCGTGACGAAGTCGCCGTTGCGCATACCGCGTTCGATGATCGTCTCGAAGACGCGCATCAGCTTGCTGCGGTATTTCAGCCGCTCGACCTCGATGGCCGAATCGACCGGCTCGGCGACCAGTGCATAGCCCAACTGCTTGGCGCGGATGGCCCGGCTGCCGAAAGCGTAGGCGCACTCCCGCAATAGCGTGGCCGGCCCGTCGTTTCCCATGGCGATTCCGGCGACGACATTGACCTCGTGCTGCGACACGTGAGAGACCACTTCCACCAGCAGGCTTTCCCGCGAGCTGAAATACCGGTATAGCGTGGCGGGGGACATGCCGGCGTGCTCTGCGATCGCGTTGACCTGCGTGTCACGGAACCCCACTTGTGCCACCAGATCAATCGCCGCCGCCAGAAAGCGCGCCCGTTTGTCATGCAACGGCAAACTGTAATTTGGCCGACCGGCGCGAGCCACGCGACGTGCTGCGTCGCTATCGCCGGCATTCGCATCCATGCCATCCGTTTTCGACAAATACCAGTTCTCGGCAAAGTGTCGTGCCTTGCCGAGATCTTCCGTCTTGGAGCTGACGCGCTCGCTCTTGCCGTCGAACGTGCCCTGGCATTGCCAGAATCTGCTGTTCGGCCTGCGATAAATGCTGACTCGCCCGCCCACTGCAGAATGCTTCTCGTCCGCCATGACTGCGTTTTCCGATTGTGTGAAAAAAAAGGAGGTGATGAATATAGTTTTTACACAACGCAATCGTACTTGAGTTCACCGCATCTGTTTCCCTTGGTTTCCCGAGCCGAACTCAATTCGCGTTTTCGCGATGTCTGCATCGAGTCGTCCTCGGCCTTTCGACAGGTCGGCTCCCGGCCAGGAGCGGTCATTCACGACCGGTTTATCAAGGTCTAATCACGACACGCGAGCCGCCTTTCGACAAAGTGTATTACCGCTGCGTCCAGGGAGCCTCGGATGATGCCGCCAAGATATGATCGACGATTGCCTGAAGTGCTTGCCGCAGTATTTCCCTGCTAATTGGATCATTCGCTATCGCAACCGGGTCGGTCTGTTTGCCCAACAATTGGAGAGTCACGCATGCCTCCGGGATGAGCGTTGCAGACATAGTCTCCAAGACCAGCTTCAAGGCTGCTTGAGCAGCGGACGCTCGTGGCGAGGTGTTTAAAAGGGCGACGGGCTTTCCCGGAAAATCCGGGCTTCCTACCAGCCAATCCAGCATGTTCTTAAAGGACCCAGGGATTCCACGAGCGTACTCCGGGCAAGCAACGAGGAGGCCGTCAGCCTCATTCACTCGAGTGCGCAGGTCAACGATGCGCGCGGGTAGTTTGTCTTCAAGATCCGGATTGAAGTGTGGCAGTTCGCCATTCTCGTTGTAGTGTTCGACTACAACGCAGTGCGGCACCAACATGGAAGCCGCGACGAGTGCGTGTGTATTAGACGACGCGGAGCGTAGGCTGCCGGACAGGAAAAGAAGACGAAGCATATCGATCTAACCGTTGCCGATCGGATGCGTAGTATCCCATGCGTGACCGTAATCCGACCTTCGGCTATCACCACTCCGCCGCCCTCAACTACGTTACGGAGCAGGAACAACGCAATGAATTTGCGCGCACCATGCTCGCCTCGCGATGCGTCTGAATTTGCAACGAAAGCCCACTGGCACTTCCACAATTCCTGCCCGTGGCCGCGCGGCAACCGTCCGGCATTCCCCTGTTAAGTGTTGATGGCCATGCATTGGCCTGGCCGAATCGAATCCGCATGGTACAGCCCTACATTGGTTGTGAGCGGCCGAGATGGTCATGTCGCCGACCTTCGCCACTACGTGGCTTGCCAATGCCTAATGTTTAATCAGCGAACGCCGATGTGAGTGCCTCCACGACGACACGAACTCTGGCCGTGCGCGCCAAGTCTTGGTGCAACACCAGCCACGCCTCGTAGGGCTTGGCCCGACGTCGCTCCGGCCATAGCCGCACTAGCGCGCGATCCCGACGGGCCACGTACTCGGGCAACTCGCCTATGGCCAAGCCGGCCCGCACGAAGGTCGCGAGCATCAGACTCGAATCCAGTTCGGCAACCACGCGACCGTGTGCCCTAGATTCACCCGCCAGCGTGTCGTCCTGCCGGCCGGTCACACCCTGCTGGTAGAGCGCAATATCGTGATTCGAAAGGCCTTGCCCGGGCTGCGGTTCGCCATGTTTTTCCAGATAGCCTCGGGTAGCGTAGAGGCCGACTTCCCAGCAACCGAGTTTGCGAACGATCAAATCCGGCTGCTCCGGCCGCAGGGTGCGTACAGCAATGTCGGCCTCCCGCCGCGCCACATCGAGCAGCCGCGTCGTAGTGCTCAAGATCACGCGCACCTCGGGATGGCTGGCACGCAAGTGTTCAATGGCTGGAACCACGAAGTCCACAGCGAGCGCATCGGTGGTGGTCACGCGCACCTCACCGGCCACGCGCGCATCGGCACCCTCACCGCGGCGTTCGAAGGACACGGCCATGCGTTCCATGTCCTCGGCCATGCGCAGCACTTCCTGGCCAGTGTCGGTCAGCACCAAGCCACCCGTAGTGCGCAGGAACAGGCGACTGCCCAGCGCCCGCTCCAAT
>Ga0256895_1000077_pt1 | contig 17135 bp, 18 predicted proteins | sample MC6MC0668MT_FD_190194 | JGI IMG/M metagenome (GOLD analysis project Ga0256895, IMG submission 190194) | Metatranscriptome of enriched soil aggregate microbial communities from Iowa State University, Ames, United States - MC6-MC0668-MT... | ecosystem: Environmental > Terrestrial > Soil >... | reverse complement strand
GCCAACAACGTGGCGCCTTCGTAGATTTGATAGAACGGGTTGGGGCAGATCACCACCGACCCGGCCGAAGGGTCAATCACCGTCTGCGTAAAAGCAAACAGGGCCTCGCGCGAGCCCAGCGCCGGCAGCACCTGCGTGTCGGCGTCGGGGGCGGGAATGCTGTAACGGCGCGCCAGCCAGCCAGCAATCGCCTGCCGCAACGCGGGGTCGCCCTTGGTCGACGGGTACACCGACAGCCCGCCCATGTGGTCGCGGATGGCTTGCGCCACACGCTCTGGCGCGGCGTGTTTAGGCTCGCCAATCGACAAGTTGATGGGCGTCAGACCGTTCTGTTGCGCGGCGGCGGAAGCCAGCAACGCACGCAATTTTTCGAACGGATAGGGGTGTAAAGCATCGAGGCGCGGATTCATGACGCAAGATTTTAACAAGCAAGCTACAATAGCGGGCTTGACCTTTAGCGAAGGTGGCGAAATTGGTAGACGCACCAGGTTTAGGTCCTGACGCCGTAACAGGTGTAGGGGTTCGAGTCCCCTCCTTCGCACCATTTTTCCCAATAAAATCAACAACTTAGTTTTTTGGCTTCGTTGGTCTGGATTTTTGGGAGTGTTTGGGTGAGCTTTGGGGCCGTTCTGTCTCCAGAATGTCACCGTAGTACTTGTCACTTGATGCCCGCTTTTCCCGCCATAGGCCCACGGCCTTGCCTCCGGCACCGGGATCAGCGGTCGGCATCCCTTTCCCGTAGTCGCCGATGATCATAGCCCCGTTCCAGGGGGTCATTTGTTGCGCCTCCGAACGATGCGGGCATGCTGACGCCTTTGCGTAAAAGCGAAGAGCAGACCCCATCTTGCATCAGAGTGAAGGCCGGGGAGGGATGTATCATTTGGAAACGGTTATATCTTTGCTGCCTCTAAGCGCCCATAGTCTGTCCGGGAATATTTTTTCCCTGTACATCTAGGACTTACATTGAAGATTGAAACAGGTATCGTGAAGTGGTTTAACAATGACAAGGGCTACGGCTTCATTTCGCCGGAACTTGGTGGAAAGGACCTCTTCGCGCATTACTCGGAAATTCAGGGTGACGGGCACAAATCTCTAGAAGAGAATCAGCGCGTTTCATTCGTTGCCGGCCAGGGACAAAAAGGTCCTCAGGCGACAATGATCAAATCGATTTAAGCGCTAAGCAGCTTGCTGTAAAGCAGGCTGCTTGGTAGCACGTGTGGGGCCGAATCCTTTGAAACATTGGATTCGGCCCTTTCGTTTTGGGCCCGCGCCGCCGCCTTGCCGCATCGACGTCCGGTAACATCCGGGCTCGATCAACCAATTCTTGGGTGTCAGGATGCTGCGCGATCTGGGCTGGTCGTTCTCGAGTGTCTGCGCGCTGCTTTGCGGCGCTGCGACCGCCTACCTGCATTGGTGGGTGGTGATGCACCTGGGGCTGTGGCCGTACATCATCTTCGAATTGATACCCGGGCTGCCGGGGCTGGCCTTCGGCTTTTATGCCATCCACCAATCGAATAGCAAAATTGCGTGGCTTGGCGTGCTGCTGTCGCTGTCGCCGCTGGTGACCTGGCTGAGTCTCTGACGCTGGGTGCATTCAGCGAGGGCGCTGCATGCAGCAGCCTTTCGCCTTCGACGTTTCGAATTCCGTCTTCAACCTTCCGCGTCCGGCGCCGGCCGGTTCGGAAAGACGTTCAGCGACATGATGTCGCTTTCGTATTCCGTCATCAGCATGCCGACCAGGTGGCCGTGCAACAGGCCGAAGCGGGTCCAGTTCAAGGGTTCGCTGCCCGGCAGCAAGTCCAGCAGCAGAAGCTGACCCGTGCGCACAGTGCCTACGAAGTAAGCCCGTTCATCCAGGCCGCCCGCAGCGGGCGCATGGAAAATCTTCACGGCGCGCCCGGTGTCGTCTTTGCGCCAGGCGCTTGTGCCGCGGGCGCTGGCGTCGTCGGTGCGCTTCAGATTGTTCTGGATGGTGGTCCAGAGGCCTTTGGCGTTCGGGGTGTGTACAACGATCGTCATGGCGCTGGGTTTCCGTATTGGCGGGCAACACGGAAATTATCCAGATCATGCCGTCCAGGACAAGCCCCCATCACATCACACGCTTCGGCCTCTGGAAAATCCGCACTCAGTTCTTGATCTTGATGCGGTCGCGGCGCTTCTCGGTTCTGGGTTCTACATCCCGGCCCAGTTCCACATCCATCAAGATTGCCGCATGGACTTTTGCGCGGCTGGCTTCGATGCGATGCGCGCATGCCCAGCCCCGGTCGGCGGCCACCGACAACTTCTTATCCAGCTCTTGATGGCGGCGACGCTTGTTTTCCGTCGACATGTTGCTGAGTTCTTGATCGGTGATTAAACGCATGGGTTTCTCCTTGGTGAAACGCGAGGGTTGCAAGACTGAAACGGGCGAGCGCCCGCATGGCGCGCGTGAATGTCACGTCGGGCCAGGATGTGTTTTTTTGTTATTCAGTGATTGGGCAAGCGTCGAATTTCGAAGCGTGCGCAGAGAAGGCAAGATCAAAGAGCGGGCGTAGTTTGACAGCTTAAATATTTATTGCAAGTCATTGAAAAATAACGAGAAAAAGATATAAAAATTCGCCGTTCCATATACTTTTAAGCGGCTTTGGATACTTTTCCCGCACCGAAAAAATCCGCGCGAAACAGGGTTTGTCCTGATGCCCCAACGCCTTGACACCCCTATGCGCAACCCATAAAGTCACCGCACAGATTTAGATAAAAGACCATCTGTAGGGTGGTCTTTTATTGCGCGCAGTTTGCGTCGACCTCTTACAGAAATAATTCCAAGAGGAGACGACTGTGCAATCATCGACCGTAAAAATACGTGGCATCGACGATGTCATCGCTTTTATTGATTCACGCCCAGGTATTACTGGCCGAGCCGGCCTGATTTGGTGGCTGGCGCTGGGTGGCCTGTTCCTGGACGCCTTCGCAAACTCCGCACTGAGCGCGGGCCTGGGGCCCATGACGCGCGACCTGGGCCTGAAAGCCGGTCAAGTTGCGTTGATGACGTCATTTGCCGCCTGGGTCGCCATTGCGTTCAACCCCATCGGGGGCTGGATGGCGGATCGCTGGGGCCGCATCCGGCCGTTGATCATCGCAAAGTTCCTGGCCGTCATCGGCGCGCTGCTGGTGATGTTTGCGCCCAGTTTCGAAGTCATCCTGGTGGGCCGCTTCTTTGTCGGCGCGGCGTATGGCATCGATTTCGCAATTGCCATGGCCGTGTTGGCCGAGTTCACGCCGGTGAAGTTCAAGAGCCGCCTGAACACCTGGCAGGGCATGTGGTACACGGCGGTCTGCACGAACCTGCTGCTGGCCTTGCTGTTTTTCTCGTGGGACGTGGGCGATTCGATCTGGCGGTATTCGGTTGCGGCCACGGCCATCTTTGCCGTCGTGATTCTGGTGCTGCAACTGAGCTACATGGTTGAAAGCCCGATCTGGCTGGCGCGCAAAGAGCGCGTGGAGCAAGCGGCGCTGGCCATGACCAAGATTTACGCGCAGCCATTCGCCGCCGCGCCCCTGCACGAGCGCATTCCTGTCACGAACCAGGCCAAGCGCGGTATCGCCAACGTGCTGCTGATCTTTCGCGGCGTCTACCTGCCGCGCACCATTCTTGCCGCCACGGTCCAGATCGGCCAGTCGATCCAGTATTTCGCGGTGGGCTGGTATCTGCCGTTGATCAGCGCTGCGCTGTTCGGCAAGGATTTCGTCTTCGCCACCATTGGTGCGCTGGTGTTCAACGTGTTCGGCATCTTCGGCGGCTTTTTGTCGCCGTACATCGGCCGCAAGCTGGGCCTGCGGCGCGCCTCGGCGTTCGGCTTTGCGGCCGTGTTTTTGATGCTGCTGATTCTGGGTACGTTCCACGGCAAGATGCCGCTGTGGCTGGCCGTGGTGGTGCCGTCGCTGTTCATCCTGTTCCACTCGGGCGGGCCGGGCGCCAATGGCAAGAGCCTATCGTCGCTGTCTTTCCGCAGCGAGCTGCGTGCAGGCGCCAACGGCATCATCGGCGCGCTCGGTTCCACGGGTGCGGCGATCGGGCTGCTGATCTTTCCGCTGTTCCGCGAAAACTACGGGCTGGAAAAGACCTTCCTGATCCTGTCCATCGTGCCGCTTGTCGCCAGCATCATTTGCTTCGTGATCAAGTGGGACCCCACCCGCACCCCCATCAACCCGGATAACGAAGCCGGCGCGCCGCAGTTCAAGGACGACGCCGTGCTGCCCGCCTTGAACCCCGTCATTGGGAAAGCCTCGCGATGATGAATAAAAAAGTGATTCTGGCCATTGACGAAGGCACGTCCGGCACGCGGGCGGCCACCGTCGCGGCCGATGGCCACGTGTCTTGCCTGCACTACCAGACGCTGCATGTGGAGTCGCCGCGGCCGGGTGTGGTGGAACAGGACGCCAACGAGATCCTGGATCGAACCATTGACGTTTGCCGCAGCGCCATCGCACAGGCTCAGGCCGACGGCCAGGAGATCGTTGCGCTGGCGCTCGCCACGCAACGCGCCACGGCTGTGCTGTGGGACACGCAGACCGGCCGGGCGCTGGTGCCGGCCATGGTCTGGCAGGACACGCGTTTTGTGGACGAGCTGTCGCAGCTGGCGCCTGAGTGGGATGCGCGTCTGCGTGATCGCGTGGGCCGTCCCGTCGGCGTGCGTTCGCTGTACCTGTGGGCGGCGCGTCACCTGCGTGACACGCCGGACGTCGCCCGCGCCTGGGCGGAGAAACGCCTGGCGTTCGGTACGGTCGACACCTGGCTGCTCTGGCATTTTTCGCAACGCCGCGAATGCGTGACCACGCCCACTAACGCCACGTCAGCCGGCGCCTATGTGCTGGCCGACCATCGCTACTACCTGGAATGGGTGCAGGAGCTGGGCTTTCCGCATGAGCTCTTGCCCGTCTTGCGCCAGGATGCCGACGACTTCGGGCATACCCGCTCGGACGTCCTGGGCATCGATGTTCCTATCCTGGCCTCGGCGGGGGATCAACACGCGGGGGCGATTGGGCTGGGTTGCCTGGACCGCGGGCAGGCGATGTGCGTGCACGGCACCGGCAGCTTCGTGGACCTGATCGTCGGCACCGAACCGCCTGCCAATCCCGGCATGGCCGACGGTTCGCTGACGATGACGGCGCGCCGCCAGAATGGCGCCTCGCACTTCGCCGTCGAGACCTTCGTGGCCACCACGGGTTCGGCGTTGGACTGGGTGTGTGAGAAGTTGAAGTGGTTCAAGGACGCGCACGAGATCAGTGCGTTGGCGCAGACGGTGACATCGTCGCAAGGCGTCACCTTCGTGCCGGCGTTGACGGGCCTGCGCGTGCCGCGCATGGAAACCGGCGCGCGCGCGTCGCTTACCGGCGTGTCGATGGCCACCACGCAGGCCGAAGTGGCCTACGCCATTCTGGAAGGCATTGCGCATTCAGTCGCCAGCTGCATCGAAGCGGATGAAGAGGCGTCGGGCGTGCGGGTGTCGGAATTGGTGGTGGGCGGCGGCCTGTCGCGCAGCGATCCGCTGCTGCAGATTCAGGCGGACCTGATTGGCATTCCCATTCGCCGCATGCAGGAGGCGGACCGCGCCAGCCTGCGCGGCATTGCCTACCTGGCCGGATCGTCCGGCTTGCTATGGCCGTCGCTGCAAGACGCCCGCAAAACCATCGTGGCCGACGCCGTATTCCACCCGCTGGCCGATGCAGCGCAACGCGCGCACCGCCGCGCCTTGTGGCACGCCCGCGTGGGGTCGGAGCTGGGCCACGTGAAGCAATTCAAGCAGGACAACGAGGAGGCATTGCAGAAATGATCGGTTGGCTATCCAGAAGGCCCAGCAAGGACCGGGCCGACATGACCAGCACCGAACCGTTACGCCTGATACGCCAGGAGCAATTGGACCGGTTGGGCAGTGAGCAATTCGACATCCTCATCATCGGCGGCGGCATCACGGGCGTGTATGCCGCACTGGACGCCCGCCTGCGCGGCTATCGCGTGGCCGTGGTGGAAAAAGACGATTTCGCGTCCGGCACATCATCGAAATCTTCCAAGATGGTGCACGGCGGACTGCGCTATATCGAACAGGGAAACCTGGGCCTGGTGCGCCATTCGCTGCATGAACGCCAGCGGCTGCGGCGCAATGCGCGGCACCTGGTGCAGCGCCTGCCGTTTCTGTTTCCCATCCTGGAACGCGATGGCGTGTTCGACAAGCGTTTGTCCAAGGCCTTTGAAAGCCTGCTTTGGACGTATGACGTGGCGGGCGGTTGGCGGGAAGGCATCCTGCATCAGAAGCTGACGGCGGCAGAGGTGCTTTCGCATTGCCCGACGTTCAAGGAAGACGGCCTGTTGGGCGGCTTCCTGTATTACGACGCCCGAGTGGACGACGCCCGGCTGACGCTGGCGGTCGCGCGCACGGCGGCCTTTCACGGCGCTACGGTCATCAACCATGCCAAGGCGATCGCCGTCACGCGCGATACGCACGGCAAGGTGGATGGCGCCGTCATCCAGGCCGATGCACGCGAAATTCGCGCCCGCGCCCGCGTGGTCATCATGGCCACCGGCGTCTGGCTGCGCGATTGGACGGGCGCCAAGGCTGGCGAGCAACCTGCCTTGCATGTGCGCCCGGCCAAAGGGGTGCACGTGGCGGTGCCGTGGATGAAGATCCGCAACGATTGCACCGTGACCATCCCGGTGCCGGGCCGCAGCCGCCGCGCCACCATCACGCGCTGGGGCGATGTGTCGTACCTGGGCACGACGGACGAAGACTACGAAGGCAATCTGGACGACGTGTACTGCACGCGCCGCGAGCTGGACTTCCTGCTGGAAGGCGCGCGCTCGGCGTTGAAGACGGACCTGCAACCCGAAGACGTCGTGGGCAGCATTGCCGGGTGCCGGCCGCTGGTTGCGCCGCCTGGCGGCAAGACGCTGGAGATCAAGCGCAATCACGAAATCCGCGTGGCCGCCGACGGCTTGGTCACGATTGTGGGCGGCAAGCTGACGACGTCGCGGCACATGGCTGAACAAACGATCGACGCGGCGCAGCAGGTGCTGGGCCAGCGCAACGCCTGCGTCACGAAGAAGGCGTATCTGCTGGGCGCGGCAGGCTACGACCCGCAGGCCATTGTGGCCTCGGGCGGCATGTCGGCGCATCTGGGTGAACGCTACGGCACCGAGGCGCGCTTCGTCAGCGACTTGATGCAGGCGCAGCCCGCGCTGCTTGCACCCATTGTTGAAGGCTTGCCCTACACCGAAGCCGAGGTGCTTTATGCGGTGCGCCATGAACTGGCCGGTACCGTCGAAGACGTGCTGTCGCGGCGCATGCGGGCGCGCCTGATGGCGCGTGACGCTTCCGCGCGCGCCGCCGAACGCGTCGGACAACTCTTGCAGGCGGAACTCGGTTTGCCGCCTGCCACCATCGCGCAGCAGGTGAGCGATTACCTGGCTGCCATCCAGCACGAAAAAACTGTACTTATGGGAGACAAAGAATGATCAGCAAAGAAGCCATCAAGCGCGGCTACAACCGTGGCAACTACGTGGTGGGGGCGCATACGCCGCCGGCCTATGCCGCCACGCTCACGGCCACCGGCACGGAACCCGGGCTGCAACGCAAGCCGGTGCGCGTCACCGATGCGCAGATCGATGCGCTGCGCCATGTGGCCGATGATGTGTTGACGGCGACGGCCGACGTCGTGACGTGGACGCGTGACTGGTGGGCCGGGTCGATGGTGACGGAAACAGGCGGCAAGCCCGCGACGCCGCAAGCGGTGATCGTGGCGGTATCCACGGTCGAGCAGGTGCAAGCCGTGATGCGCATCGCGCATGCCGACGCGATTCCCGTCACAGTGTCGGCGGGCCGCAGCAACGTCACGGGCGCGGCCTTGCCTGTGCGCGGCGGCATCGTGCTGGATGTGTGCCAGTTGAACAAACTGATCGGCGTCGACCGCGAAAGCCAGATCGTCGACGTCGAGGCCGGCATGTTCGGTGACGTGTTCGAAGAGACCATCCAGAATGAATACGGCTTGACGATGGGCCACTGGCCGTCGTCGTTTGGCATCAGCACGGTGGGCGGCTGGGCGGCGTGCCGCGGGGCAGGGCAGTTGTCCACGCGCTACGGCAAGATCGAAGACATGGTGTTTGGCATGGACGTGGTGCTGGCGGACGGCAGCCTCATCACCGTGGGCGGGTACTCGCGTGCGGCGGTTGGCGGTGACGTGCAGCAGATGTTCATCGGGTCCGAAGGCACGCTGGGCGTGATCGTGCGCCTGCGTCTGAAGCTGCACCGCTTGCCTGACTACGGCCGCGCCATCGCCTACGGTTTCAAGACCTTCGCCATCGGCCTGGACGCGTGCCGCGAAATCATGCAGCGCGGCGCCAACCCGGCCGCGCTGCGTTTGTATGACGAACTGGAAAGCGGCGTGCAGTTCAATCGCCCCGATCTGAACGTGCTGCTGGTGGCTGACGAGGGCGCGCGCCAGATGGTGGACGCCGTGATGGAAATCAGCGCAGGCGTGTGCGAGGAACTGGGCGAAAAGCTGGACGGCGACGCCATCTTTGAGCGCTGGCTGGAAACGCGCTATCTCACGGGGAAAAGCGCGGAAGGCTTCAAGCGGAGCCCGGGCTTCGTTGCCGACACGCTGGAAATGTCGGGCCGTTGGAGCGACTTGGCGGCGATCTATACCGAGGTGGTGGACGCGGTGAATGCGGTGCCTGGCACGTTGGCCGGATCGGCGCACCAGTCGCACGCCTATGTCGACGGCGCCTGCCTGTACTTTTCTTTGCGCGGCGATGTCGAGGTCGAGCGGCGCGGCCAGTGGTATCGGGCCGCTTGGGATGCGGCCAATGCCGTGCTGATTAAATATAATGCCGCGCTCAGCCATCACCATGGCGTGGGCCTGCTGCGCGCGCCTTACATGCAGGAATCGCTGGGCGGCGCGTTCGACGTGCTGCGCACGGTCAAGCGCGCGCTGGACCCGCAGAACATACTCAACCCCGGCAAGCTGGGCTTGAGCGATCAGCGCTTTTACGATCAGGAAGATCGATAACCATGGATAGGTCATTCGGGGCATGCCTGGCGCGCCATCCGGTCATTGCAACGATGTTCGGGCTTGAGCAGATCAATACCTTTGTGGGCAGCGTGGCCGAAATCGGCATCGTCGCCAACGTGGAATTGCGCAAACTCGCGCCCGTCATTGCAGCGCTGAACCGGGCGGGCAAGTTCGCCATCGTCAACATCGACAGTTGCGAAGGCTTGTCGCAAGACAAGGGCGGCGTGGAGTATCTGGCCGACATAGGCGTGGCGAGCCTGGTGTCCACCCGCGTGGCTACGATCCAGCGCGCCAACCGGGCCGGCATGGTCACGATGCAGAAAGTGTTCGTGACTGACCGTTCGACCTGGCCGCGCAGCGTCAAGGCGCTTGAGCAGAGCGACCCCAACCTGGTGCAGCTGATGCCCGCGCCGATGCTCACGCACATGGCTGCACAAGACCTGAAAGCCTTGCCGCCGATCATCGCGTCGGGGTTCGTGTGCAATCAGACGGATATCGGCATTGCCATGAAGCACGGTGCGGTGGGGGTGTCGACAAGCGATCCGGAGTTGTGGAGCCTGGACCCTCGGCAGCTCAAGGGCTGAAGGGAGCGGGGTTGGCGGCGGGCCATCGGCTGAATCAAGAGGCTGGATATATAACCAGCATTCTGATTCAATCGCGGGTTGCGGCGGCGCTTGCCCTGCGCCGCGCCAACTTCAACTTTCAGGGGATCACCATGAAATTCGGATACACCATCGTTTATGTGCCCGATGTGGCGGCGTCGCTGTCGTTCTTCGAACAGGCGTTCGGATTTTCGACCCGGTTTTTGCACGAGTCCAAGACGTACGGCGAACTCGAAACGGGCGACACGACCTTGTCGTTCGCCGCGCATGAACTGGCCAGCATGAATTTCCAAACGGGCCACGTCGAGGCATCGTCGTCGCCCAAGCCGTTGGGCATGGAAGTGGGATTCGTCACCGACGACGTGGCGGCGGCTCATGCAAAGGCCGTGTCATTGGGCGCCACCGAACTCAGCGCCCCGACGGCCAAGCCCTGGGGGCAAGTGGTGTCTTACCTGCGTTGCCCGGATGGCACGTTGGTGGAATTGTGCACGCCGATGCACGGCTGATCTCTCGGTACCTATGCAAGTCACTGCGGCCGGCAGAATGAGCCGTGCCGGGGGATGTGACGCGAGCCTCAGACTAGCGTGCGCAGCGGGGTTCATTCAGCCTCGTTCGTTTGCTCGATGCCGCAATCTGTAGAGTTGCCCTATGGTCGATATAGACCAGGCATCGGACTTATCTTAAATACTGTCAAACTTATCAAGCCTTTGAAGCTAGGCCGTTTCCTGCGCGCTACCTTGAACATTTCACTTCAGGAGAGGGTCATGGTTTCGCTTTCGAAGCGTTGTGGCGCAGAGTTCTTCGGCACGTTTTGGCTGGTGCTGGGTGGATGTGGCGCAGCCGTGCTAGCCGCCGGGTTTCCAGCGTTGGGCATTGGCTTTGCAGGCGTCGCGTTGGCGTTTGGCTTGACGGTGCTGACGATGGCGTTTGCCGTCGGCCATATCTCCGGCGGCCACTTCAACCCGGCGGTAACGGTTGGCCTGGTGGCGGGCGGCCGCTTCCCGGCGAAGGAAATCCTGCCCTATGTGATTGCGCAGGTGCTGGGCGCCATTGTGGCGGCGGCGGTGTTGGCGTGCATTGCCAGCGGCAAGCTGGGTTTCGACTTGAAAGGCAGTCACTTCGCGGCCAACGGCTATGGCGCGTATTCGCCGGGCAAGTATTCAATGGTGTCGGCGCTGGTGACGGAAGTGGTGCTGACCGCGGGCTTTCTGTTCGTGATCCTGGGCGCTACGTCCAAGCGGGCGCCTGCTGGCTTTGCGGCGATTCCGATCGGGCTGGCCCTGACCTTGATTCACCTGATCAGCATTCCGGTGACGAATACATCGGTGAATCCGGCGCGTTCGACCGGGCCTGCGTTGTTCGTGGGCGGATGGGCGCTTGAACAGTTGTGGCTGTTCTGGTTGGCCCCGATTGCTGGGGCCATCATCGGCGCCATTGCCTATCGCTTAGTCAGCGAACCGGCAGCGGAACGCGGCTAACGACGCACATCAGTGGCGAAGTGCTCCAGGAACTTCAAGACACTTCAGGGCACTTCGTCCAATTGCGCGAGCTGTGCGTCTTCCGGAAAGCCTTGCGTGCGGTATCGAACGGGGTAGCCTCGTTCCTCGGTCAACAACGGCTCCAGCAGATGCGCGGCCTGTTCCCAAGATACAACCCGCACTTCACCGATATCGTCTTCGGCGTCGGGGCGGACCAGCGCCAGCCGGTCTACCTTGGGCAATGAGGTGTCGACGCCGCGTGTCCATGACGCCAGCGAGAACGACATCGCCGGATCGTCGTCCGCCGTGAACAGGTTGTAGTTCGCGACGTAGATGTCTGCGCCTTGCTCTTCGTGGATGTGGTCCAGCGCCGCTTTCTGCGCGTCGTACTCTGCTTTTTCCAGCAAGCGGGCCAGATGGGCCAGGCGCTGCGCGAGCCCTGCGTCTTCAGGCACATAACGCTGCGCCTGCCGCTCTTCATAGTGGTACATGTGCGCGCTGACGACGCGGCCGTGTTGCACCGCTTGGTGGCAGAGTTCAACCATGGTGATCAGGCCGGCATCATCGTTGTCGCCCGTGACCAGCAGCACATCACGCGTAGGCATCATGAACACGGGGCGGCCGCGCACCGGCACGCGTTCAAGCATGTCGGGCAACAGCGCGCGGCTGATGTCGTAGCCGTCTGCCCAGGCGCCGCGAAACACCCCCGGCGTCAGTTCGGAAAAATCGTCAGGGGCATCGCGCAGGTTGTCGACGGCAATGGCCAACGCTTGGTCGAACGTTAACTGCCATGCGGCTTCGGGGCCATTGGTCAGGGTGGAGATGGCGTCGGGGTGGTCAAGCGCCAGCAGCACCACGCAGTCATCGCCAAACGAAAGAAAGGCAGGGTGAAAGGCCGTGTCGTTGCCTTCGGTGCGCACATGATGCAGGCGGATGTCTTCCAGTGCGCTGCGGCTGCGGATCACGGGGCGGAGCATCGGCCGGGCCTGCGCTGCCTGTTGCGGCGTGGTTTGCGTGCTGCTGGCCAACGCCGAGACGAAGCCTTGCAGCGCGCGCTTTTGTTCCGAGCCGCGTGTGTTGCAGTACGCGTGGTAGGCGTTGTGCAGATTGAAGAACGAGCCTTCGCCCAGCAGCAAGCGGAATTCATCGGCCTTGTAGGTGACGTCTCCGTCAAAGCCTTGCCGCCGCGCCGCCGCCACGAACAGCGTGGCGAACTGATCCGGCGAGGGCTTGCGCCGGAACAGCGTATCGAAGAAACCCATTTGCCTGCCTTTGATTCAAATGCGGGACGGCGCAAGCGCCAGTCCGCGACGGGTCATTGTGGACAGGGATGTCTCTGGCGTCCAGCGATAACGCTGCGCGAGGCGACCCGCGCCTGGCCCGGGGGGGTCGGGTCTAACCTGGCCGGGCGATAATACGTCGCGGCCGCCAGCCCTTGTTCCTTGCGGCCGTTGATGTATCCAAGAAGAATAAGAAGTACCGGTAGTGATCCATGAGTGAATTCTCCATTGCAATCAACCTCGTCCTGGCCATGCTGTTGGGCGGCGCGGTGGGCGTCGAACGCCAGTGGCGTCAGAACTACGCCGGGATCGTGACGCACGCGTTGGTGTCGCTGGGCGCGGCGGCGTACACCTCATTGCCCGCTTTGTTGGACGCCGGCGCCGACATGCGCCTGGGCAGTCAGGTCGTAACAGGCATCGGCTTTCTCGGGGCCGGCCTGATCATGCGCGACGGCCTGACCATCCGCGGCTTGAGCGCCGCAGCCACCATCTGGGCGACGGGCGCCGTGGGTGTGCTGGCTGGCTACGGTTTCGTCGCCGAGGCCAGCGCGGTGACTGGCTTGATTTTGGTTACGAATGTGCTGCTGCGCCGAGGCGCAAAACTGGTCGACCGGCATGTCCCCGAAGCGGAAACGGAAGAACGCTACTACAACATCGCGCTGACCTGCGCCTCCTCGGATGAGGCCATGGTGCGCGCTGAATTGCTGAACGCCTTGGGCAAGCACAATCTGCGCCTGCGGGGAGTTGAAAGCCAGCAGCGCGACAGCGGCCGCTCGGAAGTGCATGCCGTGGTGTATACGACGCATCAGGAAGACGAGCGGGTTGAAAAACTGGTTGGCAGCCTGAGCCTGCTGCCTCAGACGTATTCGGCAAGATGGACGTCCGACACCGGTGACGCCTAGGCGTTATGCCGCTGGCCGGGCAGCGCGGATCGTCGGGCGCGTCTGTCGGAGCCGGCGCCTGCCAACCGCGGCAAGCGGGTTCCTGCGCGTGGCTAGTACAGGCGTACCCGGCTTTCACTATTACTACCTGCGCCACGGGGGCTGCGGCGCATGCTGTCCCGCCGGTGAATCCTGCGCGGAACGGGGCAGGGGATGAAATCGGATGCGGGCAGGTTGTACATTACGCACTGTCCCCGCCTTATTTCTAGGATGCACCCCATCATGACCGCCCCCGAAGTCGTTATTTCCTCGTCGATCCAATGCGCAAACGATCGCCCCTTTGTGTTATTCGGCGGCATCAATGTGCTGGAATCCCTGGATCTGGCTTTGCGCGCATGCGAGGAATACCAGCGCGTGACGACGAAGCTGGGCATTCCCTACGTGTTCAAGGCGTCGTTCGATAAAGCCAATCGCTCGTCGATTCATTCCTACCGCGGCCCGGGCCTGGAAGCCGGGATGAAGATTTTCGAAGCCGTGAAAAAGGAATTCGGCGTGCCGGTGATTACCGACGTGCACGAACCCTGGCAGGCCGCGCCCGTCGCCGAAGTGGCTGACATTGTTCAATTGCCGGCCTTCCTGGCCAGGCAGACGGATCTGGTGGTGGCCCTGGCCAAGACGCAGCGCATCGTCAACATCAAAAAGCCCCAGTTTCTCAGCCCGACGCAAATGCTGAACATCGTCGAGAAGTTCACCGAGGCCGGTAACGACAAGCTGATTCTGTGCGACCGCGGCACCAGCTTCGGTTACGACAACCTGGTGGTCGACATGCTGGGCTTTGGCGTGATGAAGAAAGTCACGGGCAACCGCCCGCTGATTTTTGACGTGACGCATGCGCTTCAACAGCGTTCAGCGCTGGACGCCGCATCCGGAGGCCGCCGCGAGCAGGTCGCTGAACTGGCCCGCGCGGGCATGGCGGTGGGCTTGGCTGGCCTGTTCCTGGAAGCCCATCCGGACCCGAAAAACGCCAAGTGCGATGGCCCCAGCGCCTTGCCGTTGGACAAGCTTGAACCCTTCCTGACGCAGCTTAAACAGCTGGATGATCTGGTGAAATCCTTTGCCGCGATTGATATCGAACCGTGACGCCGGCTGTCATGCCGCCTTCGTCAACTTGTTATACGATCCGGGCCAAACATTAGGGAGGCCTGGATGTCTTTGTACGTGATCGTCGCCGTTCGAAAAGAACCTGTCAGCGGGCAAATCGCCTATGTGCGGTGGGGCCAGGCCGAGCGCGGTGTGCCGGGCTGGGTCACCGAACCCGTCACGGCGGCGGCTTCCGAAGTCATTGATGTCATCAAAGACGGGGTGGACGTGGAAACGGCCATCAGCGTCGATGGCATGCGCGTGGCGCTGCGTCCGGTGCGGGTGCTGGTCGATGGCGACGGACGCGAGCATCTCGCCTCCGTGCCCGTGCCCAGCTCCACGCTGCACACGCTCTTCGACCTGCCCGAGTTTTAAGCGGCGGCGCGGCGCCCTTCGGCGAAATCGCGCAGCGCGCCGTCCGTCAGGCGGTAGCGCACCCATTCATCCAGCGGCCGTGCGCCGATCGATTGGTAAAAATCGATAGCGGGCTGGTTCCAGTCCAGCACGCTCCATTCCAAGCGTCCGCAGCCGTTGGCCACCGCTTCCCGCGCCAGGTGGCGCAGCAGGTCGCGCCCGGCGCCGATGCCGCGTTGCTCGGGCGTGATGTACAGGTCTTCCAGATAGATGCCGTTCTTGCCCAACCAGGTCGAATAGCTGTAGAAATAGACGGCGTAGCCAATGGCCTTGCCGTCCACCTCGCACATCAACGCCTTGGCCGGAGCTTCTGGCGCGAACAAGGTGCGGGCGACGTCGTCGGCGCTGGCGATCACCTCATGGGCGGCGCGTTCGTAGACGGCCAGTTCAGTGATGAATGCGTAGATCTGGGCCGCGTCCGAGACAGTGGCGGGGCGGATGGCGATATTCACGTTGACTTCCTCCAAAAGGGAAGGCCATGCTACCCGCTAATTTCGGTGTTTGCAGGACGGTGTCCCGGCCCGTTTCCGGGAATCCCCGCACTTGCGCGGGGCAGGCCTCGGCGCGACCCTGACCAGGGAATCCGCCCTCGAGTCCGGACGCGTACACAAAGGGGTTGTCCTCTATGGCTGAGTCTGGTTCTGCCGCAGGTCAAACGCCACCGCCTGCTCGGCGCGCGCCGCGCCGAGTGTCCTGGATCTGGCTCGTGCCTGCCGTGGCCGCGCTCGCGGGGCTGTTGCTGGTGTTGCAGGTCTGGCTGAACGCGGGCCCCACCGCCACGATTTACTTCCAAACCGCCGAAGGGCTGGAAGCGGGCAAAACGCAGGTCCGCTACAAGGAAGTCACCGTTGGATTGGTCGAGCGCGTGGCGCTGAATCCTGAGCGCTCTGGCGTGGTGGTGACCATACGGGTGGACAAAGGCGCCAGCAACCTGTTGCAGGACGGCACCGTGTTCTGGGTGGTCAGGCCGCGCCTGACGTTAAGCGGCGTGTCCGGACTGGGAACGCTGTTGTCCGGGTCGTACATCGGACTGGACCCAGCTGGCAGCAAGGACAAGGCCGGCGAGCGCCCTGGCCGCAAGACAGAGTTCGTCGGCCTGGAAGTGCCTCCGGAGGTGGCGCAGGATCGGGCGGGCAAGCGCTTCACGTTGATTGCGAGCGATCTGGGTTCCCTGGATGTCGGGTCCCCCGTGTATTACCGCCGCATCGCCGTGGGCCAGGTGGTTGGATACCATCTGGCGAAGGATGGGCAGGGCGTCGAGGTGCAAGTGTTTATCGATGCGCCCAACGACGCTTATGTCAATGAAGGCACGCGATTCTGGAATGCAAGCGGGGTGGATTTCAGCGTTGACTCACGCGGCTTGCAGATGCGGTCGCAATCGCTGATATCGGTGGTGGTTGGGGGCGTGGCGTTTGAAACCTCGGCCGAGCGCAGCCGCACCGCAGCGGCGGCCAACACCGCGTTTCAGATCTTTCCCAACGAAGAGGCCGCCCGGGCGCAGCCCGATGGCGTACCGCTGCCCATTCGCATGCGATTCGATCAGTCAGTGCGCGGCCTGGTCGTCGGGGCGCCCATCGACGCTTATGGCGCCACGATCGGCAAGGTGGACGCGATCAACCTGGACTTCGATTCAAACACCAAGCAGTTCTATGCGGTGGTCTCCGCCACGCTTTATCCCGAACGCCTGGGTGGCGAAACGCTGAGCGAAATCAAGGAATTCGCCGGCGCTGATGTCCGTCACCCCAGCGGCAAGTTGTTGACCGCGATGGTCGCCCGCGGCACCCGGGCGCAACTGCGTATCGGCAATTTGTTGACCGGCCAGCTGTATGTGGCGATGGTGGAATTTCCGAACGCCAAGCCCGTCACGTTCAAGATGGAAGACCGGCCCTTCATCCCGACCGTGCCCAACAATCTGGACCAGTTGCAGCAGCAGCTAAACAGCATTCTGACCAAGCTGGACAAGGTGCCGTTCGATGAGATTGGCACGGAGTTGAGTGGTGCGCTGCGCGGGGCGTCACGGCTCGTCAAGCGGATGGACACGCAACTGGCGCCCGAGCTGCAAGCGCTATTGCGTCAGGCCAACCGGTCTTTGGCGGCAGTGGGCGGCCTGCTGGCGCCTGACGCGGGCCTGCCGGCAAGTACGGATAACACGCTGCGCGAATTGGGGCGTGCGGCCCGGTCCTTGCGCGAGCTGTCCGATTATTTGCAGACCCATCCCGACGCGCTGCTGCGGGGGCGAGCGCCCGATCCGGCGGTCCGCCGGTAGTTTTTGCATTCCTTTCTGCATTCCATCGG
>Ga0256895_1000072_pt1 | contig 17382 bp, 1 predicted proteins | sample MC6MC0668MT_FD_190194 | JGI IMG/M metagenome (GOLD analysis project Ga0256895, IMG submission 190194) | Metatranscriptome of enriched soil aggregate microbial communities from Iowa State University, Ames, United States - MC6-MC0668-MT... | ecosystem: Environmental > Terrestrial > Soil >... | reverse complement strand
TTATTATTTATTATTATTTATTATTTATTCAACATGTTTAATCATTTCAAACCATTGTCTGAGAGTATCACCAAGAATTGTTGGTAGATTATCTAAAGATCTTAAAATGACATAATATGGGAATGGGAATTCACTCATATAGTTTGTTCTTTGGATTTTACCATTATTAAAAGATATAGATTCAAAATCTAAAATACTATTATTATTAACAGGATTATCAATAACAATGAAAACAATGAATAGGTTTTTAGTTGCAGCTTCACGAAGATGTTTTCTAGTGGTTTCAGGATCACGTAATGACCAACCATCGGAAATAATGAAAACTAATTGAAGTGCATCACCAGATTGTTGTTGTTTGTTCATTTCCATGATTTGGAGAGTTTTTGAGAGGAATGTAACCATATTGGTCTTTGATTGATTGAATTTGAATTGAGTGATAACGTCAGGACCAGCTTGATCAGAGAATACTTGGTCGAAAGAGTGAACTAAAGAGACATCTTCACCAAATCTGAGAATACCAAGTTGACCAACTTCAAGACGAGACATAGCACGAGAAATCATTGTGAGTGCTTCTAGAGCAAATTGACCGGAATGGTAGATTGCCATAGACTCGGTGTCATCGATAGCAACGAGAACTTGGTATTGTCTCTTGTTGGGTTTGGTTCTACGTAACCAGATCTTGTCTTTCTTGAACTGAGAGGCAATGTATGGGATGACCTTTTTCATATTGATTCTCTTGCCAGTCTTGTAGTCACCTTGGAGTTTGGTGGCGAGGGTAGGTTCGAGGATAAGACGGAGTTGTTCGCAGAGGTCTTGAGAGAGATCGTTGGTGAGGTGTTCGTATTTCTTCCACAACTCGTTACTGTATTCGGGATCAGTGTTGTTTTCAAGTTTGAATTGCTCCAATTCTTGACGCATCTGGTCTAAATCCTCACGAGTGAGTTTCTTTTCTTCAATGTCACCTTGTTCTTCTTCTTCGTCCTCATCTTGGTCGTTCTCTTGATCGTCGGTAGTGACTGTGTTTTCTTTATCGAGTGAAGAGATGTTATCAAGTTTCTCTTTGTTGACATCCTTGGTATTGAGACCATCCTTGGCATTGTCATCTTCTTGTTTATCTTGTTTATCAAGTTTCTCTTTCTCTTCTTTGTCCTTCTTGGCTAAATCTTGTTTGAGCTTGGACAAGGACATCTTCTTTTTATCGTCGAGTGCCTCGTTTTGGTCGTCTTTGTGCTCGACTTGTTGTTCTTGATCGTTGTTGTCCAAGTCCATTTGATCGTCATTATCATCGACGTCTTGCATATCTTGATCTTGATCGTCTTCAGCTGATTTAGGCATGTCTTGAAGCTGAGATTCAGTAGCGGCAGCAAGAGCTTGTTCAGATTCTTCATCTTTGTTGTCTTGATCCTCTTTGTTGAATTCATAGTTTTGATTCTCGTTCTCTGGCTCATCTTTATTCTTGTCGTCTTGTTTTGGTGCCTTTTCAGTACTGTCAACCTCTTCCTCTTCTTTTTCTTGGAGTAGATTGAGTCTCTTTTTCCATTCTTTTTGAGCATCACCCATACTACGGTATGGATTTGGATCAACTTGTTGAGGTTTCTTTTGTTGTTGTTGAGGTTGTTGTGGTTGTTGTGGTTGACTCTTGAGATTCTTGAGTGCACCGGTATCGTTGTCAGAGGCAGTAGGTAAAGTCATACCATTGTCATCGTCAGCATTGGAATCTTCGTTCTCTTCTTTCATCTCTTCATCAGTGTTTGAGATATTTGATTTAGAACCAGTCTTATCTTTAACGCCAAGAGGTTGTTCGGAATCTGGTGGATTCTCATCTTGTTGTTCATTAGCAGTGAGAGCAGTATTATCATCTTTCTCTTCTTGCTCTGGTTCTTCTTCTTCACCTTCTGGATTAACATGATCAATTTTAGATGGATCCAATTGTTCATTTTGGTCCTTATCATTGTTATCTTGATCTTCTTCTTCTTCTGGTTCTTTATCATTGTCACCATCATCGTCACCATCTTTTTCTTCATCTTCTTCACCTTCATCACCTTCATCTTGATCATCATCTTGATCCATCTTGGTATCTGGTAATTCATTTGGATCATTATCCAATGGATCAGGATTCTCACCTTCTTCATCACTACTTTGTTCAAGTTGAAGATCATCAGGTATTTCAAATTGTTCATCTTCTCTAGCATCCATATGATTCTCTTCTTTCTCTTGTTCTTCATTGATGACATCGTTGTCGTCTTGATCTTCACCGTATTCTTCCATAGACTGTTCTTCATCACCTTCTTCTTCATCGCCTTCTTCTTCACCATCTTTATCCTTTTCTTGTTCTTCTTGTTTCTCACCTTCTTTATCTTTCTTCTTTTCATCTTTCTTATCTTGTTTCTTATCATTCTTTTCATTGTCATCTTTGGCAACCATTTCATCAGTGTTTTCTGCACCTTCGCCTTCTTCATCTTGGATATCGTCTTCTTTGATGTCTTCTTCATCATTCCAGAGTTTTTCATCGACTACCTTGTCTTCAGGTTGCTCCAAGTCACCCATTTCCTTATCATGTTCATCTTCATCCTTATTATCCTTTTCATCGTCTTTCTTTGGATCCTTCTTGATGTCATGCATGTCACCTTCAAAGTCTTCAGTCATATCAAAACCTTCATCTTCATCCTTGTCTTCCTTGTCTTCGTCATCATCTTCATCATTCTCATCTTTTTCATCAGTGTTTGTGCCCATGAGTTGTTCTTGATCTTCGATTTCATCAGAGACATCTTTCTTTCCTTTACCTTCACCCATACCTGTACCTTCAACGTCATCTTCAAATTTACCATTACTGTCACCTGATGCTTCACCTTCATCGTCTTTATCAGATTTACAGAAACCCTTTTGATAGAGTTGAATAAATACACTGAGTATGATGTATTCCAATTTACTTAAAGTCTTTTCAAAAGATACTTGATCAAGGATACATTGATTAACCAACAACATGTATTGATTTAATAATGGTTGTAATTGTCTAAGCATAACACCATACTGTTTCAAACTTGCAGCACTAGTTTGATTAGAAGTATCAACGATAAACAAATGTAATTCAATCAATGTCATTAACAAACCTTTAAGATCAAGTGATTTCATTTGTTTTTGTAATAATTGATCTAGTTTATAGATATGTCCATCTTGAATATCATATTCCCTAGTTACTGTTGATTCATCGACTAAAGGTTGTTCATTGATTTCATCACCTTCATTAAGTTGTTCAGGTTGTTCTTGTTCTTCTTTTTCAACTACATTGATTCTAACAATTGAATTGGCAGTTTCTTTGAGATCTTGAATTGATACTAAAAGATGCTTGATGATCTTATCGAATAATGTCATGAATTGATCTACGTTGTTGATGTTAGAGTCACTGGTATCTTCAACTTGATGTTCAGATACAAGAGATGATTTATGTTGATTCCATTCAGCTTGTACTGTGTTGATGGTATTAGATAACTGGGTCAAAGGATTCTTGAGATAATTGAGTGATTGTAGAGATGATTGATCGAGTAGAGTATTGATTCTATCTTTGACACTATTGATTTGTTCAAAGATATTCAAGAGGAATGATAGACTTGATGTGGTTAAAAGAGGATTCTGACCATCAAGTATCATGTACAATGATCTATACTGAGACTGATGTTGATCAATAGCCATCTTCATCTTGTTTACACTAGATTGGATAACTTGAAGATCATTAGAGATCACTACAGAGGATGTCTTTGAACAGAGTAAAGAGATCTCTTCTAAAGCATGATAGAGTTGATTTACTAGTGATCTTTGTTTATCAATCCATTGATAGAGACTAGATTGGTGTGGGAAGATAGTTACATCATCATCATTACTACCAGTATTACCGCCTAAGGAGAATAACTTGTTGAGAGAAGTAAGATAACTCCAGTATTTAAGAACGATAGATGATTGTTTACGATTGGCAATGATGATTGATAACAAATGTTCCATGAAACCTCCACTTCTTTGGATATCTCTAGCAGAGAGATCAGCATGATGTTCAAGAGCCAATGTACGTAATCTATGTATACGTGATACTATTCTATAATAATAAGCATCAGATTGCTCAATGAGATATGCACCACTATCAACCACATCCCTACTCTTGGCAGGAAGAGCAGATCTATCGGGAAGTGTAGCAATGTTAAAGAGATAAGCAATAACAAGTTGTTCTTTAGGATACTGATTAGTGTTGAATGATAGACCTAGTTCCTTGAGTTTAGAATACAAAAGATTCAATGAAAGTGTCTTTTCAGATGTCTTTACTTCATTGTTTTCATTTGACAAGTATTCAATTCTTTCAATGATTTCACCACCCATGCTATCCAAACATTCAATACCCTCTCTAACAACACCAAAGCAATCAGATTCCAATAAATCTTTCTTTGATACCTGTTGCATCTTTTTATAAAGTTTAGATAATTTGTTGGAATTTAAATCATGTTGATCTAATTTAAATAATGATTTGATATCTCTATTACATGCACTGTTTGATTCAGCAGTAATATCAACATTGGATAAATAGTTTTTACCTTCATAACTAATCCAATCACCAACAGTTACAATCTCCTTATTTCCAATTTGAATTTGTTGTTTAACACCTCTCTTTTTCTTTGGTTGTTGAACATGACCTGGAACCAATACTTGATTAGGTATATCCATATCATTATCCATTTGTGAGAATATTTCATGTAATGGTAAATTCAATACATTTTTATATTTAATTGTAATCTTGGCTAAATTTCTATGAGACTTTTCAATATGATTCTTTAATCTTTCATAGTGAGTTAAGAGTTTGTTATCTTCCCATCTTGATAATTTAATAAACTCAATTGCTTTATCTTCAATTGGTTTAATTTCTTTGGCAAGTTTGGATTCAAATCTTGGAACAAAGTTGAGGAAATATTTGTAGATGTTCAAGATGATGGTAGAGAGTTTTTGTTTGTAAGAGATCTTTTCGGGAGAATTGATCAATTTGATGGTGGCCTCGAGTTGGAGATGGAAGGTTTTGAGGAGTTCAAGACGGGTTAAAAAGTCACCAAGAGTGGAGAGGAAGAGGTATTCTTGGAGGGTCTTGAAATTCTTTTCAATGTTGGCGTCCAACTCGGTGTCAGGGTCGTCGTTGATGAGGTCATAGAGGATGAACCAGATCTTGAGTGCCTTGATCTCGGATTCCTTTTCTTGGTTTTGGAAGATAGAGGGCCAAGATTCAATCTCGAGTTTTCTCCAACGTGTGATAAGACGAGATAGAATGTCGAGGTGTGATTGGATGCTGACGCCTTTGTGAGCAAATGATTCCCATTCGAGGGATTTTCTTAGAAGGAGTTCAAGACCTGTGAGGATCTTGATGAGTGGGTCTGTGGCGGGGTAGGTGAGGAGACGATCAATGAGTTTGACAATGAGTGTGAGGTTAGGATGGTCAGGGAACTCAGCGAGAAGCTCAAAGACTCTGTCTCTAAACTCTTGCATTGGTTTACGGATGATACCAATTTCGGGGATGTTGGCGTCGGTGTAGATGTTGTACACCTTGCTTTGCGAAATCACAGTAGTGGATTCGTTGATGCCTGTGACTTGAACACTTGGATCAGCTTTCTTGGAGAGATAGGAAGCGGTCTTGAGGAACTTGAATTTCTCGTCGAGTTTAGAGTATGCCACATGAGAGATTGGTGCGACAGAGAGTGTGTCTTTGAGATACGAGGCAGACATGATGTGTGAGCCCATTGAGAGATGGTCAAATTCAATGTCGTCGACACGTTGATTCAACACCTTCATCAAGAGATAGCTGCAGGAATAGAATAACTGGAACAACTCGACTCTGTCTTTTTCACAGAGCTTCCATGAGGCGCTTTCAGAGGGACGTGGAATACCGTCCAAGTGGAGGAATATATCACGATGGATTTGACAGAGTTGGAGGATCTCTTGATCGTTGATAGAGCTCTTGAAAAACATGTCGTCGTAGATACCGGGTTCAGTAGACTCTTCAGAAGCGCCAGCACCTTCTTTGGCATCTTGACCTTCGTCTTGTTCGACGATGATGTTGGTCTCCAAGTCTTGGAAGTCTTTGTAGAAACTTGGGAATGAGGAAAGGAATACCTTTTCATCCTTTTCTTCCTTGGTCTCCATCTTGTGGCTTTGTACCTTGTATTTGAATGCTTGGTTCTCAAGTTCCTCTTTCTTTCTCTTCTCCTCTTCTTGGAATCTCCATTCCTCGACAAATACTCTAAAAATAGTGTCGATCAAAGTGAGGGTATCGACACAGAGATGATTAGAGATGGTGAGCTGGTTGTAGATCTGACAGAGTGAGGATCGGAGCAAGAGTGCAATGACCTTGATGTTCTTGACACCCCCATTGGCAGAATCCTGATTGTCACGAGTATTGCTACGCATCATTTGCTTGATGGAATCCAACATAGACTTGTCTAAAAAGATCATATCGTTGGATGAGCTGGTGGGGAATTGAGTGAGTGATACCAAAACCTTTTGTATATCTTGTTTGGCATCCAACACATCTTGGCTTTGGATAGCCTGTCTATAAGCATCGGCCATATAACGGAGTCCTTGTTTCATTTGATAGACAGAGGTGATAATGGGGCCTACGACATCCCTGTATCTCGAGTAAAACTTCTTTTCCAACGATTGAATGAAATGGTTGGCTTTCTCTTGCCACATAGTCTCTGTGCTGTACAACATCTGGTATTCTTGGACATCTTTGTCAGCAATGTCGACTTCACCAAAACTAAAGTTACGAATCAAGTCCAACACCTTCTCGATATTGGCAAAGTGGTGAGAGAATTGACTGGCATCACGATGGAGTTGATCAAATTGAGATGGAGTGGGTCTAGGAGTGACCTTCTTCTTTTGTAATGAGATTTGGTGATCAGTTTCTTCAAGTAGTTGTTCAAGTTGGGCGATGACCATGTTGGTCACTTTACCTGTAGTGAGTCTTTCAATTTCCCTACGAATAAAGATTTCATCAGAGAGTTGTTGAGATGTCTCTGTGCTGTACTCTAGGATAACATTATACTTTTGAGTTGGATCAATAGGATGTGAGGGAACATACATAATCATTCTAAAGCATGAGACGAGTAAAGTTAATTTACCCAATCTACTTTGATTTCTAAGAGTGAGAATACTGGTGTCAACAAAATAAGATTGCATGATATCAAATGCCGGTACAAGGAGTTTAGTACCCATTTGATTCAAGTTCTTGTCTGATGAATTGGTTATCAAGTTTTTAATGGCTGAGATGTGTTGTTGGTAGTCCTTTGATTCGTCTCTGAGACATTGCGAGATGGCAGTGATAGAGACACTGAGATCACCATCTTGTTGAGAATATACTTTAGAGTAACTTGATGACACGGTGTTTAAGAGTAACCAAAACATTTGAAGATACTGGTGTTTGATAGACTCTTGGTTGTCGTTGAGGTTGGCTGGTGATGTAAGATGTTGAATCACTTGTTCCAATTGTTCAACTTTGCCTGGAACATCAGCGATACTGACAAAGTCCCAATCACAAGTCAAGTAGAATGAGAATATACTTTGAATGTTTTGGAATAGACGTGGTGGACCGTATCCAAATCTGATGGTATCGAATGGATTACTGGAGGTCTTGGCAATATCGTTGTTGGAGACCATGTTGTACTTGTACTGAGGTAAGGATTGCTTGCCGACATAACCGAGATCGTTGTAGGCGTTGTTCCAGAGACTGTTGTTGTAGACATACAAGATTGAGTGAACTATGCTTTGTAATTCAACAATACCAATCTTTTGTCTGGGTTCCTCAGAGGATGCTACAGCAGATAAGTAGTTGTCAATCATCCATATCAACTTTTGATAGAATACTAGATGATAGAGTGATCTTGGGATACTGGAGGACTTGTAGTTCTCCACAATGTATTTAAGATCACCAACGAGGGTGACAAAGAGTGGTTCAATGGATTCCTTCATACAACCGTTCTTGAGGTCCATATGTTCAACGAGAAGGAATTGCATGAGTGTCAGCATGACCTTAGACTCTCTTTGATGAAGAGTGTGATCGATAAGAGGCCACAAAGCAACAGTGGTGTGGTGCTTGAGTGATACTGGATCATAAAATAGGTTTTGAATAATAGGTTGTCCGTCGTCAGTGACTGGTGCATCGACTTGAGGTAATACCTTGACCTTGTTTTGTTGTTTGTCAACCAACTCTTTAAGCTTATCAGCCAAGAGTGTTGGAACCTGTTCAATATTCTTGACGATCTCTTCAATCTGTTGAGCGGGAGTTTGATCAGTGGAGCTCATTTGGAAATTAGCCCAATAGAGAGTAGTGAATGCTTCAATGAGTGTTTTTCTCCACTCTTGGTCGATGGCATAGGAAGAGTGAGTCAAAGGTGACTGCTGTTGAATGGTTTTGTTGAAATTGTATTGAATCTTTTCAACCAAAGCAAGGAATTCTGAATCCAATGTAACCAATTCCTCTGAACGCATGACAATAGGATGTCCACCAATCTTCCATAATCTGTTGTTGGCGTTGGTATCAAAACTGCTGATAATGGCATTAACATTCTCAAATAAGATAGATACTTGAGTATTCATATTAACACTGTCACTGCCAACAAGCTTTCTGATCTCCTTACAAATCCATTTCCAACGAATGATGAATTCACCAATATTGAATACACAGTTATTCATCAAACTATTCCAAAAGTTATTCTTTAACTTGATGATTGAACCAAGTGTCTTTAACACCTGATCTGTTGTATTACTATTTTGTTGTAATTGCACAAACCATTGATCAATCTGTTGATCGAGTGAATCAAAGATACGGTAAATGAACGAGATCAAGTCATTGGATAATGTGTCTCTTGCAATCATCTTTTTAGAATAAGCAAATGATACCAAGAATACTGGTGTTTGTTTAAGGAATTTAGCAGTACCTATATTGGCAGGTGGTGATTTCTCAAATGCCTTTAATATCTTTTCTTGTTTAGCAGCAGCAATACATTGTTCCATAAGATATGTGAGGAGTACAATAGAGTTGACAACAGATTTCCATAATGATTCAACATTGGTATCATCAGCATTGGTAGTAGTATCCATATCACTATCTACAGCTTTATAATGATCAACTTTTTCTTGAATCAATTTGAATAAGGATTCATTGTTCTTCCATTGATAACCTTGGTAGATTAATATTGAATCACTGCAACAGACATTCAACATACTGAACAATTGAGTGACCTTGGCTTCAAAGGCAGTGTATACTGGATGCTTAAAGAGTTTCTTCATAGAATATACTGTACTGGTGTAATCTTGATTAGCATCCTTGAGGGCAGTAAGGAATCCAATACGATCAGCTAAACTGACTAAAGAGGATGACTCGATAAAGTATTTAGTTGAAATATCATAATAACTAGCATTCTTATTATTACTGCTGTCGTCTAGCATTAATTTATGATAATGTTGCATGAATTCAGTGTTCTTGATGAGGGTGGCAGTGGTACTTGATTTAACATAGTCTGAACCTTTAACGAAATGAGGATAGACACCTAATACATCCATACCTTTAATAATCTCATCTTGGATTGATGTGATGGATGATTGATTAAAGTATTCTTTGTAGATTGATTGAATGAGGGTTCTTTGATTGAGATGACGTCTTGGACGAATATAGATCTGCTCCATAGAGTTACTGATGGCTACTTGGAGTGGGAAACCTCTTTGAAGTTGATCAAGGAGGAGTTTACCCCAGTATAAGAGTTGGGAGAGTGATACTGGGTTCTCAATGGTGGATGAGAATTGGGTGTAGACGGCATTGTGGAACTGGATCATGGAGCTAGAGATAGAGTCACTGGGGATACCGAGGGCAGTCAAGAGACGGAGATTGTCTTGACTGACAAAGGTGGACTGCTCGGGAAGATAGATTTCTATACCACGATTACGCATAGCACGAGAGATCTCACCTTTTCTGTCGTCCATTGTGAGGAAGATTCTAAAGTTGGGGTGGGGAGTGATGACCTTGACTTGACCATCGACCATACCACGTTCGTTCAACATGAGGACACCACCTTGCTCTAAGAGGGGATTGAGACGATCAAGAACGGTAGGATTGCAAAAGTTGACATTGTCAATAAGGATCCAGGCACCCTGTTCGAGGGCCTTGATCAAGAGACCGTCAATCCACTCAAAACAGCCAGTGACAGACTCCTTCTCGATGGATGCGATTCTTTGGATCTGTGCACGAGTGTCGGTGACTTGTAATTCAATGTTGGCAATGACCTCTTTGTCAAAGTGACTGCCAAATTGTTGGAGGACTTTCTCGATGGCAGCAAGGATCTTGATGAGGATGTCGAGTAACTCGGGATTGACCATCACCTGAGTCTGCTCGTTGGCTGGACCCTTGTTGGTCTTTTCCTGGGTGTCCAATTGGGATTGCTTGGCCTTAAATATATTCCACACTTGATGGAGATCACTGATGCATGCAACGATTTGGGATTGGAGTGATGGATCGGTGATCTTTGACAAGAGATTGGAACTGATTTGTTTGATCAACTCGTAAGAGGATGAGATGATCTTCTTTTGATATCTCACAAGATCAATTTGCTCAAAGCCACCTAATATCTCTGTGGTGTCGACTGAACTGTTCATTGAGAACTCGTAGAGAGTGTTTCCAGTCAATTGAGCAAGGAGACGAATGGCAGAAGTCTTAGAGGACGAGGTCTGGCCAATGAGAATACTCATCCAGTTCATTTCAATGCACTTCATGAGGTTCTCTAGGGGGTTCAATAGACGTTGGAGGATCTCAATGTTGGCCATATCGAGTTGTTGGGCAGTTTGCTCAACTGGGCTCTTTTGTCTAGGGAGAATGGATGAGCCAATTTGGAGATAGTCTGGAGTGATAGAGTAGGTTGGCTTCTCGTTTGCTGTAAAGTCGATGGAAGTGTCGTCGGGGAAGACACGACGGTAGAGGTTCTTTACATACTCACGGTCTTGTACAGTACGCATTCTTTGGAGATAGATGACATCAATGAATCTACCAGGATTGCTGATTGATTTGGGGTCCTTGACAATGAGATCACACCATCTAAAGGTATCACGGAGATTGAATTCCCATGGAGCACCCTTACGTGCAAATTTATGTTCAGTCATTGACTCTTTGTGCATGAGATGGTTGAATGAGATCATCTTTTCCAATGTGGCAGAGGGGATCAATGGATACATGCTCTCACTGATGAACAAGAGATCGTTTTGGTCAAGTTGATCGATAAAGACTTGAGTGAAACGATTCAAGAAGGACTTGGGAAGACCCTTACGGCCACCACCTTGGTGAAGAGGGTTCTGACATGCAAACACACGGAAATTGGGATGACAGGCAAATGTCTTACCGAGCTCGGGGATATAGACTTCGGATCTGTGATCTAAACAAGAGTTGAGACCTTCCAACACAGTTTGTGAGGCAAGATTGAGTTCATCGAGAAGTACCCAACTACCGTTCTTGAGGGCCTCAAGGAAGACACCATCTCTCCACTCGAATTGACCGCCTGTGCCGCCCTCGACGGGGAGATCAGAGCCCAAGAGATCCATGATATCGGTTTGCTCAGAAAGATTGATACGCACAATATTGTTACCGGATGCCTTGGCGATGGCAGTGATAAGCGATGTTTTGCCCACACCTGGTGAACCTTCGACCAAGATAGCACGAGGGAGTTGCATACCTCTCAACACACGGAGTGCGTTTTTAAAGGTAGTTGGAGCGTTCATTGAGAATTGGAGGTTAGACTTGTTGGATGATGGGGCTGCGTTGATGTAGAATGGATGGATACCAAACTTGGTCTCATCACGAACCAGTGTGTTGGCAATCTTGGTGGCAGCAGACACCAAAGAGACCCTGAGGTTCTCTCGTTCTTGTTCTTCGGCCATTTGCGACAACAACTTGGAGAGACAAGCCTCACGGAGCTTGAGACCCTCAGACTCGGACGACGAGTTGGAGCCCATACCAAAACCATCCAAGAGCACCAAGCAGGCACCATGGATGTAGGATTCGTTGGCTGACAAGAGTTTCTTTTCAATGCAGAGATTCATAAACGAGATCCAGGACAAGATGTCACGGAGAGATATAACACGCTTGTTCTTTTGGATGGTGAGGAGGTACTCGATGAACTCGAGCATCATGGATCCCTTGCCCTTGAGTTGAGCATACTTGAATCTCTCTTCAACAATCTGCAACAAATCATTGTGGTTGGAGATGGCTGGCACCCAAATCTCTGTGAATCTGTTTCTCATGGCAGGTGACAACTCCTTCTTACCAAAGTCTCCACCGGGATTCATGGTAGCGAGGATTCTAAAGTCTTGGTGACCCCTAAGCTCCTCAATCTCGACACCACCCTTTTCGGCGAGGACCAAAAGACGAGATGGCTCCAACACAGAGTTTAATCTTTCCAACACGGCATCCTCAGCGAGAGAAATTTCATCGATAAGGAAAAAGTGACCTTGCTTCATGGCCTCGACAAGAGGGCCGTCTACCCAAGTGAACAATGAGCAGTATTGGCTGTAGGATTTATCAATTTGTTGAGTGAGTTGTAAGAGCTCACTGTGTTCTGTGTTATTCTCGGTATCCAATTGCGATACGATAGCTTTCCATCTAGTCACAACATTCTTTTCAACCAACTCCTTGATGGGGACTTGATCAAGAGTGGATTGGTCAATGTCTTCAGCAGTGACAAAGGGTTGAGATAACTGATAGAACTGCTTGACCATGCCATAGAGCTTGAGTAACACTTGATCACGACCACGGACTGGACGAAGACCACCAACGAAATCGGCAGTTTCTGTGTGTTGATGGCAATTGAGAATAGAGAGTTTCTTTGCTTGGAGAATAGAGTATAGCTGGCAGATGGTGGTCTTACTGCACCCAGTCTCACCAACCAACAAGATTGGCTCTTTGTATTGAAGACAACGGCCAACCAAAGCAAACAAACGTTTCATGGAACGTGTCCACACAATCTTATCTAAATGCGATGCATTGACAAGCTCTTGATCGCCGAGTAACTCGATGATCTTGAGGAAATCTGGATGATTGTCACAAGCGTATATGGCCTCCATGTCAAGCTTGACCTTGAGATGCTTTTCAATGACCTGTTTGATAATGACCTTCTCATCCTCCTTACGAAGACGTTCGGCCAAAAGCATGTAACCAGCAACGGCCAACTCATCGTATGACGATGGGTTTCTCTCGGCCCATCTAAAGAGATCTCTAAAGGTGATGTAACCATGCTTACCGGCAAACACTTGACTGCTGCCCTGACGATTCAACTGAAGCTCTCTCATGATAGCAACGAGTTTCTTGCAATAGGAGGGGGGAAGAGCACATCTCTTGGACAAGATCTCCTCTAATTCATGTTCGGGGATATCGTCAACATGGAGCTCAAGGAATCTGTTTCTAAAGGCCCTGGATAAGACCTTTCTACCACCATAGAGTCCTGGTGGATTCTGTGTGGCAAAGAGCATAAAGTGTGGATGTGGTTTAACGACTTCTTGTGTCTCAGGAATGAAAAGCTCTCTATTGTCATCGAGTAATCTATTCAATGCCTCGAGGACCTCTGATGGAGCAAGATTGAGCTCATCAAGTACAACCCAATAACCCTTTCTAACAGCCTCCACTAAAATACCTTCTTGGAAAACAAGTTTACCCTTATCGTCGGATATGTATTGACCAAGATACTCTTGTAGATCAGTGTGTTCATGATTATTGATACGAATAAATCTATGACCTGTTCTAAGTGCCAAATACTCCACCATACTAGTCTTACCACTTGATGTAGGACCCTGTAACAAAATAGGATGCTTTCTAGATACCAAAATTCTACTAAGATTACCAAGATTAGCTTTAATTGATTCTGTTAAAATATAATGACTTGGAACAACAGGTTTCTCATCACCAACCTCAATCCAAAACTGTTCAATCTGTACATATTGTTTATTTGGATCATTTGGTTTACTTAATGGTTGTTTATATAATTTTGCATCACCTTTTTTAATAAAGGTTTGAATTAATTGTTCCATCATTGGGTAGGAGGTTCTGTTTAATTGGGTGAGGAAACTCATACTGATACCTTCAAAGAGGGCTCTTTGGAAACCAAAGGATTTGGTAACGTGTTTGGTATAGTTTAGAGCACGACTGAGGGTACGGAGAGAGAAATGGGGTTTTTGGTTGGACCCATCCAACATACGATTTTGAGATTCTGATTTGGTCTTTAAATAAAATTCAACAATGTCGTCGATAGGTGGATGAGGGATGAGATCTTGGAGAATGGTTTTCACAACGAGACAGAGATCGGATTTGTTTTCTAAATCGTCTACAAAGTATTCAGTGAATCTGTTTCTGATGCCTGGTGGAAGATCCTTTTTGCCAATGTCGGTTGGTGGATTCATACAGGCAAATACACGGAAATTGGGATGACGCTCAACGGGTTCCACGTCACCTTTTTCGGTGAGGGTGAGTGAACCTCCGTCGAAAAGACCGCTGAGAGACTCGAGGGTTTCCGAGGTGGCAAGATTCATTTCATCCAAAAGGACCCAGTGACCCTTACGTATGCAGTTGATGAGCGAGCCTTCGACAAAAGAAAAGGCAAAGTTGTTTTTGGATTTCTCAAATTGTGAGCCAAGCTTGATGATATCGTTTGCGAGCTTTCTCCATTTCTCACGGATCTCTGGACGGACTGAACGTTTCTTGGTGGATGATCCTTCCTCAGCGGCAGTGTCTTTGAGTACCTTGGTCTCGACCAGCTTGATGGCCTTGTTGAGGAGACTGATGAAACTCTTCCAGTTCTTGGAGATGAACGATTGGTCAATCTTTTCAAGAAACTCTGAATTGCTGGCCTCAGAGAAAGTCTTTTTGAAGAGGGCGTCGAATCTCATTTTCAAGGGGAGACAGAGAAGACGCATTTCAACGGGCTTGAAGCCACCAATGAGGTCAGAGCTGTCGGATTGCTGGTTGAGATTGAGCACAACGAGTTTTTGGTTGAGCTGATCGGCCACGTATTGCACGACAGATGTCTTACCAGTACCGGTCTCACCGACGAGCAAGATGGGCTCGTTGAACTGGATCGAGATTGAGATCTTTTCAATGAGTCTGAGCGAGTTCATGGTGTGGGCAAAGACACCGTGTTTGGTGACGCCAGACTCTTGTGAATTGTCGCTGGCATTTTGAATACGTGTGTGTTTTTTTGTCTGCACCACAACAGCATCGGATTTCTCGAGTGACTGGAGGGTGGCTCTGCCGGTGGTGACGCTGGAGGGTGTGATATTGATTGCCGGTTTGTAGAGATCGATGTAGTAGTTGATACGGTCCGGTGTGAGCTCCCAGACCTTGCCAATGACCTCTGTCAAACGGTTTCTCAATGGCTTTTTAGAGATCATCGAGCAGAAACAGTCGAGGGCCTCAATAAAGACGATCTCCTTCATGGCGGATGTGACCATCTGGCTGACATTGGACAACGAGAGTCTTTGGTTGCATCTCTTGATCCACTTGATCAAATCTCTTGAGGAAATGAATCTGCTTGAGGGGATTACAAACTTTTCGTCAGAGGCGTCAGAGGACACTGCGCCTCCGCCATTGGATATCACACGAAGGAGGAGATTAAAGGTCTCGATAAACTTGCCAATCAGGACATTGAGTTTGGGGAACAAAGTGGTGAGGACATGTTTCATTTCTGTTGTGTTGAGTGCCTCGATGACAACTCTGGTCCAGAGATGACTGAGAATGTTGGCATTCTGATCACGAGAATGTGTGCCAAAGAGTGTCTGTGTTGCAAACAATTGGAAGCCATTGGCTGCCTCAATCACCTCACCACGACCGGGGATAAAGAGTGTTCTGCTCTCAAGTAACGGAATGAGTACACTCAATACCTCGATCGGTGCCAAATCGATATCTTCAATCAATATCCAACGACCTTCGCTTACGGCCTGAGTGAGTGCACCTGCTTGCCACTTAAACTCTCCCGGAGTATCACTAGTGACATAGGTACCCAAAAGCACCTTTGAGTCTGTTTGATCACCCAAATGGATTCTAATAATATTATGATTGCCAGTGACCTTGGACAACTCTTCAACCATAGTAGTCTTACCTGAACCTGTGACACCCTCTATTAAAATAGGTTTACCAAGTCCAACAGCAATGGCTAGTGAATTTAAATTTTGTGAAACTGTTGTTGTATAAACTAATTGATTCTGTTGATCATTCTTTTGTTGTTGATTAGATTGTTGAGCTGTTGCTGATAAAATACCGCCACTAGAGGTAGTGAATTTCTTGAATAAAAGTATACCACAAATGTCCACTATGGAGTTATCTAGGTCTTCTTTTTGTATATATATATTTGTATTACTATTACTATTATTATCATCTATATTACTATTACTATCAACTACCATATCAGTTTCGCTTTCTGAGACAGTTGACTGTTGTTGATGATTTAAAAATATTTGATTAGACTCAATATTGAGTATATCCTTTTCAATTAAAACTATTTGATGATGGTATTGATTATAGTATGGTTTGATTGCTTCAATTTGATGATCGGGTACATTGAGTACCATTGACATACTCTTTATAACATACCATCTAATTTTATGACTATCAATTTCCAACAATGAAAACAATGGTGTCCAATTCCATAAACTTGAAAATACCTTTCTATTAAATGAAAGTAAACGATATGTTGATTGTACCAATGATAACCATCTACTTTCTTTTTCATTCTTTATATTCTTTATCAATAATATTTGATCAAATATATTTATTTTTTTAATATTTGATTGATTTTGATAATATTGTATTACAATTCCTAATAATTGAGGTGTAGTTGGAAGTAATTGTGAGAATATTAAACTAATATTCTCAATTTCATTATTATTATTATTATTTGTTGTTTTAGAGTCTTTCTTTGACTTTGTATCGGTTGTTGTTGTAGTATTCTTTTTGTTTCTTTTATTACATGTATTAATGTATCTAGAAACTAAATCAATTAATAATGGTCTAAAAATATTTGATATTAATTGACAATGTTGTTGACTTTTCATTAAAGTTGTAGATAATTCATTTAAAATGAATATCTTATCTTGACTAGTATATTCAGACTCTTGTTTCTTGAAAATAGTTTCAAGTGATTTGAAATCCTCTAATAATAATAATTGTTGTTGTTGTTGTTGTTGTTGTTGTTTACTATCTACATCTGTAGTAGTAGTAGCAGCAGTATTATTACTATTATTATGAAGAGTTGATTCTAAAGCTTTAATAGCTTGATATAAATTGAATTTGAATTTATACATGATGTATTATGTGGATAGTGTATTATGTATATA
>Ga0256895_1000060_pt1 | contig 18472 bp, 15 predicted proteins | sample MC6MC0668MT_FD_190194 | JGI IMG/M metagenome (GOLD analysis project Ga0256895, IMG submission 190194) | Metatranscriptome of enriched soil aggregate microbial communities from Iowa State University, Ames, United States - MC6-MC0668-MT... | ecosystem: Environmental > Terrestrial > Soil >... | reverse complement strand
TGCGAATTCAGCAACACGATTTCATTGGCTTCCGCGCCGTTGATCTGGCTCGCGTGGCGCAGGCGCAGCATGTGTTTGGTGTGCTCGCGCTTGCCTTCGTCGCGCACGCGGGTTTGCGTCGCCATGAAAGGCTGGAAACCTTCTTTGCGAAGCTCGGACAGCACGGCGGCGGTGGGGATATAGGCGTACCGCTGCGAACGGCTTTCATGCGGAGCGTCCGCGAAGATGGACGGGGCCACTCGATGAATCTGGTCATCGGTCAGCGGGTAATCGCTGCGCAGCGAAGGGGAACGGGAAGCGAAACGGGATACGAGTTGCATGGTCTTTCTCCTAACAAAAAGGGTTGTTTTTCAAACCGCACACCGGATTCTTAGATTCGGAGCCCAGCCTTTCGGCTGTTCGGTGCGGTTGGCACGAAGAACCCGGTTGGCCCTGCTGCCACCGTCTTTCCTGAGTTCATCGCCCGCGACGGTCAGGAGCGCGCGGACGGGGGCCGTCAAGGAGACAAGCGCAGGGTTGGTGCGGCCCGCAGGCGCAGCCGAGGACACGGCCCTGCGCGCCTTGAAGGCACACAGACGCGGGCTACAGTCGCGGACAAGGTGATGAAGTCAGGAGAGACGGCTGGACATGGCAACGGCCGCCTCGATGTGCAGACCGCACGCAAGCGAAGCGCGCAGGCCCGGAGCTGGAAGCCGGGCCGGAGGCGTCAGCGATGTGGAAGGCTGGCGAATGCCAGTCCCGTCAGGGATAAGCGGATAGCGAACCTGGAGCAGCGCGATCCGCGAAGCGGAGACGCACAATTTATTCGTTTATTCTCTACGCTTGATATGCGCAACTTGCACTCGATGAAGGGGAAAAAATGAAGATGATGCTGGCCAGTGAACTTCATGCAGGCGATGTTCTGCTTTGCTACAAAGATGCAAAAATCGACCCGATTGGTAAAGGCATCAGCCGAGTAACAAACAGCGAATACACGCACGCTGCGATTTGCATTAGCTCCGGCACTGCGGCAGAGGCAACGGTTCGAGGTGGGGTGTCCAAGGTTGAGATTGAAGACCTCATCAAACGGTACGATCATGTCGCGGTATTCCGTCAACCAGATGCGTGGCAACCTCCAGAACGCGTGCAAGCCGTAAATGCATTTATAGATTCCATCGTGACCTCTGGAGCGAAATACAACTTGCGCGACGTAGTAACTTTCAAAAAAAGAAATGAGATTCACCAGCTATCGCTTACCGACCAGCTCCATGCGTACTTCAACGGAACCTACGCTCCAGCGCCAGTCGAGAAAGGTAGTTATTTCTGCTCTGAGCTTGTGGCAAGCTGCTTTGTCGTCACCGGCTTCTTAGATCCTAGCGCAGCCGTCGTCTACAAATCAGATCTCACTTCGCCTGGTGCATTAGGGAGAGATCCAACTTTCGGAACGTTCTGCGGTTATGTTTCGACCGTGCCAAATTACTCGGTTCCGGCTACTGATGAGTTTATCAACCACTCGACATTCAATGAGATATTCGGCAGTGGCGCATAACAGCGAGGTTCGGTCTTGGTAATTAAAAGCGTCATATTGAAGCCCACTGTTTGTCGTGGTACGGACGCAGCATAAAACGCGCGCCGCCCGAAGGGCAGCGCGCTTGCTCTGATCACAAGATGATCTGCCCGGCGTGCCGCGCATTGCGCGCATAGGCACTCAAGCGTTTCTCCGCACGGATGTGCAAATCGCGCTCGATCGGCAAGCTTAGTCGCCCGCGCAAGGTCGCCAGCTCCTGCAAGCTGACCCCGCCAAGTTCGGGCATCCCCAGGCCCAAGTCGCACAAACCAAAGGCGTGGTCGTGATCGTCCGGGCCAATCTCGATCAGCAGCCACGTCGCGCCGGCGTCCGGCGTCCGGCGTGAACAGCTTGACCGCGGGAGCCGGATCGAAGTCAGGGTTATCCAAGGATTCGCGGCCATTGGCCAGCAACAGAAAGCGTTGTTCGTCGGTGATGCATGCTCTCATGGCGATCCCCGGTTGCGCGGGCAGAATTACCCGGAACCGTCGCCAGCTTGGCGCAGCACAGAAGTCAGGGGGCAAACCAGGTCGCGAGGACTCCAGCGCCATGGGCGCGCCGTCGTTGACGGCGAGAATGCCGTGGTACGGTGAAGGAAACAGCAAGAGCGCCCTCCCCTCGCAGCTATCCGCAGGCAGGCAGGCGAGGCGCACAGGCCCGCAGTGGCCGATGGCGTCGGGGGCAAAGCCAGATGGCCGCGACTCGGCCCGAGGCGCGGGGCGTAGCCCGCGAACCTAACGTTGGAACGCCAGGGCGCTCACTGAATCTTCCTTAGCGCAAGCACAGTCGCCCTCAATTTCACTGCGCAGTAAAAATTGCAATTCCGCTGAATATTCGGCATAGTATCGATATTTACTGAACAGTGAACAAACCATCCGTGCCTTATGCCTGAGTCCTCATCCCTGACCGAACAACAGCTGATCGCGCGCTTCATCGAGGCTTTGCGGGAGCTTCCAGAGGTACGGGCAGACCTCGACCATAGGGAGCCCACCGGGAAGTATGGCGACCGTGGGTACGATGCTCAGGTGGATTTGCACGTCGCCGGCAAGTCCTTCGTCTTACTGCTCGAAGCCAAGAAAGCCGTCTTTCCGCGAGATGTCCGCCAAGTGATCTGGCAGCTTCGGGCGTCAAGCCACAGCAGGCCAACAGAGCACGGGGACGAACCCCTGGCGCTTCTCGTAGCAGAGTCCATCTCCCCCGGCGCGAAGGAGCTGCTCAGAAGCGAGCGCGTGGCCTATTACGACAGCGGCGGCAGCCTGTATCTACCCGCGCCCGGCGCCTACCTCTATGTCGATAAACCTCCGCCCAAGGCGCTGACGAAGTCGGTGCGGACGCTGTTTACTGGGAGGCGCGCCCAAGTGCTTCATGCCCTGTTGGTTCAGCATCAGAACTGGTTTGGCGTCACAGAGTTGGCACAGCAGGCGATGGTGTCGCCTGCCACCACATCACAGGTGCTGACCGAGCTGGAGCGCTTCGACTGGCTGGAGTCGCGTGGGCAAGGCCCGAGCAAGGAGCGCCACCTTCGCGAGCCGGCAGCATTGCTGAACGCCTGGGCCAAGCAACTCGCCACCATTCGTCCGCTAGCCCTGCGCCGGTACTACGTGCCAGGCACAAAGGCCGACACGCTGCCGGCGCGGATCGGCCGTGCCTTCGACGCGCACGACGTCCAGTACGAGGTCAGCCACGAGGCCGCCGCGCAACGCTATGCGCCGTTTCTTTCCAACGTCTCCCAGGTGCGCGTGAGGGTACTGATCGGGGCGAACGCCGATGCCGCGATCGGCGACTTGGATGCACGTGTCGTCAACGAAGGCGCTAACTTGGGCGTCATCGAAGCCAAGTCTCCGGGTGAGCTGTTGTTTCGCGAGCAGATGGGTGGCCTATGGCTGGCTAGCCCAATCCAAATCTATCTCGACCTGTTGCGTGGCGAAGGCCGTTCCAAGGAAATGGCCGAGCACTTCCGCAAAGAAAGGATCGGCTTCTGATGGCCAAGCCCGCAACGCTCGACGGTTATAGCGACCAATACACGGTGGACTGCGAACGTGTCCTCGTGACGCTGCTGCGCGGTCTCGGGCCGTGGAAGGATTCGGTCTACCTGGTTGGTGGGCTCACACCACGGTATCTCGTCGCCGCGCGACCGCCTGTGGTTCCGGCGCACGCAGGCACCCTGGACGTGGACATCGTGATCGACCTGCAAATCCTGGCCGATACCGAGGCGTATCACACGCTGGAGGACAATCTCAAAAGAATGGGCTTCGAGCGTGCCGAGAACGAAGCTAGGAAAAAACTCTCGTGGCGTTGGCAGACTCGCACCGAACATGGTGCGCTGATGGTCTTGGAACTACTGGCGGACGCCCCAGATCTCGCCGGCGGCAAGGTACAGCCCCTGCCGACCGAGGGGACGATCTCGGCCCTGAATATCCCGCATTCATCGATTGTCTTCGACCTGCATCAGGTCACCGAAATCCAGGCGGAGCTGCTGGGTGGCAACGGCGTCGCCACCGAGAAGATCAAGCATGCCAATCTCGTCAGCTTCACCTGCCTGAAGTCCTTCGCGTTCGACCAGCGATTCGAGCGTAAAGACGCACACGATCTGATCTATTGCATCGAGCACGCGCCCGAAGGCATGGACGCCGTAGCCGAACACTTTCGCAAACAGAGAGCTGGCAAGCATGGCGCCGTCATCGAGGCCTCGTTGGCGATCCTGCGTAGCCGTTTCACCAACGACGAGAAGACAGAGGGGTATCGCAAGGATGGCCCCGTGTCGGTTGCCAAGTTCGAGCTGGGCGAAGGCGATGATCCCGAGCAACGCGAGGCGCGGGCGTTGCGGCAGCGTCAAGTCAACGACCTCATTGAACAACTTCTTGCACGGCTCGCCGATGGGAGCGCCGAATGAGTTTTCCCGCAGACATTCAGGGCTGCATGAAGGACTGCATCCTGTCGCTGTTCTGGCCACGAAAGGACATCGTCGGCTTCTTCGAGAAGCATGGCTGTACGAAGGCAGAGATCGCTTCCGTGCAGATTGAAGGTGACAGCGCCTTCAAGCGGCACGAAGTCATTGACACGCTGTTCGTGGCGCTGGCTGCTCGGTCAGACAGCGGTCTCGGGCCTTTCCGCGCAATGCTCCAGTCGCTGTTGAACTGGTCGCACTTCGATCCATACTACTTCGACAAACTGCGTAAGCTAGATAGAGCAACCGCGACCCGGAATTTGGAGCACCTGCGTCAACTCCAGGAGATTCGGGACGCTAAGATCAAAAAAGATCGTGAGCGCCGCGCGGCGCAAGAAGCGGCGCGTCAGCAACCGACCGCGTCGCTTGATCAATTACGCACCGAATACCTCGATCTGCTTGCCAACAAGACCTCGCGGCAGCAACGAGGCTACGCGCTGGAACGCATCTTGGCCGAGCTGGCTCGCCTTTCACGGTTGGAGGCCACTGAAGCCTTTCGCGTCAACGGCGAGCAAGTAGATGGAGCCGTGAAGTTCGATGGCGAACACTACCTCATTGAAGCCAAGTGGCAAGAGCGGACCGCCAGCAATGAGCCGGTATACCAATTCGCAGGCAAGGTGTCCGGGAAGCTTTACGGCCGAGGCCTCTTCATCTCTGTGAATGGTTTCAGTCCGGACGTCATCAGGAGCCTCGTCACGGGCAAGGAGATCCAGACGCTCTTCATCGACGGCGAAGACCTGATTCTGGTGCTAGAGGGACACCTCACGTTGCGAGATATGATCGACCGTAAGGTAAAGGCGGCCCAGACAAAGGGGCTGATCTACGTGCATCCGATTTCAGGTTCCGAGAAGAAATCGTAGGCGAATCACTGATAGGGAATTCAAGGGGGAAAATTTATGGATCGTGAGGCTATCGGCCGGCGGGCGCAGGATGTACAGTCTGGCCTGCGTGACGTCTCGGATTTGCGTGTGTCGGCCACAATACCGATCACGCGACAGATCGGCATGGCAGCGCAACTCGCTGTCCACATCCGTGGCCTGGACACCATCGAGAACATCGTTGGGTTCCACGGTTTTTGCAGTAATCTAGGTATCTCATCGGATTCGCTGCCTACTGTGCTGGGCACGCTGGAAGAGATCGGTTGGATACGCGTAGTTCCAAATGTCTATGCACCAACGCGCATTGAGGAATCCATCCCGTATTTTCAAGAGGTCTACGGGGCGCTCGGCGAGCAGTGGTCGCTGCGCAGGCCTGGCGAGCTTGAGCAGGCGACGATGGCAATCATTGATCGGCTCACCGTCGCGCCGGTACCTCTTGAAACTTTGGCGTCTGAGCTCGGACTGAAGGCAACTGACATTCAAACGGTTGTGGATATCGGTGACCTGGGTGGCTACCTCCGGCAATACGACTCGCCGAGGGACCGCGTTCCGATTCTCTACGCGCCGCTCTTCTCCGAAGAGAATCCCGAGACGTTGCTGAATTTCATTGCAAAGAATCCAGGTGCGCACGGCGAAATCGAAGCCGTCTTCCGCGCGGCGAAATCACATCCTGGCGCACCAATCAGCACTCTTGAGCAGAGCAACCCATTGGTTGTGGAGCTGGTCAACGAGAACATCCTGCGTGCACCCGCCATTGTGTCATCTGGTGGCACACAGTCGTTTGCATTCGCGCCCTTCAAGACCACCCAACCCCGCGCCATAGTTGAGAAGGCTCGTATCATCTTGGCGTGTGTTCGCTATGGCGAGGGTTATTCCTCCATCACCAAAATTTCGGACCCTAGCTCTATCTTGAGAGGGCTTAGGGACCGGAAGATGATTGGACGTACGCCACATTCCAATATCCAGTCGCAATACGCCGCTGCGGCAAATATGGGAGTGGGATGGATCGAGCCCGAGAACGGGCGTTTCCGATTCCGCCTGTATGACACCGAGGACAACCTAGCCGCAGTAGACCTAGCGATTGCCATGTGCTCCGGTCAGAGCGAGGACGTGGCGTCATCGCTGCTCTTGCCAGCCGAGGTCAAGGGCTATTTCACGAGGGCTGAACCAGGCGGCCTACTTCTTCCAGAGGCAAACCGGAAGCGTGCGCGCGATCTTATCGCCACGCGCAAACTGGACCCCAATACGCGCACCGCCGCACGACTTGGGCGCGCGCTGCTCGACGACTTGCGAGGGATTCATCGTGTCATCAAGTGATCAAGACCATTCCTACAAGTTGCAGGGCAAACGCATGGCCTGGGCACTAGGCTATGTGCCACTGATCAACGTACCCGTAACTCTGCCTGCAGATACCAACTCTCGCGCAGGCACCGACTTAACCGATGCCGACGTGCTCGGCTTTCGCTTCAGCCCAAGCGGGGGCGTCTCGCGGCTTCTGATCGATTGCAAGACCACCACTGGCAGAGCTGTCGATCGGGTCCTATGGGTTAGAGGACTGCAGGACGTTCTTCACCTCGAGGAGCTATATCTTTTCAAGAAGAAGGTTCCCGAAAACGCACGTTGGCTAGCCCACGAACTGAAGGTTAATTGCCTTGATGAAGGCGAGTTACATGAGCTCGATACTCGACTCGGATTAAATCGTCTAAAGGGACCATACTTTGACGGCAGTGGATACGAGAACATCGAAAAGCTGCTTGCGTTCCCGAAGGGAAGCGAGTACCGCGCCGTGGCCCAGTTTCTTCGGACAACACTTTGGACGCTAAAGCCTGCACATAGGGTTCTTACGCTACTAAATCTCGGCCAGCAAAAGGATCTACATAGAAAACTACGTTTGGATGATCGGGCTCATATGTGCCTAGTTCTTCTTGCCGCACGATCCCTCGCAATAAGTCTTGGGCTGCTGATAGGTGAGTTGAATGTCGTGGACGTTCTCAATGTAGAGTCGCGGCTACGCGAGGAGCTTCATGGCGGGGCAGAGTCGCTCGCTCAGAAAGTGCGTTTTGCAGACGCAATCCGTCGACTGACGGGGGACGCCGATTCCCAACAGGCTATTGATCACGAGGAGTTTCCCCGCCTGCTTGAGGAGGTCAACCGATTGCTGATCAGACGCTATGCTTTAAACGACGCCATCCGGATCACGGATCTGGCGTTGCACTACTTCGCGGCCGGTACGGGCACACTGCCTCGACACTTGAGCGGCAGCGATTCCAATCTTTCGGCAAAAATGGCCTCCGACATCCTTGCTCTCTTTGTAAAGAGCAATTCTCTCGATACCGGTTTTTCGCGCGCGATCATAAGTTTGCTGGCCACGACGCCCGAAGTCGTTTCCGAGCAGAGCGATGATCAGCGTCAAGAGGTCTCAGGCAAAGGGGAACAAATTTCGCTGCTAGCGCCACTCCCCCCTTTAGAAGAGAGATAAGGCGCGCGTTGTGTGTCAATGCAGGTCAGCAGACCTTCCTAGGAACCGTCGGGTGAGGAATTGGCGTGACGATAAAAGCGATTTTTGTTGGCATCAACAAGCATCTCGATAACTCTATCCCCGAATTGAGCGGAGCGCGACGCGACGCGACAGCGTTGTGGGCGTTATTCACCGATACGATCGAAGGCCTGAGTGCACGTCTGCTGGTAGACGAAGCCGCGACACACACGGAAGTTTCAAGCGCCATGCTCGGTAACTTGGCTGCCGCGAGTGCGGACGACGTGGTGGTCATCGCGTTCGCCGGGCATGGCTCGCCAGATGGCAGCTTGGTGCTGTTCGACACGAACGCGAGTGACCTTGCAGGAACGGCCCTGTCGATGGCCGGTTTGGCGGATGCCTTCAAGGCAACGAAGGCCCGTGCAGTCCTGTGTATCCTTGACTGCTGCTTTAGCGGTCAAGCGCCGGCGCGCGTCCTGGAGACGGCAGCTCGCCCGCGCAGCGGGTTCGCACTCACCGGCATTTACGGTGAGGGACGCATCCTCCTGGCCGCCTGCGCAAGCAATGAATCCGCATGGGAGCAACCGGGCACGGGGCACGGGCTACTCACACATGCGGTGATCGAGGCCCTGACCGGCGACGCCGGCGAATCGGTCAGCTTCCCCGAGATCGCGGGCGAGATCATCCGATTGGCACGGGTGGAGGCCGAGCGCATCCGCGTCACGCAAACTCCCGTGTTCCTGGGCAACGTTCAGGGCGGCCTGACGTTCCCGGTTCTCAAGCGCGGCGACAACTATGCCGCGGCCTTTCCCGCCAAAGCCGTGCAGCAGATGTCCGGATCGTTCGCGGAGTTTTCCGCGCACGGCTTTCCGCCCGAGATCGTCGAGCGATGGTCAGCAGACTTTCCTCAAGGCCTCAACACACTGCAGCTCAAGGCGGTCAACGAGTTCGGCGTACTCAGCGGCAATTCCTTGTTGGTGGTTGCCCCGACGAGTTCAGGCAAGACGATGGTCGGCGAGGTGGCGGCGATCCAGGCGGTCACCGCTGGTAAGAAGGCGGCGTTCCTCTTGCCCTATCGCGCACTGGTCAACGAGAAGTTCGAGGAGTTCACCGAGCGATATACGTCGGCAGGGCTGCGCGTCGCACGTTGCAGCGGCGATGCCACTGACGGCATTGGGCCCGTGCTGGCCGGGCGTTATGACCTGGGCTTCTTCACTTACGAGACTTTTCTCAACCTCGCCCTGGGCTCGCCACGGCTTCTGACGCAGCTCGGCCTGGTCGTGCTGGACGAGGGGCAGTTCATCACCGACCCGCAGCGTGGCATCACCGTCGAACTGATCTTCTCGCTGCTCCTCCGGGCCCGCCAGCGAGGTATTGAGCCGCAGCTCGTCATCCTGTCGGCGGTCATCGGCAATCTGAACAGCTTCGACCGATGGCTTGGCGTTCCGCTCCTTCTGTCGCGCGAGCGACCCGTGCCGCTGATCGAAGGCGTGCTCGACCGACGCGGAACATTCCAGTACGTCGATGCCGATGGGAGCACGAAGACCGAGGCCTTACTGCCTTCAAACCGCATCGTGCAGCGCCGGGACAAGCCCAGTTCCCAGGACGTGATCGTGCCCCTGGCACAGCAGCTGGTGGGACAAGGCGAGAAGCTGCTGATCTTTCGCAACATGCGAGGCCCCGCCCAAGGTTGCGCGAAGTATCTCGCCAAGGAACTGGGTCTTCGGCCAGCAACCGCCGTCCTCGCTGTTCTGCCGACACAGGATCTGACCGGTGCCTCACAGGACTTGCGGGAATGCCTAAGTGGGGGCACCGCGTTTCACAACACCAACTTGCTGCGGGCGGAGCGCGAGGCCGTGGAGCGAGGGTATCGCAGCGCCTCGGGTGGCATTCACGCGCTGGTCGCCACAACGACACTGGCGGCCGGCATCAACACGCCGGCGTCGACGGTCGTGCTCGCGGAAAACGAGTTCGTCGGTGAAGACGGCCGGCAATTCACGGTGGCCGAGTACAAGAATATGGCGGGTCGTGCCGGACGGTTGGGCTTCAACGAGATTGGCAAGGCCATCGTCCTGGCGGAAACGCCGACGGAACGTGCGCAGCTCTTTCAGCGCTACGTGCTGGGCGTGCCCGAGGACGTGAAGTCTTCCTTCCAGCAGCGCGATCTGCCGACATGGACGTTGCGCTTGCTTAGCCAGGTGCGCGGCGTTCGCGCCGATGAAATTCCGGGCTTGCTAGTCAACACATTCGGAGGATATTCGGCGTCGCGCGCGAATCCGCAATGGGTCGCGATAGTGGAGCGGGACGTAACCATGCTTGTTGATCGCCTCCTGCAGGCGGGACTGGCCGAGCGCGAAGGCGATCTCATTCACCTGACGCTGCTCGGGCGCGCCTGCGGCTCCTCATCATTATCGTTCGAGTCGAGCCTGCGTCTGGTCGAGTTGATGGGACACCTTAACGTAGCGCAGACGCCGCCCGGCCACATCCTCGCGATGGTGCAGGTGTTGGATGAATTGGACGCCATCTACACGCCAGTCATGAAGAAGGGCCAATCGGAGAGCGTGCGCGCCGGCGAGGCATCGCAGCGCTTCGGGCATCAGATGCCTCAGATGCTGCAGCGGTACTGTCGCGACCAGATCGAGTTCTGGGCTCGCTGCAAGCGCGCGGCGCTGCTTCATGACTGGATCGAGGGAACGCCCGTTGACGTGCTGGAGAAGCGCTACTCCACCACTCCATTTGGCGGGGCCATCGGCTACGGAAACATCATCGGCATTGCCGATGCGACGCGCTTTCACTTGCGCTCCGCGCATCAGATTCTCGCAACGCTATTCCCTGATCAACCTGATTTCCTCAAGGGCTTGGACGAGATTCTTCAGCGGCTCGAATTCGGGCTGCCCTCCACCGCCCTACCCCTCACGAAGGTTTCGGTGCGGCTGACACGCGGCCAATGCCTGGAATTGTTGTCCATCGGTGTTCGCAACGAGGATGACCTGAAGAATCTGGATGACGACCGACTTCGCCACTGCGTGGGGGCAGCCACAGCCACACTATTGCGCCCGCGGAGTGATGTGGCTGGCGTTGGCGTATGAACGGGAAAGAGACTAATGATCCTGACCGATAACGAAACCAAAGTTGATCTGCTGAACAACGAGGCCATTGCCACCACGATCATCGGGCTGCTTCGCGCAAAGCCCGACCATCCGGTGACGATCGGCGTGCACGGCGACTGGGGTGCGGGAAAGTCCAGCGTACTCGAAATGATCGAGGCTGGCTTCGCCGATCAGGAAGATGTCCTGTGCCTCAAGTTCAATGGATGGCGCTTCCAAGGCTTCGAGGACGCGAAAATCGCCTTGATCGAGGGGATTGTCACAGGCTTGGTCGAAAAACGTCCAGCACTAAAAACGGCGGCAGTGGCCGTCAAGGATGTTTTCAGTCGCATCGACTGGCTGAAGGTCGCCAAGCGGGCCGGGGGCCTGGCCCTAACCGCATTCACCGGCATCCCGACGCCCGAGCAAATCGGAGCCATCGTCGGCTCACTCGAAGCACTCGTGGCAGACCCCGCCAAGCTCCTCACGAAAGAAAACCTTTCGACAGCCATTGACGAGGCGAAGGCCGTCCTGAAACCGGGTGAGTCCAAGAACGTGCCGGAGGAAGTGGAGGCCTTCCGCAAGGCATTCGACCGGCTCCTGAAAGATGCAGGCATCAAACAGCTTGTTGTCCTGATCGACGACCTTGACCGATGCCTGCCCGACACCGCCATTGAAACGCTTGAAGCCATTCGGCTGTTCGTGTTCACCGCGCGAACGGCCTTCGTCGTCGCGGCCGACGAGGCGATGATCGAATACGCTGTGCGTAAGCACTTTCCCGATCTGCCCGACAGTACCGGGCCGCGAGACTATGCCCGCAATTACCTCGAAAAACTCATACAGGTTCCGTTCCGCATCCCGGCCCTGGGTGAAACCGAGACGCGGATCTACGTGACGTTGCTGCTCGCTGGCGCCGAAGTCGGCGAGAACGACGAGAGCTATGGGAAACTGATCTCTGTAGCGCGAGAGAAGCTGAAGCGACCGTGGACCAGCGGCGGTCTGGACGCCGCGACGGTCAAGACAGCGCTCGGCCAGCAGGCCGAGAAGGCAAACAATGCGCTGGCACTCAGCGACCAGATCGGCCCCATCCTGGCAAGCGGCGCGAAGGGCAACCCGCGCCAAATCAAGCGTTTCCTCAACACGCTGTTGTTGCGCGAGCGCACTGCGACTGCACGCGGCTTTGGCGACGACATCAAGCTCCCTGTACTCGCGAAGCTCATGCTCGCAGAACGATTCATCCCAAGGTTGTTCGAGCAAGTCGCGTTCGTTGCAGCGGTCCACCCACAAGGGCTGTGTGAGGACCTCGAAACGCTGGAGAAGAGCCTAGCGTCGGTTGACGGCAAGGATAGCGAGTCGAAGCGGCAAAAGGCCGCCGAAGCGGTGCTCGCCTCTGACAACGCCGTGTTGAACGAGTGGAAATCGTCGGAGACGGTGTGCGACTGGGCGCACCTCTCCCCGAAGCTATCAGGAATCGACCTGCGCCCCTACTTGTTCGTCACAAAGGACAAGAAGGACTACTTCGGTCCGGTGTCGGTACTCGGCCACCTAGCTGGCGTGGTCGAGAAACTGTTCGGCGGCAAGATGACTGTCCAAGGCTACGAAGCCGAGTTGAAGCAGCTCGTGCAGCCCGAAGCCGAAAAGGTGTTCGAGGCAGTGCGCAGCAAGATCATGAGCACGGGCACCTTCGATACCAGGCCTGCAGGCATCGATGGTCTCGCCGTCCTTGTGAAAGCTCAGTCGGGACTCCAGAGCCGGTTGATGGATTTCCTGGAGGCACTGCCAAGTGGCAAGTGTGGACCTTGGGCTGTCAGCGGCTGGCAAGGCGTCATCAAGGACAGCGAATGCGCCACTCGCCTGACGAAGCTGTTGGGAGACTGGAGCAAAGTCAGCAATAACCCCGGCCTCAAGGCCAGCGCCGAAGCGGCGCTCAAGGATTTGAAAGGAGGACGTTGATGGGAACCTCGACGGCTTACGGCGGCCCTGGCGGCGGAACACCTCTTGTTCCGTCATGGTTGGGTGACGCCGATGGCGCGGGCGCCCCTGCAGCCCCTCCTGGCGATGGCGCAGTCCCGGATGCCCAGCCTCCGGCTGACGGCACCGCGCCGCCGGTGCCGCCGAACCGGCCCCCCATCCCCAAAACGGCAGACCCGCAGCGTTTCTCCGGCGCTCGCAACAGCTTCACGCGATTTGCCGGTTCTGGCGGCAGCGACCGCGCCAACCTGGGCCGTGCAGTTTCAAGATACGTCTCAACATCTGCTGGTGGCGCGCGCCAGGCTGCCCAACGCATGGGTGCCTCGCGCGGAGCGGGTGCACGGCTGCTTGGTTTTCTGGCCGATGCACAAGCAAGGGGGGTGCGCGAGGCGCTACGGGCACTGGACCTGGAGTCGTTGGCCGGACGACCGCTCACGGAAATCTTCGTCGGCCTAGCCGACTACGTTTGCCCAGGCGCGGGCACTGTCGATGAAGGCATCGCCCGCGAAGCGTACATTGAAACCATCGTCGAACTGGCAAGTGAAGGGCTTACCGATCTGACCACCTTCACGCCGGATCAGATGCAGACAGTCTTCGAGCTGTATGCCACACACGCGATAGAAGCCCGCATCTGCAACGACATTGGCACAAAGGCTGTGACCATGCCAGCGGACACGCAAGCTGCGCACCGCGTCGAACAACAGTTGCGCGACTTCATCAGGGGCGGGGTGAGCGACGCGCTGACGCGGGCCCGTGCGGAAACGCCGAATCTCACGCCTGAGCGAATTCAGAGTTTCGTCGATGCGCTGTACGAGTCGGCATTTGCAATCCTGCAAACCCTGGGCGATGCGGAGGCGGACCAATGAAGCGACAACTCTTGGCGGGCCGCTTCGGTCCTGACGACAGCTTCGATGTGACGGCGGGCGCCGATGAACAAAGGACCTACCTGCAACTCGTTGCCGGCGAGAAGTCTTTGGATCATGGCATCGGTGGCGCGCTGGCTAGCTTGAATAAAATCGGGGCGTTTCCCTCGGAGATCGGCATTGACCTGCTGGTCTTGGCCGCCCATGTCCATGCGGCGGACACGCGCATCTCTCGCACCGAGCAGTCACAGGACTCATGGACGCGCGAGATACGACTGGTTGTGCCGGTGAGCGATCCATCTCGCTGGACCGCTGCGGCACCGACTCTCAAGAAGTCTCTGGATTTCCTGACGGGCGATCGCTGGACGATCGGGTTCAGGGAACGTCCAGACCGATTCGCGGCGATCACCCAAGCAGCGTCTCTGAGTCTGATCGCCCCTCCCTTTGATTCCGTCAGCCTGTTCTCGGGTGGATTGGACAGCTTGATCGGGGCGATCGATCTGCTGGAGGACGGCGCCACTCCCCTACTAGTCAGCCACTTCGGCGAGGGCGCGACGAGCGATGCTCAAGGCAAGTTGTTCGCAGGTTTGAAGAAGCACTACGTCAGGTCATCTTTCGAGCGTTTGCGGGTCGGCATGACCTTCGTGGATGGTCTTGTGGAAGGCGTCGGCAGTGAGAACAGCACACGCGGCAGATCGTTCCTGTTCTTCGCCCTCGGGGTGTTCGCGGGTACTGGGCTTGGCCGCCGTTTCGTCCTGCGCGTCCCCGAGAATGGACTGATCGCGCTGAATGTGCCTTTGGACCCCCTGCGGTTGGGATCAAACAGCACCCGCACCACGCATCCGTATTACATGGCGAGGTGGAACGACCTACTCGTCGCACTCGGCATAGACGGCGAGATCCGGAACCCATACTGGGACAAGACGAAGGGCGAAATGGCCGCAGCCTGCCGCAACCCAGACCTTTTGAAACAGCTGGCGACAGATTCGTTGTCGTGCTCGTCGCCCGCTAAGGCCAGATGGCTAGGACATGGTATCGAGCAATGTGGCTATTGCTTGCCATGCCTCATTCGTCGCGCGGCGCTGACAGCAGCATGGGGGACCGGGAACGACCCGACGACGTACACGGTACCCGATCTCCATGCGCAGCCTTTGGACACACGCCAGGCGACAGGAGTGCAGGTCAGGTCGTTCCAGTACGCTATCGAGCGCTTGAATGGCAAGCCCCAGCTCGCGAGCCTCTTGATCCACAAGCCCGGCTCGCTTGCGGATGAAGCCGCACACTTGGACCAGCTTGCCGATGTCTACCGCCGCGGCCTAGGCGAAGTCGCACGACTCATCGACGGTGCTGAGGCGAAACCAAGATGAGGGTACGCGCATGATCGCCACTGCGGGCCTCGTGGACTTCCACTGCCATCTTGACCTCTACCCGGACCATGCAGCTGCGGTCCAGGATGCGGAGGCGTCCGGCGTGTTCACGCTGGCCGTAACGACGACACCTCGCGCCTGGCCCCGCAATCACGAACTCGCGCAGCGCACGAAGCATGTGCGCGCAGCGCTGGGGCTGCACCCCCAACTGGTCGCGGAGCGTGAAAGCGAGATCGATCTGTGGGATCGATACCTCGCGGAGACGCGCTATGTTGGCGAAGTCGGATTGGACGCCGGCCCCCGGTTCTTCAAGTCGCTCGATGCGCAGAAGCGTGTTTTCCAGCACATGTTGCAGCGTTGCGCGCAGGCCGGCGACAAGATCATTACGGTCCACAGCATCAGATCGGCCAAGGCGGTACTCGATATCGTCGAAGCGAATCTACCGCCCGAGCGCGGAAAAATCGTTCTCCACTGGTTCACGGGAACAAAGAGCGAGGCGAAGCGCGCGTTGGCGTTGGGCTGCTACTTCTCCATCAACGCGGGAATGCTGGGCAATGAGAGGCACGCACCGATGGTGCAGGCTATCCCCTTGGATCGGATGCTGACGGAAACCGATGGTCCTTTCACTCGCACCGGTGACAGGCCTTCACGGCCGACAGATGTAGCAAGCGTCGTCGAGGAACTGGGGCGTTTGCATCGGCTACCTGCGAGCGACGTGGCCAGCCTCGTTCGCGACAACCTACGAGCATTGCTCGGATAGCTGGAAGCGAAACGCTCCGAGCGGACTGTACGTCCGCTGGAGTGTTCCCCAACACGCCCTAGCGGGTTGTCTCCGATAGGTACTGAACCTCACCATGACTACGTGCAGCACACTCATGGAGTCCGAGGTGAAACAGCTACCGCAAGCATTGAACACGGATGGCATCGACGCCGATCAGTCCCTCCCGTTGCCGGGAACAGAAGCCTACGAGTCGCTGCCGCAGTTCCCCAAACGCAGCGCTCTTCCCTTCCGCCGCACCATCCGCCGAAAGGAGTTGCGTCAGATCGTCCCCTTGGCAGAAACGACGATCTACGAAATGGAGCGCCGCGGCGAGTTCCCACGTCGCTTCAACCTGACCCCGCGCTGCGTCGTGTGGGACCTGGCCGAAGTGGAAGCGTGGATCGAGCAGCGCAAGCAAACCCCTCGCGCCGGCACCCCGAAGCCGGATGTCCACCTGCGAAAAACTCGCCCTGTCCGGACGAATTCGGGCGAGGAATGAAGACGAGGGCGGGCGTTCATCAGACCACGGCTGTCGTTGCTTGGACATCGAGGGGCGGCAACCACCGGACTTCCTTTGCCATGTTGACCTGCAGCCCCCCAGCCGCCCTTTCACCCTGTCAGGCAGTTGCGCTCAACGCGGGTACGACCACGTTCTCCGGCATCAGCTTCGGCACGTAGGTCTGCCCGTCGATCCAAGCATCGACCATGTTGGCCCACTCTTGCAGCATGTGACGCCGCTGCTTGGCGTACTCGGCCTTGTTGTAGATCGAGCGCGAAGAACGTCCGTCCTCATGGGCCAGACACTTCTCGATCCAGTCGCGGTTGAAGCCGATTTCGTTGAGAAGCGTAGAGCCGGTGCGGCGCAGGTCATGGACGGTAAACGGCTCCAATGGCAGGCCGGCGGCCTTGGCCCGCTCCGCTACGATCTGCGTGACCCGGTTGAGGGTCGCGTTCGACATGCAGCGGTCGGCGTCATAGCGCGACGGCAGCACGAACTTGGAACCGGCCGCGCACGTGTGCAGCGCCACGAAGATGTCGAGGGCTTGGCGCGAGAGATAGACCACATGGGGATTGCGCCCCTTCATCCGCTGCTTCGGAATGGTCCAGGTCGCGTTCTCGAAATCAACCTCATCCCAGGTGGCTTGGATCAGCTCGCTCTTGCGCACCAGCGTCAGCAGAATCATGCGTAGCGCCAGTCGGATGGTCGGATAGGTCGCGACCGATTCCATTTGTCGCGCCATCAGGCGGATCTCAAGCGGCGACAAGGCGCGATCCTTCGGAACGAAGGTCGCGATCGACGCGGCGCCCACGTCGGCAGCAGGGTTCTCCACCTTCTCGCCGTGCAAGATGGCGAAGGCATAGACCTGCTTCACGATGTCGCGGATGTGCACCGCAGTGGCGGGAGCGCCACGCTCCTTCACCTTATTGCACAAGGCTCGCAAATCGTCGGAGGTGATTTCGTTGAGCTGCCGGTTCTCGAGGGCCGGCAAGATGTCCCGATCAACGATGCTCTTGCGCATCGCCCTGGTACTGTCGGCCATCCGCGCGCCCGCCAGCCACTTCCCCGTCATCTCGCCAAAGGTCTTGGCGGCGGTCAGACGGCGCTTTTCGCGCTGTTTCTCCAGTGCCGGAGACTTCCCCTGCGCGACAGCCCTTTTGGCGTCGATCAGCTTTTCGCGGGCAAGCGCCAGTGAAATACCGGCAGGTCCGTAGCGGCCGATGGTGAGGGTTTCGCGACGTCCATTGAGACGGTAGTCGTAGCGGAAGGTGACGGTACCGCTTGGCGATACCGTTACGTACATCCCGTCGCGATCAGAAGCCTTATAAATCTTGAACTTAGGCTTGAGGTTCCGCAGTGCGGTGTCGGTAAGCATCGAGGTTTTTCTCCTGTTTCTTGACGGCTTTTACCGTCAGGGGCCAGGAGACCTACTGATGCCGGGAAAGCCGCATAAAACAAGCTTTCCCGAGCAGACCTTTACCGTCAAAGACGGTTTAGGTCTGGATAGTGAACGGGACGGTCTTAATCCGGCCCTCAGTTCTTACCGCCAGTTCCACCGCCAACCTGTTCTGCTGGCCAGCGATATCCACCGATAGCAGCCGTGACGTATTTTCCTTTAAATCAACACGTTACGGCGTATTTCAGATGGCTGACGATAGTCCCCGAAGGACCTGATTTCACTCCCACTCAATCGTCGCCGGCGGCTTGCTCGACACGTCATACACCACGCGATTAATCCCGCGCACTTCATTGATGATCCGCGAAGAAACGCGCGCCAGCAGCGGGTGCGGCAGCGGCGCCCAATCGGCGGTCATGAAGTCGAACGTCTGGACCGCACGCAGCGCCACAACGTACTCATACGTCCGGCCATCGCCCATCACGCCCACCGACTTCACCGGCAGGAACACGGCGAACGCTTGCGACGTCAGCTCGTACCAAGTCAGGCCACTGGCCTCGTCCTTGGTATTGCGCAGTTCTTCAATGAAGATCGCATCCGCACGGCGCAGCAGCTCAGCATATTCATGCTTCACTTCGCCCAGAATGCGCACGCCCAGACCCGGACCGGGGAACGGGTGACGG
>Ga0256895_1000059_pt1 | contig 18643 bp, 8 predicted proteins | sample MC6MC0668MT_FD_190194 | JGI IMG/M metagenome (GOLD analysis project Ga0256895, IMG submission 190194) | Metatranscriptome of enriched soil aggregate microbial communities from Iowa State University, Ames, United States - MC6-MC0668-MT... | ecosystem: Environmental > Terrestrial > Soil >... | reverse complement strand
GTCGCCACCCCGCGCCCGCATGCGCCGTTCGGCCCGAACCCACTGGACCACGACGTCCTGCGCGCGGCGCTGCGCGACGCAATCGCCGATTGCGCCCAGCACGGCGCCCACGCCCGCTACGCGGAAGAAGTGGACCCGCTGCTGGAAAGCCTGTGCGATGGCTTCTCGCTGGACGCCTTGCGCCAGATCGCGCCTGACGGCCTGCTGCTGCCGCAAGCCCTGATCACGGAGTTGGGCCGCCACGCGCCGGATTCCGCCTTGCTGCTGCAACACACCATCGCCCGTCTGACGGCCGCTGGCTACGCCGAGGCCTCTGCCGCAGGCGTCCATCTGCCGCCCGACAATGAAAGCGAAAGCGGCACGGGTGATATCTGGAACACGCTGCTGCGCGAGTATCCCGACTACGCCCAGATCGTTCACGCGGTCGGCCGCGTTGGCCTGCACCTGCCTGCCTTGCTGCGCGGCGAAGCCTCGCTGGATGACGTCTGCCCGCGGGCCAGCACGCCCGCCTCGATCAGCCGCAGCGCACTCGGCGCCGCCAGTGGCCAGCGCCTGGGTTCCGCTTTGAACGCGGCCCTGACGCAAGCACAAGCCAACCGACTGCCCGGCCAACGCCTGGCCGTGATCGAAGTCGGCCAAGCCGCGCCGCTGTTTGCCTCCAGCTGCTGCGACGCCCTGGACTTCAACGTCTCGGACTACTGTTACGCCTCGAACAACCGCGACGTGCTGGACCATGTCGTCCACCAGCAGTCGGAACGCTATCCAAACGCGCAGACCGAATTCATCGGCGAAGGCGGCGCGACCGCCACCGCCCGTTGCGACCTTGCCCTATTCCACTGCGAGTTCGACACGCTGGAAGCCGCCCGCGCCGCCCTGCGCCACGCACGCGCCAGCCTGCGGCCCGGTGGCGTCCTGTTGCTGTGCGGCGCCCATCCCGCTGCCTGGGGTGACTTCGTCTTCGGCGCCCGCCCCAGCTGGTGGCAAACCAGCGAAGACGGCGCACAGCTGTCCACACAACAGCCCGCCGAATTCTGGCAGGAAGAACTGCAAGCGATGGGCCTGGATTGCGACAGCCCAATGGCCTTCGCGGACTCATTCGCCAGTGGCGCTTATCTGCTGACGTCGCGCTTGGGTGAGCAAGCGGATGCGGCGCCCCACACGGCCACGGCCATCGAACCCGCCAACTGGCTGATCCTGGCGGATCGCAACCCTGAGCATGGCGCGGGTCTGGCGCAATCCCTGAACGACAAACTTGCCGCTCTTGGCCACCACGTGCGCATCGCCACTGAGGTCGACGCCGACGCGCTTGATGAACTGCTGCGCAACGGCGTCACCGGCCCGGTGAACCATGTCGTTCACCTGGACGGCTTGGCGTGGGCTGACGCTCACGAAACGCCCGAAGAATTGCTGGCCAAGCAGACGCGGCGCTGCGGCCTGGCCGCCGCCGTCATCCAGGCATGTGAACGTAGCCAGACCAGCGCAACGGTCTGGCTGATCACGGCCGACGCCGTCCAGTACTTGTGCGGCAAGGCCGCTGCCAGCGCCGGCATGCACGCGTTGAACGATGCCTCGCTGTGGGGCTACGGCCGCACGCTCGCCAACGAGGCCTCTAACTACCGCATCCGCTTGGTTGATCTGCCGCTGGCGCAAGCCGGGCAACTGACGGACAGCCTGGCGCGTGAGCTGACCCAACCCGACAACGAGGACGAGATCATCCTCGACACGACCGGTGCGCGCTACGCCCCGCGCTTGCAGCAGGCTGCGCGCCCTGCGCAGGCATCCGACGCATCCCGTGCGTCGCAGGCCATCCGCCTGGGCTTTGAATTCCCGGGCCAGCTGCGCAACCTGCGCTGGGAATCCTGCCCCGCGCCCGCACCGGCGGATGACGAACTTGAAGTCCGCATCGAAGCCACCGGCCTGAACTTCCGAGACGTCATGTACGCCTTGGGCCTGCTGTCCGACGAAGCCATCGAAAACGGTTTCGCCGGCCCCACATTGGGCCTTGAATTTTCGGGCACGGTTATTCGCGTGGGCGCCGACGTAGACGGCTATGCCGTCGGCGACGCCGTCGTGGGCTTCGGCCCCGCCAGCTTCGGCGACCGCGTGCTGACCAAGCCCAGCGCCATTTCCCATATCCCCGACGGCTTCTCGTTCGAAGCGGCCGCCACCATTCCCAGCACCTTCTTCACGGTCTACTACGCGCTGCACCACCTGGCGCGCCTGGAAGAAGGCGAGAAGATCCTGATCCACGGCGCCGCAGGCGGCGTAGGCATCGCCGCCATCCAGTTCGCGCAATGGCTGGGCGCAGACATCTACGCCACCGCCGGCTCCGACGAAAAACGCGACCTGCTGCGCCTGTTGGGTGTGCGCCATATCTATGACTCGCGCTCCCTGTCGTACGCCGACGAAATCCTGGCCGACACCGATGGCCGCGGCGTTGACGTCGTGCTGAACTCGTTGGCCGGCGAAGCCATCAACCGCAACCTGCGGGTGCTGAAGCCCTTCGGCCGCTTCCTGGAGCTGGGCAAGCGCGACTTCTACGAGAACACCCGCATCGGCCTGCGCCCGTTCCGCAACAACATCAGCTACTTCGGCATCGACGCCGATCAACTGATGAACGAACGTCCCGACCTGACGCAACGCTTGTTCGGCGAGATGATGGCGCTGTTCCGCCAGGGTGCGCTGCATCCGCTGCCCTATTCCGTCTTCGACGCGAACGACATCGTCGACGCCTTCCGCTACATGCAGCAGGCGCGCCAGATCGGCAAGATCGTCATCACGTACCGTAACGGCATCAGCGGCGTCCATGCGCCAGCCATCCATGCGGCCTCGGGCTTGATGCTGCCCGCCGACGCTACATACTTGGTCACCGGCGGACTGGGCGGCTTCGGGCTGCGTACCGGGCAATGGCTTGTCGACAAAGGCGCTCGCAACCTGATCCTGATCAGCCGCAGCGGCCCCGCCAGCCAGGACGCACAATCCGCGCTGGCCGCCTTCGCCAGCCAAGGCGTGCAAGTCCACGCCGCAGCCTGCGACGTCACCAACCGCGACGCCCTCGCCCGCCTGCTTAACGAAACTTCCGCCACCCTGCCCCCGCTGAAAGGCGTGGTGCACGCGGCGGTCGTCATCGATGACGGCTTGGCGCGCAGCGCCACCCCCGCTCAAATTCAACGCACCCTCGCCGCCAAGGTGCTCGGCGCGCAGTATCTGCACGAGCTGACCCGCGACTTGCCGCTGGACTTGTTCGTGTTCTATTCGTCGGCCACCACGCTGTTCGGTAACCCCGGACAAAGCAACTATGTCGCCGCCAATACCTGGCTGGAACGCCTGGCCGCCCAACGCCGCGCCGATGGCCTGGCCGCGACCTGCGTGCGATGGGGAGCCATCGACGACGTCGGCTTCCTGGCTCGCAACCAGAAGATCAAGGACGCCCTGCAAGGCCGCATGGGTGGCGGCGCATTGGCATCCCAAGTCGCCCTGGATGCGCTGGAGGACATGCTCGTCACGAACGCCTCGGGCCTGGGCGTACTGGAACTGGACTGGCGCGCCCTCAGCCGCTTCCTGCCCACCGCCGGCTTGCCCAAGTTTTCGGACATCGCACGGCGCGCTGGCGACAGCGGCGATGAAGACGGCGGCGCCGACGATATCGCCCAGATGATCGCCACCTTGGACGACGCCACGCTGCATGAGCGGTTTACGGACATGCTCAAAGCCGAAATCGGCGAGATTTTGCGCGTGTCGCCCGACAAGATTGAATCCACACGCTCTGTTTACGACATGGGCCTGGACTCGCTGATGGGCGTCGAACTGGTGGTTGCATTGGAGAACCGCTTCGGTATCCGGCTGCCCGTCATGGCGCTGAACGAAAGCCCCACGCCCGCCAAGCTGGCCGAGCGCCTGGTGTTATTGCTGCGCGATGAGCATGACGACGCGACTAGCGATGCGGTCACGGCCAGCGTGCAACAGGTGGTGGCCAGCCACGCCGCCGAAGTCGGGTCCAGCTCCGTGTCCGAGTTCGTCGACGAAATCAAGATGAACGGCAGTCTCCCCATGCAACGCATGATCCAGTAGGCCAGAATTAATTGAGCACCATGAAGAAGTTGCCCGGCCTGGCGGCCGGCATCAAGGACAAACTCATCCAGCAAGCGCTGGAGCGCAAGCTGCGCCAGGCGTCCACGCCGGCCGGCCAGACGCCCGCGCGCCCCGCTGAAAAGAAGCCCGAGATTCCTGAGGAGCATTACCGCTTCCATCTGCATCCGGGCTACCAACAACTGCGCATCATCAACGACGGCGCCAAGCGCCTGGGCGTGAAGAACCCGTTCTTCAAACTGCACGAAGGCACCGCCGGCGCCGACACGCACATCAGCGGCCGCGAGTTCGTCAACTACGCCAGCTACAACTACCTGAACATGTCCGGCGACCCGGTCGTGGCCGCGGCCGCGAAGGCAGCCATCGACCAATACGGCACATCGGTATCCGCCAGCCGCCTGGTCTCGGGCGAACGCCCGATACACCGCGAACTGGAACAAGAAATCGCCGCCCTGTACGGCGTCGACGACGCCATCACCTTCGTCAGCGGCCACGCTACTAACGTATCCACCATCGGCTACCTGTTCGGCCCGCGCGACCTGGTGCTGCACGACGAACTGATCCACAACAGCGTCCTGCAAGGCATCCAGCTGTCAGGCGCGCGCCGCCTGCCCTTCCCGCACAACGACTGGGAAGCACTGGACGCCATCCTGAACGAGCAACGCCATCAATTCGAACGCGTGCTGATCGTGCTGGAAGGCATCTACAGCATGGACGGCGACTTTCCCGCACTGCCCCGCTTCATCGAAATCAAGCAGCGCCATCGTGCGTTCCTGATGGTTGACGAGGCGCATTCGTTGGGCGTAATGGGCGCGCGCGGATATGGCATTCGCGAGCACTTCGGCGTCGACGGTAAAGATGTCGATATCTGGATGGGCACGCTGAGCAAGACGCTGGCGGGATGTGGGGGGTATATCGCCGGGGAAACCGCACTGGTGGAGCATTTGAAGTTTCTGGCCCCGAGTTTTTTGTATAGCGTCGGGATGCCGCCTAGTGTGGCAGCGTCGGCGCTGGCAGCGCTGCGGCGGATGAAGGAATTGCCTGAGCGCGTGGCAACGTTGCAAGCGCGCGGAAAGTTCTTTCTGGAACAGGCGAAGGCGGCGGGGATTGATACTGGAACGAGCACCGGGTTGGCGGTGGTGCCGGCGATTACGGGGAGTTCGTTGAAGGCGACGCGGATGTCAGCGGCGTTGTTTAAGCACGGGATTAATGTGCAGCCGATCCTGTATCCGGCGGTGCCGGAGAAATCGGCTAGGTTGAGGTTTTTTATTTCTTGTATGCATACGGAAGCGCAGATTCGGGAGACGGTCAAGGCGTTATCAAAAGTAGATTAGCGCCTCGTCATTCCTTTTAGTTCACCTCACAAATTCGTCAAGATACAGCCACACAGTGCAGAACATAGGTACCTACTCGCACCAATTATCAATCTTGCCTGGATTGCAGAGCCTGCTCGGACAACACGTTGTTCATCTGCGCACCGGTCGGTCCCCGCGCGCTGCGAAAGTGAGCGCAATTATTGGATGGGGCTTGCGCCCTACCACTCGCAAGCCTCGTTTGATTGCGCAGCGCGAAGCTCTGCCTTTCATTGCTCTGGAAGATGGCTTCTTGCGCTCGTTCGGTACAGGCGCGGCATACCCCACACTTTCACTAGTCGTTGACGACATCGGCATCTACTATGCAGCGGATCGAGCATCCAAACTCGAACGTTTGCTGCAATCCGATCAAGATGTGCTTGCAGGAGCAGGCGCCGACTATGCAGATGCCCGTGCCCGATTCGTTTCTTTGGGTCTCAGCAAGTACAACCTGGCGCCTGATCTCGATCACTTACCGGGACCAAGTTCCCGACGGCGCATCCTGGTTGTTGATCAAACAGTCGGCGATGCCAGCGTCGAATATGGCTTGGCCAACGCATCAAGCTTCGCGCAAATGCTCCAAGCCGCGAAAGACGAGAATCCTGACGCTCTTATCTACGTCAAGACACACCCTGAAGTTAGCGGTGGCGCGAAGAAAGGCTTCTTGTCAGACACGCAGGAAGATGAGCGCACCATTTTGCTTCGTCATCCAGCGTCCCCCGCCAGCCTGTTCCGGCAGATAGACCAGGTGTACGTAGTAACTTCCCATATGGGATTTGAAGCCCTGCTTCACGGCGTCAAGGTCACTTGCTTTGGCATGCCCTGGTATGCAGGTTGGGGAGCCACACACGACCGGTTGAAGTGCGAGCGCCGAATCCGCCGGCGCAGCGTCGATGAGCTGTTTGCAGCTGCATATCTGCACTACACGCGCTATCTGAACCCGGAAACGCTTGAGCGTGGAACTATCTTCGATGTAATGAACTGGCTCACGTTACAACGCCGCATGCATCAGGCGCTTCCAGGCCGCACTATCGCCGTGGGCTATCGCCGATGGAAAGCTGAGAACGTCCGCCCCTTCCTCAGTACGGATCCCAAGCGTGTTTATTTTGTCGCTAACGCAAAGTCGGCCATGGCCTTATCTCCCAAAGCGGAGGATCGTCTCGTGGTATGGGGTGCGTCACCTAGCGAAGCCATCGTCGAACTATCGTACCGGTCAGGCGCCTCATTGCTCCGGATGGAAGATGGGTTTATCCGTTCGGTCGGGCTTGGTTCGGACTTCGTTCCGCCAAATGCACTGGTACTGGACCGCCAAGGTTTGTATTTTGACGCCCGCAAAACTCATGATCTTGAGTTCCTCCTAAATAATTACGAGTTCACCCTTGAAGACACAGAACGTGCTCGAAGGGTAAGGGAATTAATTGTCGATAACCGACTGACCAAGTACAACATCGAGCCGACACACGCCGCCCGATGGCCGAATACCCAATGTCACACCATTCTGGTACCAGGCCAAGTCGAAGATGATGCTTCCATACGATACGGCTGCGGGGAGATTCGCGATAACTTGTCTTTGTTGCGCGCCGCGCGCAATGCCTATCCGAACGCATTTATCGTATACAAGCCGCATCCTGATGTTGTAGTGCGAAATCGACACGGCAAAGTCCACGCAAAGGAGGCTCTGCGCTTTGCAGATCATATCGAAACGTCGATTTCCATTGTCAGTTGCATAGAACGCGCAGATGAGGTTCATACGATGACCTCTTTGAGCGGATTTGATGCGCTGCTGCGGAATAAAAGTGTTGTGACTTACGGATCACCATTCTACGCCGGATGGGGTTTAACCACCGACCACAGGCCACCGCCGCGCCGAACTCGCCGGTTGGAACTTGACCTATTGATCGCCGGTGTAATGTTGCACTATCCGATTTATTGGGACTGGGTTCTGAACGGGTACACCACTTGTGAAGGCGCTCTGCAAAGAGTAATTCAGCAAAAATCCCTTCTTTTGCATGACAAAGACTTCCGTGGAATGCGTAAATCATACATACAGCGGCAGAGCCATAAGCTCCGACTTTGGGCAAAGGCAAAATTTCTGGTAGCGCGATGATCCACCGGCAACATTTTCTATTTCTGCAAGGGGTTTGCTCACCTTTTTTTTCGGCTCTAGGTGGGGCGCTTCGTCAACGGGGGCACAGAGTTCAAAAGGTTAATTTCTCCGTTGGAGACAGTGTCTACTGGCGACAAGGAGAGACGATACCGTATCGGGGATCAATGTCGGGCTTAAAAGATTTTTATCGGGTTCAGTACGACAAAAACAAAATAACCGATATAGTACTCTTTGGCGACTGCCGCCCCGTTCATCGACCAGCAATTTTACTGGCCAAAGCATTGGGAATAACTGTTCACGTCTTTGAGGAAGGCTACTTCAGACCCTATTGGATCACGCTCGAACGCGGCGGGGTGAATGGAAATTCCGAGCTATCTAGCGACCCGGACTGGTATCGAAGGGAAGCTAAAGGCCTACCACATTTTGACAATGGCCAATCTTTTCCGTCTCCCTTCTGGAAGCGTGCGGCATACGACGTTGGGTACAACTTTTGGGCGGGTGCCAATCGCATCTTCCACAACGGCGTGCGTAGTCACGTTCCCTATTCCCCGTTGACGGAATATCTTGGATACGCCAAGCGCGGCGCCAAAGTGAAGTTCAATGCCTCGTCGTCGCGACGAGCAGAAGCGCAGCTCATTGCCGAGGCGAAAAACGCCCCTTTTTATTTAATGCCACTCCAGTTGGCCACGGACGCTCAAATTGTTCATCACTCCCCGTACGCCAACATGGCCGAGGCGCTCTATGAAGCAGTAGCTTCCTTCGCTCGGCACGCCCCGCCGCATACGCGTTTTGCCACAAAAATTCACCCTCTAGACCCTGGTTTAGTAGACTACCGATCGCTTCTGAAGAGCTGGGCATGCGAGTTTGGCATCTTAGAGCGAGTCTTTCTCCTAGATTCCGGGAATCTGCCAGCGCTGCTATCCCATACGGTGGGTGTTGTTACAGTGAACAGTACCGTGGGTGCATCAGCCCTATTACACGGCAGGCCGACGTTTGCAATGGGAAAAGCGTTGTATAACATTAAAGGTTTGACATTTCAGGAATCTTTGGACAGCTTCTGGCTAAAGGGGCGAAAGCCCGACGCCCAGCTTTTCAAAAACTATCGGGACGTTGTCATTTCAAAGACGCAGGTCAACGGCGGCTTTTATTCGGCGGCCGGAATTCGCCTAGCCGTCAAAAATTCAATAGAAAAGATCGTACCCAAAAGTTTCGCTCTAGGACTTGCGGGGAATACATCATCGCCAAATATTTCTGGCAAAGTGCTTGGCCACACCAAAAAGTAGATAATACAATTTGGAGGCAAGCTAGCTAGAGGTCACAAACTCTCTTCCGATGGAGCTGAATGCCATGCGTCTGAAAATTGTTTTGCTCTTCGCCTTAGCCGTACTTAGCTGCCAAGCATATGCTTTCCAGGTCTACGCCTTTATTCCATATCGAATGGAAAATGGCAACAATCGACCAGACATGCGAGCAAGCCAGAAATTCTTCGAAAGGATTGGCGTCAAGGAAATAAAAGTTGTGTATGAGAAGGAATTGTTTGACAAAATAATAAAGGAAAAAAACCCCAATCTCGCAAATCCAATATTAATCAAAAAAGTAGCTCAAGAATCCGACGCAAGTGGAAAAATCCCAGTTTCTCTCGACGTCGAGTCATGGGATAGGTTTGATAAAACCACTCCATCGCGGTACATAGATCTACTGACGCAGTTCAAAAATGTCAATCCCACCGCCCAAGTTGGATTATATTCAACCATCCCTCAAAACATATATAAATGGGATGAAAAAAGTCAAAATAGATATGCAATGCTCAACGAAAGATATCGAGAAATTGCACATCATGTTGATTATATAAGTCCATCTCTCTATAACTACTCCGGCCGAAGAACAGCAGACTGGATTCCAGCAGCAAGTTATAGCATTCAGGCGGCAAAAACGTACGGCAATGGCAAACCCATAATTCCATATATTACGCCCGAAATATCAAAGAAGCATAAAGACTATCAATGGCTATCCTATTCGGAAATGCTCGAAAGGCTTACGTATATTAAGAAATCGGGAGCTGCGGGAGTGATAATTTGGGCCAGCAGTGGGGCGAAAGACGAAGATGGGAATTTTCCGACACTGTCGATGAACGTGGACTGGGTCAAGGCCATCGCAGACTTCCAGAAAGGTAAGGAAGCGAACTAAATCACCCCCCAACCATGACAGCGGCCTCGAGATCGTAGATCCCGAGGCCGTGCACATTTACTCGCCACTACAGCAACTGAAACGCCGCCAATTATTCGGCATAGAAATTAGCGTTCAGTTAGCCGCCGCTTCGGAGGCCGCTCTCCAGTTGATCCATTTATCATCCAGCAACAACGCGCCACCCAGGTTTAGCGAAGCAATATCCGCCTCATCCACAGTGAAACCAATACCTTCGATAAGACTCACCATGCCCCTGTTCTTCTCTGTTCTGACCAACTTCATGCAAAGCGTGTCGATCTTATCAGCCAGCTCTCGCGCAATTCTTCGTATAAATGCCGGTTCAATGCCTTTACCCATTGCTCGACAGCTGAAGGCAAGTTCCTCTATATAGGCGATCCTCGAGTCGACTTTAATAAGAACTGCCCCAATGATTCCATACTCGCCGTGGCGATCTTCCAACGAACAGCAGTAAATCTTGGTGTTCAGAGCGTCGATGCTCTCCACAATTGCTTCACGCGTTAAACGCTTTAACGTGACATTTTGCTGATTAGTGCGGTCGAACAGCTCAAAAACTCTATTCACATGAGCGTGACCTGCGACTTCTACATCAAGAACAAACTTAGAAGAAATCAAAAATTTCTCAAACTGCTCTTTGTCATAGGATTCAGGCGCGGCGATCTGCCGGGTTTTGTCAATCTTGTAATACTTTGCCCTGTTGAACGCGTCTACCGATAACGGTGATGCAGGTACAAACGGACTAAATCGCGCCACCTGCAATAAATCGGCATCAGTGAACACACGAACGTCCGGCGCATTCTCGGCTACCTCAGCTCTTTCATAGGGCTGGTCGTCGAAGAAAGCAATACTATTGAGCCCGATATTTAGCTCTTTGGCAATGTCTATTATGTTGGCCGACTTCGGCGACCAATTAATCCTCACCGAAACGACATTAGTCCAAAATTGGCTTCTCCGCCCAAAGATAGCGGGAAGCTTTTCAACGAGGTCGGGATCATTTTTCGACACGATCGCCAACAAGATTCCTCGCCTGGCCAAGTTCTCAGCCGCCTGCAAATGAAACCGTCGTAAACCGTCTTTGATCTTGTCGAGGCCATCCTCTCTGAATACCCCAGTCCACATAGTGTTGTCCAGATCAAGGACGCAACACTTCACTTTTTTCTGCTTTACGACGACAGCATCCGACAAGCCAATCATCGTCATTGCAAGAATTTCGCCACCGGACTGCTCTAAATGGCCCCCGTTGGTCTCACCAATACGAATACGACCATATTTCGTCGCCTGATCTACAAACCCAAATTTCGCGACGACTTCGTTGACGTTAATCACCTCAACAGCGAACTCCCTGGCCACCATATATAAACCAAGATTCATCTTCTCATATAGCTCCCGTTTAGTGTACGCCCCAGGAATATTGGCGTACTCGAAAGTGGAAAACAACTCGGTATCAAATACGGGGTGCGTTATCAAGACAATTTTCGAGCGGGCACAAACAACTTTTGCATTCGAAATAGCAGAACGCAACCCAGCTAGGATTTGCCCTAGCTCTTCCTCCTGCGTTTCGAATGATACGCCATCCAGATGCTTAGTCGCCGACATAAGCCAGGGCTTCGTCAGTTGCGCGAGACTAAGAACAATTACGTCAGGGTCAAATAATTGGGCGTTTTCACCTTTATTGACAGAAAACTCAACTATAGGATCTGAGGAAACTCCAGTGATGAACGTGTCATAGACGCAGTGCCCCAAGTACTCAAGCGTTCGTCCTGCGTAGGTCAGCTCACATCCGCCGCTGAAAAAAAATCTCATCGGGGCTGGCTCTGAGGACATTAAGAAACGCGCGCGCCAATCAACTCGCCGAGCTTCCGCTTGACTCTTAAATATAAAAGCCTCTCTGATGTCAGCTAGAGTTCGACTGCGTTCGGACCATTTGATGGAGTTGTATGTGCTATTCACGAAAGGCTCTGCTGCAAATTAATAACTATGACAAGGCATCAACGTCGAAATGAAATTCACATACTTATATACGATGTATGAAAACACATATCAGGTGCAAGTGCACTCAATCAATCAATCCGCGGCAATCCGGCTGGCCGCTGATCAAAACAGTGTGAATTCTGGAATAATCTTTTGATGCCGCTAAACTAAGATGACAACCACTTAAAATCATCTAAGTGGCTCAATAAAATTGAATAACTTACCGCATGGCAATTGACTCAAAACGTCATTTTGTTCCGCTACAGCCTGTATTATCGAGAGCTCTCTAGCTCGGCCAAGTGGCCCGTGTCCAGACTTCTCATCTTCATACACATATACCGAACTCTTGATTTTTTTGCTGCGCAGAGCGGCTACCATAGGAAGAAAATGTCTGTGGTAATGAAACTCATCAGCCAAATTCTGCGCATAAAAAAGCTTAAAATCCCCATCTACGTGGAACAAGGAAATTTTTTTCTTGCGGTGCTCCTCAACATATTCCGCCGTTTCTCCGGGGTAGCAAGCGTCCAAAAGCTCTTTATAATGCCCCTTATAATATTTAGATACGTCAGATTGAATATTTCCGACATATAAACTACATCCTGGCACTGCCGAAGCTACATTGAACCCTGGGATGCCAGCCCCAGAAGTTCCAAAAATTACAAGATCATTGTTCTCACAAGAAACGGCTCGGACCAAATCCTGAATTATTTTTTTCATGTGCTGGGCAAAAAAAACATTTCTATGCCCCTGAAACCATCCCAAATTAAGAGTAGGAGAGAAAAACAAAGTCGGATCAAAGAACGAAATACAGTTATACGGCAATTCAGAGAAGTACGTGCTCCGCTGGAAACTTGGCCGCGATGTATCTGGGCGAGTAGCCCCAGGGAAAAAAACCACTGTTTTCTGGTGCCCAGTTATTCTCCACGAGCACGGAAAAATAAAGCCTTTCGACACAATGCCAAAAATCTGTTCTGGGCCTGCTTTCAAAGCATCGGAAAAATTATAGAAAACTCGCATTCACGTGTCTTTTGAATCAATCGGCTGCAAATTATCTGGACTGTAAATTTTGAAGGAGCTCATTCCGCGCCCGTTCATACAACCGCTCAGACCACATCTCCTGGTACTCCAACCTTGCCAGCGAAATACCATCTCTATCAAGGCCGGTGGCGTCTGACGTCATAAGAGAATTCTTCCGGTGCAGAGCTATCATTAGCGGCGCTCGAATTTTTAGATGCCTGTTTTCACCAAAAACAACCTTGAGCCGAGCAACGAACTCACTGTCGGCTCCGAACCTTACTTCGTCTAGGAGCATCCCAGCATGCGCGACAGCCTTACGATTAAAAAAAATCGTATTGGGCGACCATTGCGTGTAGGGCCAAACCTTGCGCGAAACGAATCTCCCATTTTCATCGATGCGCGCGTAGAGACAACTCACGGCGACTAAATTTTTCTTGTCTGTAAGGACTCGACAACAATACTCTAACCTTTGCGGATGAGACCAATCATCAGCATCTTGAAATGTAACAAAGTCACCAACCGCCGCATTTATACCAATATTTTTCGCCGCATACGTCCCAACATTAGACTGTAGAGAGATAACGCGAACAGTCGGATGCCGCAAGGCCATCGCATTAATTATCTCCAGAGTATTGTCAGAACTTGCATCATCCACCACTATAATTTCTAGCGGCGGCAGCGTCTGATTAATCAATGAAGAAACTGTGTCTGCGATGTAAGATCCGCAGTTAAATGCGGTGACTACAACAGATATTCTGCTCGGAGATATGTTTTTCCTAGAAACTATTGCACCCGAAATGGCTTTCGGTGACATCTGCATTTCTGACAAATGAAACCTTTCCAAATACCTAGCAAACAGGAACTGCTTTTCTGTTGCGTCGGTAGAAAGATTCGCGAGGATAAGGAATCCGTCCGTTGGGACCATTTTTGATTGCTGTAAACAAGCTATAGCAGACTTCGGATTCCAATTCGCCAATAGAGCTACAGAAGCAAGTATATTTGGACCAAACTCTTTCCCTAATTCCTGGACGATTTCGGCGGATATTGGCGCCACCAATTGCGCGATCTCGTTAATGCTATTCATGCGCTTCCGTCCGAGCGCACGGCAGTGTAGGATGATTTCGTCGTGCATGGCACGCACCTCATCTACACGCCCATACAATAATGCCAATTTGATCTTTTCAGCCAGACCCAACGGATGAAGCAGTGCTGTCTCTACGATGTGAGACGCTCTCGCTCTCAGCCCTAACGACAAGGCAAGATCCACCATCGACCTGCCGCAGGGATTTTTCGAATAGGACTGCGCAGCTAGCAGGTGATAATTCGATTTCGACGCCAGCCCTTTCCGATCGGAGAAAAAAAAGGAGGAAAAAGCTAAGCGAACGTTCGACATAATTCCAGAATATCAACTCAATGTGGAAATTTATACCACGGAATAAAACAGGTATAAAACGGGCATAACGCCCGTATATCCCGGCTATTCAACTAATTGACTTGCGAGACGCATATTTTCAAGAATGTCGTCCACTAAAACTGCAGCAGCCTCTGGCACCGCGAACTTTCGGTCCGTCGCGTAGGGGAAGGGTAATACGGCATCCAAAGGATCGACATTCGCATGCCATGCGGTCCATTGATCACGGTAAAACTTTCTCGTGGGCGAAATTCCAGTTACTTTAGATACGCCGTGAATCGGGTCGTTCGTAAGACTACCTTCATTATCTAAACAAATCATGGTCATGTGGCGAACCTTCACAAAGCGGTCCTGCATTACTTTTTGAGCGCGAGAAATTAATTCGCTATCTGCACCAAATCTAACGCAATCCCAATATCCTAAGTGCTTCTTAAAAAACTCAAGTTCGAACATGCATGAAATGGCGGCGTCACGTAATACCCCGTCATCCGAAGTTTTTCCTTCTTTTGCAAAATGAACAAATTTTCCGTTTTCCATCATTCGAATCATTCTTGCCATATTTCCCTTCAGTTGGCCGTCACTTCTCAGAAGGTCGCCGACCTGACGAGCTAACCGATCTGGGTGCGCCCAGTCATCCGCGTCATGTCCGGTTATGTACTGGCCTTTGCAAAACTGCAGTGCAAGGTTTTTGGACACATATGGGCCTACGTTCCGGGCATTTCGGAAGATCTTCATTCTCTTATCACGCGCAGCCAACCCTTGGACAATCGACCAAGTTGAGTCATCGCTCGCATCGTCGACCACCACTAATTCAATATTTCTCCAAGTCTGGTTCAAAATTGAATTGATTGAATGAGCTATCGTATTGCAAGAGTTAAAAGCCGGCATGATTACGCTAATCAAAGGCCCAGCTTCATAGCGTTCATTCGATTCGCTATGAAGTCGGAGAAATCTCGCATCATTACCGGATGTTAACGCCAGCGGGGAGATGTTAAATTGACGAAAGTATTCATTCACGGATTCCAACCACAATTTTTCGTCCGTTATCGCACGATTCGCCATGAGCAAATTGATAGCAGGTCGAATAAATTCACGCGCATTTTCCTTAGCGAATGCAATCCCCTCTTCGATTCGACCCTGATCCATCATTTGGCTCGCCTGCCAAATGATGCTGCTTTTCATGGGTTTCGGACTTGACGACAACGCAAGCGGCGTCTGTCCAACTTGAACGCTTATTGCTTGCGGTAGGGCGGCACTACCAATGGATTCTGGCTTATGTCGATAATCTGCCCCTGCAACCATATGAGATGCGGTCACGCAGAGCTTTACTATAGCCGCTCCCCCAGCTGTTTTTCGTATTCCAATAACGACGGGGCTAGCGTTAGCGCCAAATTCGATTGAACGCGAGCTACCACCGCTGCTCATATGCAGCTCTACAGGGCTGATACCAACAATCCTTTTTTCTTTGCCGTCACTGCCTACTAGAGCCACGTCACCCGCGCCAGGCAGCGCGTGTATTTCCAGCGATACCGATTTATCACCTGATGGAGTGAGGACGCTCAGCTCAATTACTCCCCCGCGTCCGGCAATATCCAACTCCACATTTCGCCAGCGCGTGCGTGCAAAGGAATAGCTTATACCCTCATTGAGGATAAGATTAGCTGCGTTTTTATCTGTGCTTGAGTTTTGAGCTAGTTGACGATATGCATAGAACTGCTTTTTCTGCGCGCGCAACTTTGCGGGGATGGAGAAGATCCCACGTAACGAACTGGAATTTTCGACGAGCACGCTTCCCAATCGATAGGAGAGGTGATTTTTCGTCCTATCTAATCTGGAGCGCAACTGATTAGCTTCGTTTTGTACTCTGAGATAGTCACGTTGAAGAGTATCAACGAATGCATACACCTCTCGATTCATATTCGCCGAACTTTCACTCAATTGCTTCATCGAAGCGGCTCTCGCTTTCGAAGCTGCATTCTTTGAATTTAATTCTTCAATGTGGCCCGACAGTTGTTTTACGCGTGCGATCATGGTCTTCGCCTGCTCGTCAGCATTCCTAACGCAAGCTTCATTCGCGGCAATCAGGGCGCTTTTTTCATGCTGCAGCGCCGACACCTCAGCCTGAATCAAGGCAAATTCCTCGCGAAGCCGATCACGTTCTTGTCTAAGCAAATCAAGGACGTTGGCAACATTGGCACTTTCATCCTGTAAGTGGCGACGCTCTTCTAAAAGACCACAATTTTCCGATATAGCCGCAGCGAGATTCCTCTGAACCTCTTCAAACCTATCTTGCTGACTCTTCTTCTCAGCTTTGAACTCCTGTCGCTCTTGTTCGAAACTGCGTTCGGCCGATTCAATTGCTTGTTGGCTGGTCGCTGCGCGTTCTTTCCAGTAAGCCACCTGATCGTTTAGCGCTTGGTTATTCGCCTGGATTTCATCCACACAAATTTTCGCTGACTTCAATTCAGCGGTAGTTTTGGCCTGTAACCGCTCAATATCTTGAATTTGCAGAGTGCATCGAAAATTCTCGGCCTGCAGCAGCAGCTGATGTTTAAGCGCTAAACCTTCTGCAACCTCAAAACGGAGAAGACCTCGCTTCACCAATTCGTTCACATAATCCACCATTGGCGCGACTATGCTCTCCTGATTTATCGTAGGTACTTTCTGCGAGTCTTCTTTTAACATTTTCAATCTCGGTGATTTTCCAGCGAAAAGTAAAGCTGGACATCTTCTTATGTGAGTCAGGAATTCGACTTGTAGCGAACCGCCGGCTTCGGACAACCAGCGTCTTACAATTTCTTCCTCGTCTTCGCGCGCGCCGTCATCGAGTATTACAAGCGCGTCGAGACTTAGATACTGTTTTATTACGGGCAGCGCAGGATACCGCGCAAATTTCTGAGTGGCGGCAGGCGGACCGTCTATTAGCAGAAAATCGACTTGTCCACCAGCTAAAAACTTCGTCAGTTTGGGTACGACTTGGGAATACCAACGATGCTCACTTTCATTTATTGTGACAGTAGATATGGGACAAAGCTCAAGCTGAACAAATTCTTCTAAATCGTTGCTCGTTATTAATGATCGAGTTTGTTCATAATACTTTTCGTTATGCTCGATCGACAGCAGCTTTCCTGGTGTTCCGCGGCGCCGTAGCCCATCCGCAATTATTAGGGTAGATACCCCAGAACCAAATTCCACAATCAGCTCTGGTTCTAAATCTTCGATGCATTGCAGGATCAATAGCGCGAGTTCAGGACAGATCGACCAACTATTGAGCGAACAAATAGAATCGAGCCAAGGTCCAACTTTTTCGGCAAGTTGACTCTGAAAAACTACGTCTTTCACAACCTCCGAATGCAGTCGCCCCAGAGCTTTGGTCTGTCTTGTTTCGATTTCTTTAAAGCCACTCTTTAGCTCGTCAAAGATCTGATCTTGGATTTTATCCAAACTCATATGCTTTCCTTACTTGAAGTGATGATCTCTATCACGGATCAAAAAGTTCGAATATCGAACGTGGCTAGCTTATAAGCGCATGTCCGTATCTTGATCCTTAAATAGGTATTTCAGATCATACAAAACATGCTCTGGTTTTCCGAACTTTCGGATTCCTGCCGCCCCTAACGAGCTAAATTCTCTATGAGCCACAGCAACCAAAATTGCATCATATGCGGCGACTTCGGGATATTGAATTGGACTCACCCCGTATTCCGCAATCGCCTCTTCTGTCGAAACCCAAGGATCGTAGATGTCCACAGAGATGTCGTACTCGGAAAGCTCTCTTACTATGTCGATAATCTTAGTATTGCGCAGATCGGGGCAGTTCTCTTTGAACGCCAAGCCCATGACCAGGACGCGGGCGCCTTGGACATAAATGCGCTGCTTGGTCATAGCCTTGACCAGCTGCGACACCACGTAGGCGCCCATCGAATCATTTAGGCGGCGGCCAGCCAGGATGATCTCGGGGTGGTAGCCGATGGATTGCGCCTTGTGGGTCAGGTAGTACGGGTCCACGCCGATGCAGTGGCCGCCGACCAGACCCGGACGGAACGGCAGGAAGTTCCACTTGGTGCCGGCAGCTTGCAGCACGGCTTCGGTGTCGATGCCCATCTTGTTGAAGATCAGGGCCAGTTCGTTGATCAGCGCAATGTTCACGTCGCGCTGCGTGTTCTCGATCACCTTGGCGGCTTCGGCCACGCGGATGCTGGACGCCTTGTGCGTGCCGGCGGTGATGATTTCCTTGTACAGCTGGTCGACCAGTTCGGCGACTTCAGGCGTGGAGCCGGAGGTGACCTTCTTGATCGTGCTGACGCGGTGTTCTTTGTCGCCCGGGTTGATGCGCTCGGGGCTGTAACCGGCGTAGAAGTCCACGTTGAACTTCAGGCCCGACACGCGTTCCAGCACCGGCACGCAATCTTCTTCGGTTGCGCCCGGATACACGGTCGATTCATAGATGACGATGTCGCCACGCTTGAGCACGGCGCCGATCGTTTCGCT
>Ga0256895_1000038_pt1 | contig 20180 bp, 15 predicted proteins | sample MC6MC0668MT_FD_190194 | JGI IMG/M metagenome (GOLD analysis project Ga0256895, IMG submission 190194) | Metatranscriptome of enriched soil aggregate microbial communities from Iowa State University, Ames, United States - MC6-MC0668-MT... | ecosystem: Environmental > Terrestrial > Soil >... | reverse complement strand
GCGCTGATGCTGATCATGACGTTCAGCGTGTCACTCGGCTGGCTGCCCGCCAGCGGCCGGGGGCAGACGGTGGAATTCCTGGGCTTTCAGTGGTCGTGGCTCACCGCCGATGGCTGGCGCCATTTGATCCTGCCCGCGCTGAACCTGTCGCTGTTCAAGATTTCGCTTGTCATCCGCCTGACGCGCGCCGGCGTGCGCGACGTGATTCCGCTGGACTTCGTGAAGTTCGCGCGCGCCAAAGGCTTGTCGCCATTTCGCGTGGTCTGTGTGCACGTGCTGCGCAACACGATGATCCCGCTGGTGACCGTGCTGGGCCTGGAGCTGGGTTCGACGATTGCGTTCGCCGTCATCACCGAAAGCATTTTCTCGTGGCCGGGCGCCGGCAAGCTGATTCTGGACAGCCTGAACGCGCTGGACCGCCCCGTGATCGTGGCCTACCTGATTGTGGTCGTGTGCCTGTTCGTCACGCTGAACCTGATCGTCGACATTCTTTATAAAGTGCTGGACCCCCGGGTACGGCTGGAGGGCTCGGCATGAGCACCACTGCAACCCCCGAGAAGATTCCCGCGCTGCGCCGCGAATCGCCCTGGCGCCGCAACCTTACCGAATTCCTGTCGTCCAAGACGGCGGTGTTCGGCCTGGTCATCGCTACCCTGCTGATCCTGGCCGCCATCTTCGCGCCGTGGATTTCGCCGCAGAATCCGTATGACCTGCTGCAAATCGACGTGCTGGATTCCCGCTTGCCGCCGGGTTCCATGAACGGCCTGGACACCTTCCACTACTGGCTGGGCACCGACGGCCAGGGCCGCGATCTGCTGTCCGGCATTCTGTACGGCCTGCGCATCAGCTTGATGGTGGGCGTGGGCTCGGCCGTGATTGCCGGCATCGTCGGCACGCTGCTGGGCCTGCTGGCCGCCTACGCGGGCGGCAAGGTCGACGCCTTCATCATGCGCTTGGTCGACCTGATTCTGTCGTTCCCGTCGATTCTGGTGGCCATGATGATCCTGGCCTATCTGGGCAAGGGCGTGGGCAACGTGGTGCTGACGCTGGTGATTCTGGAATGGGCCTACTACGCCCGCACCGCGCGCGGCCAGGCCCTGGTGGAACGCCGCCGTGAATACGTGGAAGCCGCCCGCTGCCTGGACATTCCCAACTGGCGGATCATGTTGAAGCACATTCTGCCCAACTGCCTGCCGCCGCTGATTGTGATTGGCACCTTGCAGATTGCGCGCGCCATCACGCTGGAGGCCACCTTGAGCTTTCTGGGCCTGGGCGTGCCGGTGACCGAACCGTCGCTGGGCCTGCTGATTTCCAACGGCTTTCAATACATGCTGTCCGGCGAATACTGGATCAGCTTCTACCCCGGCATCGCGCTGCTGATCACCATCGTCGCCATCAACCTGGTGGGCGACCGCCTGCGCGACGTGCTGAACCCAAGGACTCACAAATGACCGACCGCACCGCTACCGGCGCGCCGGCCACGCTTGAAGTGCGCAACCTGCGCACGCATTTTCATACCCGCGCGGGCGTGCTGCCCGCCGTGGACGACGTGTCGTTCACGCTGGAGCGCGGCAAGATTCTGGGCCTGGTCGGAGAATCCGGCTCGGGCAAATCCGTGACGGGCTTTTCCATCATGGGTCTGGTTGACGCCCCCGGCCGCATCGTCGGCGGCGAAATCCTGTTCCAGGGCCGCGACCTGACCAAGCTGGCCCCGCGTGACTTGCGCAAGTTGCAAGGCAACCGCATCGCCATGATCTTCCAAGATCCGATGATGACGTTGAACCCGGTCCTGCGCGTCGACGTGCAAATGATCGAAACCGTGCGCGCGCATAACAAGATGAGCAAGGCCCAAGCCCGCACGCTGGCGCGCGACACGCTGGGCATGATGGGCATACCCAGCCCGGAAGAACGGCTGCTGGCCTACCCGCATCAGCTGTCTGGCGGCATGCGCCAGCGCGTGGCGATCGCCATCGCCATGCTGCACCGCCCTGACCTGATCATTGCCGACGAACCCACCACCGCGCTGGACGTCACCATCCAGGCGCAGATTCTGTCTGAAGTGCAGAAGCTGGCGCAGCAACACGGCACCAGCCTGATCTGGATCACGCATGATCTGTCCGTCGTGGCGGGCCTGGCCGATGACGTGGCCGTCATGTACGCCGGCCGCATCGTTGAACACGGCAAGGTCGACGACGTGCTGGACCGCCCGCAGCATCCGTACACGGTCGGCCTGATCGACAGCCTGCCCAGCAACAACCAGCGGGGCCAACGCCTGCGCCAGATTCCCGGCATGACGCCCAACCTGCTGCATCTGCCCGCCGGCTGTGCGTTTTCCGCGCGCTGCTCGCGCGCGACCGCCGCCTGTGGCCAGCAACCCGGCATCACACAAGCCTTGCCCGAACACGACGTGCGCTGCTTCCATCCGACTATCCAGATCCACAACGAGGTGACGGCATGACTGTATCCGCCGCCCCCACCCCGCTGATTGACCTTGCTCAAGTCAGCAAGCGCTTTGGCGAAAAAAAGGTCGGCGCCGCCGGCCGCGCCATGCAAACGCTGGGCTTGTCCAAGCCGCCCGCCATCACGCGCGCAGTCGACAACGTGGACCTGATTGTGAACCCCGGCGAAGTGGTCGGCCTGGTCGGGGAATCCGGCTGCGGCAAATCCACGCTGGGCCGCATCGCCGCGGGCTTGTTGACGCCGTCGGGCGGCGAAGTCCGCATCAACGGCGTGCGCCCGTCGGACATGACCTCCGCGGAAGCCCACGCTGCGCGCCTGACCGTGCAGATGATTTTCCAGGACCCCTACGCCAGCCTTAACCCGCGCCTGCGCGTGGACGAGATCGTTGGCGAAGCGGCCCGCATCCACGGCCTGGTCGGCAACGCGGGCTTTGACGACTACGTCAGCGCCCAGCTGGAACGCGCGGGGCTTGGCCCCGCCTTACGCCAACGCTATCCCCACCATCTCAGCGGCGGCCAGCGCCAGCGCATCGGCATCGCGCGCGCCTTGGCCGTGCAGCCGTCCATGCTGGTGTGCGACGAAGCCGTGGCCGCGCTGGACGTTTCCATTCAAGCGCAGATCCTGAACCTGTTCATGGACCTGCGCGAAGAACTGAACCTGACGTATCTGTTCATCAGCCACGACCTGGGCGTGGTGGAACACCTGTCTGACCGCGTCGTCATCATGTACCTGGGCCGCGTCGTGGAAACGGCCACCGTGGACGAAGTGTTCCAGCGCCCCAATCACCCGTACACGCAAGCGCTGCTGGCGGAGATTCCCAGCCTGAAGTCGCGCCACAAGATCTTTACCGCGATCAAAGGCGAGATTCCCAGCCCGCTGAACCCGCCCGGCGGCTGCCATTTTCATCCGCGATGTCCGCATGCGATGCCGCGCTGCAAGACCGAAGTTCCCACATTGAAGGGAATCGCCATCAACCATTTAAGCGCCTGTCATTTGAACGACATGGCCTGAACCCAATCGGCCGCGCGGGGCTCCGGCACCGCGCAGCCTTCGGAACACTGCAATCGTTCCCCCCCTACCAAGGACCCCGAACATGAAACGCTTGATTCTTTCGACCCTGACCGCCGCCATCCTTGGCGCCTCTGCCGCCGCGTCCGCCGACAACCTGTCGATCGGTTTCGCCGACCCGCTGTCGTCCCTGGACCCGCAGTTGAACAACCACGCCGGCGACCGTTCCGTGGCCCTGCACTTCTGGGACCTGCTGATCGAAAACAAGTGGAACAAGCTCCAGCCGGGCCTGGCCGTCAGCTGGAAGCCGCTGGACTCCACCACCTGGGAATTCAAGCTGCGTGAAGGCGTCAAGTGGCAAGACGGCACGCCGTTCACCGCCGACGACCTGATCTATTCCTACACCCGCGCGCGCGCCGTGCCGGGCAGCGTGGCCACCTACGCCGGCTACCTGCGCACCATCGACACGATGACCGCCAAGGACCCGCTGACCCTCATCGTCAAGACCAAGGCGCCCAACCCCGACCTGCCGCTGAACCTGGCGTCGGTGCACGTCGTCAGCAAGCACGTCGGTGAAAAGTCCACCACCGAAGACTACAACTCGGGCAAAGCCGTGGTCGGCACCGGCCCGTACAAGTTCGTGTCCTACACGCCGGGCGACCGCGTCATCATGGAACGCAACGACGGCTACTGGGGCGACAAAGCCACCTGGGACAAGGTCAACTACCGCTACATCAACAACGCCGCCTCGCGCACCGCCGCCCTGTTGGCCGGTGACGTGGACGTGATCGACAAGGTGTCGGTGTCGGACCTGGCCAAGCTGCAAAAGGCCCCGAACATCTCGGTGTACCCGTACGACGGCCTGCGCGTCATGATCCTGCAACCCAGCTTCAACCCCGCGCCCAACCAGTACATCACCGACAACAACGGCAAGCCGCTGGACAAGAACCCGCTCTTGGACCTGCGTGTGCGCCAAGCGCTGAACCTGGCCATCAACCGCAAGGCCATTTCTGACCGCATCCTGCAAGGCGCGGCCACCGAAGCCAACCAGTGGATGCCCAAGGGCACCTTCGGCTACAACCCCGACGTGAAAGACATCCCCAACGACGTCGCGCAAGCCAAGAAGCTCTTGGCTGAAGCCGGTTTCCCCGATGGCTTCAAGCTGACCATGCACGTGCCGAACGACCGCTACCCGCAAGGCCCGGAAACGGCTCAAGCCGTGGCGCAGTTCTGGACCCGCGTGGGCGTGAAGACCCAAGTGGAAGTGGTGCCATGGGCCGTGTACTCGGGCCGCGCCAACAAGAACGAATTCGCCGTCAGCATGCTGGCATGGGGCAACGGCACGGGTGAAGCCAGCTACGCGCTGGTCAACATCCTGGCCACCGTCGACGCCAAGAAGGGCCTGGGCGCGTCCAACTGGGGCCACTACTCCAACCCCAAGGTTGACGCCGCGCTGGAGCAATCCACGTCGGAATTCGATGTGGCCAAGCGTGAAGCCATCCTGCGCGACTCGGTCAAGCTCGTATCGGACGACGTCGGCATCATCCCGCTCTACCACTACAAGAACATCTGGGCCACCAAGAAGGGCCTGAAGGTCACCCCGATGACCAGCGACCGCACGGCCGCCATGATGGTCACCAAAGAACCCGCTGGTAAGTAAGCCATGGCGCCGACCCTAACCATCACCCCCGCGGACGCGTTGATTGACGTGCCGCGCCAGATCCGGGTCGAGCACGTCGCGCCGGGCCAGACGGTGGAAATCACCGCGCTGACCCGCCGCAACGGCGTGCTCTGGCAAGCGCAAGCCGCGTTCAAGGCAGGCGACGACGGCGTCGTCGACCTGACCCGCGACGCGCCCGTCTCGGGCGACTACACCGGCGTGGCCCCGATGGGGCTGGTCTGGTCGCAAGCGCCCGTGGACTCGCCCAGCCGCGAACACTTCAACCACCCGGTGACTGACGCCTTGGTCACCGACGTGGTCGCCCGCGCGGCGGGTGCGCAAACGCAAGCCACCTTCACGCAGCGCTTGGCGCTGGACGGCGTCACGCGCCACGAGGTCCGCGAAGAAGGTCTGGTCGGCACGCTGTACCTGCCGGCAGGCAGCAAGCCCGGCTCGCACCCCGCCGTCATGATCCTGAACGGCTCGGGCGGCGGCATCAACGAACCGCGCGCGGCGCTGTATGCGTCCCGCGGCTACGCCGCCTTTGCGCTGGCGTACTTCAAAGCGCCGGGCCTGTCCGACTACATCTCGAACACCCCGCTGGAATACTTCCAGACCGGCCTGCGCTGGCTGCGCAAAAAGGTTCAGCCCAAGCACGACTTTGTCGCCATCAGCGGCCAATCGCGTGGCGGTGAACTCGTGCTGCTGCTGGGCGCTACCTTCCCCAAGGAAGTGTCCGCCGTCGTCGCCTACGTACCCGGCGCCGTCGTCCACAGCGGCCAGAACGCCTGCGACCCCAAGATCGGCCGCGAAGGCCCGACCTGGCTGCTGGGCGGCAAGCCCCTGCCCCACGTCTGGGAAAACAACCGCACCGCCACCTGGGCGCCGTTTGACGAAGGCCCATCGCCGCATCGTCACGAGAAAGCCATCCTGACCGCGCTGCAAGACCCCGACGCCGTCGCCCGCGCCCGTATTCGCGTGGAAGACATCGAAGGCCCGGTCATGCTGCTGTCGGCCACCGACGATGGTTCGTGGCCGTCAAGCCTGTACTCGAAGATGGTGCAGGACAAGCTGCGCGAAGTGAAACACCCCTACCCCGTCGAATGGCTCGACTACGAAAACGGCGGCCACTCGATCCTGTTCCCGTACGTGCCCACCACCCAGCTCGTCTACGCCCACCCCGTGTCGGGCAAGATCAGCACCAGCGGCGGCAACCCCAAAGACAACGCACGCGCCGACCAGGAATCGTGGGAAGGCGTGAAGACGTTTTTGGACGCGGCGGTGAAGGCGCGGGCGGCTGCACATTCGGCAAGCACTTCCGGCAACGCCGGCTGAACAGACACCAAGGAGAACATCCCCATGGCACAACAACCCATCGTCTATGACGCCGTCAATGATCTGGTCGACAAGCTCGTCGGCCTGACGCCCGGCAGCAAAACTTTTGAGGTCCGCCACCAACGCGAAAAAGTCGCCGCCGCCACGCAAGGTAGCTACGACGCGCTGTTCAACCCGGCACTGCCCGGCTTGTCGCTGGCTGAACGCCTGCTGGTTGCGCTGTACGCCACCCGCATCAGCCCGTCGCCGCTGCTGGCCTCGCACTACCGCGCCCGCTTGGCCGAAACGGACGCTGCCCCCGCCGACATCGCCGCCGCAGAATCCGGCAAGCCGTCAGACGCCTCCACCCCGCGCCTGGCTGCGGTCTTGGAATTCACGCGCAAGCTGATCGAAAACCCCGTCGAAGGCGACGAAGCTGCGCTGAAGACCCTGCCGGCCGCAGGCGTCTCCACGCCCGCGGTGGTCACCCTGTCGCAACTGATCGCCTTCCTGTCGTACCAGACCCGTCTGGTTGCGGGCTTGATTGCGATGAAAGACCTGGAAGGCCAAGCCCCCCGCGCCGCCGCCGTCCCGCCCGCGCCCTTCGAACCCAACACCGCCGCCACCGAACCCGGCGCCGTCATCGAGGCCCACGGCTTCACCAACGAAGTGCTGGAGTGGAAGGCATGGCTCGACGTCGTCAACGTCGACACCGCCACCCCGGAACAAGTCGCCGTCCTGGAAGAAAGCCACCCCAAGGCCAAGGTCTCGGACTACTACCTGTTCCTGGTCCACCAACCGGAAATCCTGCGCCAGCGCTCCACCGCCTTCAACGCCATCATGTACGCCCCGGGCGGTTTGTCGCGCGCCGAACGCGAGCTGGGCTCTACGGTCGTCTCGCGTGTGAACGGCTGCGTGTACTGCGCATCCGTCCACGCGCAGCGCTTCGAACAACTGGCCAAGCGCAATGAAGTGATCGCGCAAGTGTTCGAAGACCCCTACACCGCCGGCACCACGGCGCGTGAACTGGCGATTGCCCAGTTCTCGATCCAGATCACCGAAGCCCAGGCCGACGTCAACGCCAACAGCATCCAAGCATTGAAGGATGCGGGCTTGAGCGAAGGCGAAGTGCTGGACCTGCTGCACTCGGACGCGATCTTCGCCTGGGCAAATCGTTTGATGCTGAACCTGGGCGAACCGGTTTTTGCCACCGTAGGCTAAGACCCGCTTTTCCGCCGCCCTGCGGCCACGTCAGCGTTTTCGTTAAACTGACGCTTTCCGCGCCACTACGCGCCCCGCCTCGTGCGGGGCGCTTTGCCTTCCCCCATGTCAGAAAAAACCCACGACATCCGCCCCGGCCAGTCCGTCGAACTCCTCAAAGCCCTGCACATCCTGACCCGCGACGGCAAGATGAACCAGGACAGCCGCCGTAAATTGAAGCAGGTCTATCACCTGTTCCAGTTCATCGAGCCGCTGCTGAAGGATGTGCAACAAGAACGCGGCGCGGTGACGCTTGCGGATCACGGGGCTGGGAAGTCTTACCTGGGGTTCATTCTGTATGACCTGTTTTTCAAGGAACAGAAGGATGCTGTCGGGAATGGGTCCCATATTTATGGGATCGAGACTCGCGAAGAGTTGGTGAAGTCGTCAGAGGAACTGGCTAAGCGGTTGGGCTTTGGGGGGATGTCGTTCTTGAATCTGTCAGTGGCGGAGTCGATTACGTCGGATAAGTTGCCGGCGACGATTGATGTGGTCACTGCGCTGCACGCATGTAATACCGCCACCGATGACGCGATTCACTTTGCGTTGGAGAAGAAGGCGAAGTACATCGTGGTGGTGCCTTGCTGCCAGGCAGAAGTGGCTTCGGTGCTAAGGAAGAATAAAGGCAAGGCGCTGGCTGATCCGCTGGCGGAGATTTGGCGGCATCCGTTGCATACCAGGGAGTTTGGTAGCCAGATTACGAATGTGCTGCGGTGCTTGCAGCTTGAGGCGCATGGGTATCAGGTTAGCGTGACGGAATTGGTCGGGTGGGAGCATTCGATGAAGAATGAGCTGATCGTGGCGCAGTATAAGGATCTGCCGACCCGGAAGCCTGCGGAGAGGCTGACTGAGATGTTGGAGAGGATTGGGTTGCAGGAGTTGAAGGATCGGTTTTTTGTGCGAGGGGCTGCTGCGGTGGCTTCTGAATAGCTGCTTGCATCGCTGCTGAGCATGAGCCAGAGATGGCTTTAGCTGGTGGTGGGCTGCTGATCCTTCTCTAATCAGCAGTCCGCGATTGCGCTTGTGTTAGAAAAAGCGTGATCAATTTGGCACGGAACCGCATTGCGTCCGTTGCCTAACGGGGCATACTCGCCCCGTGGTCCAAAGGATCGCCCGGGTTGACAGCCGGAAAGACAGAACAAGTGGCCGCTGCAATGGCGGCCTCCTTTCTTTCATTGCGTCGATAACACCGGAGCGCCGAAATGAGCGACCACCCATTTACCTATGACCGTTGGGCCACCCCGGATGATCCGGAGTTTGGTGTTGTGCTGACCTGCATCCGGTCCAGAAGGGAGAGAAAGCGTCCCTCCGCGTTGGCGACCCATTCGTCGCGCCCTCCCGCCTTGCGAATCGACTCGCGATAAATCCATAAAGCCTGTAGCGTTTTCACTGCCGTTTTCAAGTCCACCTTATTTAGATAGAACCTAAGTCGCTTGGCCTTTGAGGTGCCTTGTTCTCGATAAGCCGGGTCGTTAATGTCGACATTGAGTTGTTCAGCAAAGAAAGACGACATCGTGCGGTCAGAGAAGTCGAGTACATAACCGCCACTCATTTCAAAGAGGTCGTCCACAAGCTTCATATCGAGCAGGCGAATATTCGGCATCTTCAATACTAATCCCGCCTCAAGAAAGCAGAGAGTTAAATTTAGCGAAGACTTTTTCCGCCCGTTCAAGAGTAGCCAACACAGCTGGCGAGTCCTCGTCAAGGATTTGAGGGTTGTCTAGTAGCCAACGTGCGGGGCTGAAGTGTTCGAATTCAGGCACGTTGGGCGGCATCAGTTTGAAGAGCGCCTCGGCCCTTTTGACAATTCGCTCAGTATCTGCAGCGGCCAGGAGTCTATCCTCGGAAACTTCGTGGTCTGCCGGCGGCTGATATGCGCCATTTAGGATTTGAGCAAACAATTCAGGGTCGAAGATGTCTTCCACATCTGCTTCTTGCTGGCCGACAAAGTCCGCCGCAGTGAAGAAACGGCCGGCCTTAAGAATTTGCTCCTTCTTGACTGCCTCTATTTTTTTCTTATCTGAATTAGAGACGTCCGAAAGAACCGCTATGTCGATGTGATTTCCGCCAAACAGTCTGACGAACGGAGCGATCTTGTCGATTCCACCCGACGGGCATAGGGTCCAACGCCGGTCGATGCCTTCGCGATTCCTCCGGCGTAACGCTTGGGACAGTGTTTGGAGATAGAGAATGTCAGACGGGCCTTCGACGAGCCACGTATTGGAGCCAATAAACATCGACTGCGTAACCTCGTAGCCTAGCGCTCCTTGCAGAGGAAAAAGTGTATCGTCGCTGACTTCAAGAACATCGGAGTGGATTTTCGTGCCTTTTAGTTCCGGCCTACCTGTCCGCTGGTTAAAGTGAATGACATCTTCGACAATGCGCACATCCGCTAACCGATCCATAGGAACCATGAAGGGCGAATGAGTCGTAAAGATGACTTGATGATCCGGTAGTAGTCTCTCGACTATGTAGCGCAGAAGATCCCCTTGTGCCTTGCCATGTAGCGTAAGGCCTGGCTCATCTAACAAAATGATCGCATTGTTCTCTGCCTTCTTCAGCTGTTTGAACTGAGCCAAGAATGAGAAGAACCAGACGAAGCCTGCGCTACGCTCAGAAAGCGGCAAGGTCGCTTTGTGGTTTGTGTTGCGAATTCGGATATCCGCAACAACACCTGTGTCGAAAGGCGCAGGATCGTTGGGCTTACCAGAGTCTATCTCGATGACAACTTCTAGGGCGTTATTCTGGCTCCAGAATTGGAATATCTCCTCGGTAATTTCGTTGCTTGCCGCTTCGCACTTAGCCTTCAACGCTTCGCGTCGATCAGCAGCGATTAATTCTTCAAGGGTTGTTCCTGCATATTCCAAAAATGACAAAAATATCTTATCACCGACACTTACTTTGTCGTGCTGTCTGTCTTGTTGGAGTTGATTGAGCGACACCATCCCAGACATCCGCTCGAAGTGCGATGTAAAGAAGAAGCGTGGCTGACGAGCCTCCAAAATATCTATGATGCCGTGAGCGAAGGACGAGTGGCGTATTTGTTTGATATCGTCTAACAGCGCGGCCTGTTTGGCGGTTGGCTGCGCCAAACCCGCAAGAGCCTTTTCGGCACCGGGGCCATCCGAAATGTTGTGCAGGACGTTCCTATCGGTAGCATCTAAAGCGTGCTTGGTGACAAGGTGCTCTAAACACTTCGCATCGTCGACTTCGATTTGCCATTGTCGGCCTTCATATCGAAAGCCGTAATGGGCTTGGAAAGTATTACCCTTTAGCGCCTCAGGCCCAAAGCGTCTTTCAACGGCTGCGATGTCCGCAGGGTCTAGTTTCCACCACGTGCGGACGACCTCGGCTTGCCCACCCGGATGACGCTCATCGAAGCGAGTTGAAAAGCGACGTGGATAGTCGATGGTTTCATCGATATCGAATGTCTGCGACTGTGATGGCCTTAACGCTCTTAGAGCGCTGAGTACAGCAGTTTTTCCCGCCTCATTCTTTCCCACAAGGGCGGTGAGGTCGCCTATTTCGAATACGCCACTATCTTCAACCGATCGATAGTTTTGAACTTGCGCCTTTACCAGTCTCACTTCTCATTCTCCCGAATATTTTGATGATGTTGAATTTCCAGGCCGTCGCCAGATTAGACGACATAAGAACTTTTAGGGAACTCCGAAGTCTCGGAAAAAGGACGCTCCGAAAAGATCAATTGCGTTTGCGCTAAACGGGGAAGCCCTACTCGGATGGGGGTCGAAAGCGGCCGTCTTATCGGTGTCTGAAGTTTCACGTTCATCTACCGTAGGTCCGGTGGGATCCCGGCGTTACTTGCGCTCAACTAAGCCAGGGTATTACGCAAATCTGCAGCTACAAACGCAAAAAGTCTGTGCTTCAGCAGGGTCGAATAAACAAGTTTTTCATTGCACCCATCGGCTACGTCACTCCAATTAAGTCGGATGGATAAAGGTGTCAGACTGAACTACCAAAGTGGCATCCGGTCAAATTCCAGTCTGACCCAAGGTACGCTTCAACAGCGTTCCCTGTAGCCTGGGCTTGCCAGACCTAGATATTCGCCTCAATCACCGCTGTTGAATTGGCGGGGCCGGGAAGATCATTTACGATTGTTCGGCCCATGCTTGCTTGAAAGCACCAATCAATAATGTTAATTGTTATGCTGCATAAATTTTTCGGATTCCAATTCAACCGATGAGTGACGGTAAGAATGGAGTCTGAAACCGATGCCCTAAACACCCACTATCAGAATCTGCCGATCCCAAGAACTATGCCTACCAGAAGGAAAAGGCCGTCGGCCAGAAAACGTCTGCGCCGTGACCTCCATCCCGATAATCTTCTCTAAATCGAAGCGCCGCCACTCCGGCAGTGTTCCAGAACTGCTAGATCCTTCGATCTGATACCCAAGAATTTGCATCACGCCGGCACTTATTCCCAAGACATGCGGCTCGATCACCCTTTGATGGCCACCGTAAACAAAACGAACAATAGCCTTATCTTCGATAGCCTTTTCTATAACTTCTTGCAGCATATCCGCCTCCGTCCTCGGTTCAGAAAGAACTGCATAACCCTGCCTGCCAACGAGTTGCACTTCGTGGGCCAGTTTTCGCATCAACCTATTAATACTGGACCAGAACTAACATCAAAGAGCTATCGCCGCAGGAAAAAGACTAGAGCAGACCTAACTCATAATCCTAGCTTCAACACCGGCGTGCTCTCTAAGCAGATACAGCAACCCTCCGCCATCGATCAATTCAATGGGTTTATCCTGCGAAAACTTGTAAGCGTCGACCCCGTACCCGCTGGTGCAAACCAATATCCCCTTAGTAGCCCCTTCGTTCATCATCGTCCCGTACAAATCCCGCACCGCACTCACCCCAACGGTATCTCTGTACCGCTTCGCCTGAATAACGACCTTGCCGCCCAAAATTGGCCGAGTATCAAAGGCAACTGCATCCACGCCACCGTCCCGAGAAGCCCGCGTTAGCTTCGTATCTAGCCCCATCTGGCTGAACAAGTTGGACACCAGCACTTCAAAGTCACCCGGCGTTAGATCCAATAAATTCGGCCGCGATTCCAGATCATTGAGCACGTCTCCCTGATCAATGAACCGCTTATCGACCATGTTGAACTCAACGATTGGTTTGATCGCCTGCAGCTCGTCTGGCCTGTTCGAGACCTGAGCCCCCAGGTTGCGCAGACATGCAATCCTCTCTACACGATCAAGCCGCAGCGACAAAAACTCCGCTTTACCCGCCCTCACCGACACGACCGGCACGCGAATCTCTCTTCCACTCGCGGGGTCCGTTGTATCAACAATGCCGTTGAAGGTGACCAGGGCCAACGCATCAGCTTGATCGGCCTCGAACAATTCATGCAGCGTTCGAAGCGCGATAGATGCCACGATGTCTTGATAGAGCCGTTTGATCTCGGCAGGCTTTCGAGGCTTCGTGTCAATTTGGTCGCGGGTCTTGACGTATCGGTGTTCCAAGTCTGTTGGGATCACGGATACCTGTGGCAGCTCATACTCCACAACTAGCTCTTTCGCGTCGTCTCGATACGCAAGGCGAAACTCTTGGGGGAAGCCCGCTTCCGGGTACTCGGATCGGATGAGTACCATCTCGTTGTATGCGATGACAGCATCGCCATCGTGAGCCAGGTAGGTAGTTTGGAATTCATCTACTTCTGCATTGCGACGAGCCACATCGGCGTCGTACTGCGCCTTCTTTTGTAGGTAGTGTTCTTTCAGGATAGAGATCTGCGTCTGCTTCTCTTCTTCCACCAACCGAAAGCTCTCCAGTCTTTGCTGGTTCTGAATTTTTGCCTTCTCTAAGGCAGCTTGATACCTGCCGGTAGCACCGGGGATCAACCTCTTCAATCCGGCCGGGGCGGGAACGTTGATCAATGATGGGGGGTCGCTGGGACGAAGCTCCGGCGCGATCTCGAAGGGCGCGAACGCTTCAAACTGTCGGAGGCTGTCGAAGTCGATGATGTCGTCGTGACGAAGCGTATGCGCGAGGATGTCTTGCAGTTCTTCTATTTTCTCGTTCAGCTCGGCATTGAGGTCGTCGGCCTCTGTTTGGCGGTCCTGAAGGTATTGCGCCTTTAGCGCCTTCTCGGCTTCTCGATCTTCGCGAGCCTGCTGCGCAGCAAGCCTTCGCTGATCGCGGTGGCGCTGAGCTGCTTCTCTGTGCTCTTCGCGCTCAACTTGTCGGGCATAAGTCAGCTGTCTTCTAGCGGCACGCTGACTTTCTCGCTGAGAAGCCGCCGCAACTCTCGCCGCAGCCTTGATGAACGCTCCGAATCCATTACGGCGTGCCATGCAGTCCTCACAAGCTACAAGCGTTATCGAATCGCCTCTGCCGACATGATCGTAAACATACGGGTACGTGACGAATGTTTTCAAATATTACCTGATCTTCTTTGAGCTACTGCTTAAAGCCGGCACATTCGGACTATCTGTACTTTGTCGACAACTTGCCAAAGCCAGCTGGTGTCAGTCGATGCATACCTCAGGGCCCTATAAGACACAGAAATATCCACACGATTGTTAATCCCGTTATCAGCGTTGGCGGTACAAGGCTGCTTATATTCGCCCCTATCGAACAGCGGTGCACTCGCATTAATGAACAGCCACACAGGCTCGATCAAACCCGCAGGTATCACCGCCATGACCATACCCGCCCGACGCAGCCCCATATTAGCCGGCAATCGTCATCTCGGATGAATGGCCATCCGCCCTCCAAAAATTGCTTTTGAAAGGGCCGACAAGGGGCCGGCAAGCATACTGGGAGGATTCATCCAAGTGCTTTCTTCATAATTTGGGTGGGAGATTGCGTTCTTCCCAACCATTTCTGAAATCGCAGCCGAACACTTTTCTTCCAGATGCAAACTTCCGCTCGCGATGAAGTGAGGCCCCTCGATCTAGCCAATGAAAGAGACGCATCGCTAGATGAGGCCGCACCGACGCCTACAGCCACTTTCCTGAGAAAACAAAGGCAAACATGCTCCTGGTCTTTTGGTATATTTCGTTTCAAGAAGCATTATCATCAAAGGCTAGACCTTCGAAAATACCGAACCCAATCTACCGGCATGATCAGGCTCTCAAGACCACGGGCGACTCAACCGGCTCACTTCATTTAAATCGTCAAAAATTACCGCGAGCACAAATGTCGAATACCTTTACCATAGTTGCCGTCACTAGCGTGGCTATTCTCGCCGCTATCGTCCTTACGTCCCTCTGGAACAAAGAAGATATCCAACGGCTACAAGGGCTTAAAAACAAGCGAAGATTCCGAGGCGCGCGGCTATCGACTGACGAACAGCTAGAGCTCGAGAAGTTGCAAAAAAAATACTGGTGGTATTGACGGCTTCGCGCGAAAGAACCGCTTTTCCGCACTTTTTCATCTACTGACACCCAACGCGGTCAGACTACAGTCAAGTGCAGGAATTCATAGTTGAAAACTTTAAGCCTTATACGACATAAAATGGCAAGATTGCCATAACAATCAAATCATGCCCTTTAATAGGACCCCCCGTGCGTAATCCAGCTGTGGTAGACGCCCTCGACCGACAATCGACGTACCGAGATTTTCGAAATACGATCTTGAAAAATTATTACGCCGAAAAAAACGATCACCGGGCATGGAGCGATGACCTAGAAGTATCAAAAAATCGTATAGCCGAAATGCGCAAGCAGATTCGCTTCTTTCGAACATGGGTATGCGAGAACTTTAGTGAAGAGCTCAAGGGTGGAAGAGCCGACGAGCAAATCTTCCGCAAAGCGTTAGGGATTCCTCCCACCCTTTCAATAACAGTCAAACAATGGCCTTGGTGGCGGGAACTTGCTCAACACTTCATTCCATATCCACTATTGTTTCACTATGTCCGCGACCAAATTGGCCGAGTCCGTACATTCGAAGGGAGAGAATATCTCTTTGCGCACGTCTACGGCCGACAATTCCCTAATTCTGGCGTGCGACTCTATTCCCCTGGTTTAGATCTGGTACTTCGCAAGTTCCCCATGCCTACATGGCTCGAACTGAACGATCTATGGCGCCTGGAACCGCTGTGGATTGTGGCCGCCTGGAGGGCAGGATTGCGCCGAATCAAGGAAATCGAACCCTATGCAGCCCACAGTAGAGAAAGAACTCCTGGTTGGTTTGCACTGCTTATGGTCAACGAGGGAATCATCCGTTCTGAAGACGAATTGGATTGGCTGTGCTATCCCTGCAGCGAGCTAGGATATTATCGCTACGATGAAGAGCAACAACACGATTCAATTCAAGCAATTAGCCGTCTGTTACTAAAATTCCATGTGGACCGCCGTCATATTGCTGGTCTATGTCGTTATACATACCGACAAACGGACGCCGCACAGTTGACAGCCAATCTTAATCTGCTGTGCGACGGTAGCGTGAAGGATATAACGGGCGTCTTTGTCGCAGTAGGCGAACTCCTGTGGCGTTCAGGCACGGATACTTGGCGGCTTGTAGTAGAAGTGATCAAAGCGCGCACCCCACTGGCGATTGGCCAATTCTTCACGTTGATCGCGAACGACTCCGCGTCCCCGACGCTGGCAGTTCAACGCTTACAGGAGAAGGGCGCTGATCGCGATGTACTCGCTCAATGCCAAGCCTTTCTAGTGGCGATACGCGACAAGAAGAATGCCGACTCGGCGGTGATGGCCATCGATCTCTTGCTCGCTCCCCCACACGGTCTGTCGTTGCTACAGATAAACAAATGCGTCGACTACGCGACCGCCCCCAAAGCCTTAAAGGAATATCTCGCCGTCCTAGTTCAGCATGGCTATAGCACAGCAGCAGATGTACTTGCCTTCCAGAATTGCTATCGCAGTGTCAGCTCGATCGAGCTAAATACATGGTTAACAATCGTCGGCGTCCGCGGCAAGGGCATTAATCCAGAGCTAATTGCAAATTGGGTAAAAGGAATGCGATGCTCTGGGCATTCCGACTCTTTTAATTATTTACTTGAAAACATAGAAATAAGAGATTTTAATTCTCTAACGCAAGCCGAACCAATCGTAATTTTGGGTCGCGGCGTACTACGCTACTTGGTGGAAAATAGACAATTAAATACACTGCCGTCCCTACGGAAATGGTATTTCAAGGCCCGGAATGTGCAAGGACTTAAATGGTGGGGTAGACAGGACGACGAGGTATTTCTTCTATTGATGGACGACGCCTACAAACGGAATAACTTCGCATTTGTTATGCACAACCGCAGTTGCGTTGGCGACATTGTAAATACTCGAATAAGCCACAATTGCCTACGCCCGCCCCACCATACGTCTGGCCACGCGTTGGCACAGCATTATATCGATTTAGAGGCGCAGAGCGTAATTGAGCAGCGTCGCCTTTTGCCTATGCTTCCTCATGTGCTCGACAAAACCGGCGGAATTTTATTAGCAAGTGTTTTGCGCGGACATTCTTTGGCTCATGACGAAATTCTTTCCCGGATCGAGACGCTAGCGCCCATGATCGATCAGTTGCTAATGGGACGGGGCCCCCAAAGCGCCAACCTAAATGAGCTTCAGGAAGAAGTCATATCGCTCGTGTACCGAACATCTATTGAAACGATACGCAATGCATGGGCTGTCACTCTCGGGCGCCAAGCCGACCTAGATGGACTTTCCCTAGAGCGGTTTTATCCACTGACGTGGCAACGCGCAATTCGTCACCTGCGCTTACCGCTTGAACGCAGTAGTTTTCTAGCGATGAACAAAGCCAATCAATATGCAGATTTGTTCGAAAAATGCCACGAAAATGACTGCCTCTTCTTTCAGGATCTCCAATCAAAACGTCTTCTAGATCCTGCCCGTGACCCGTGGTCTTTGGCACCTCACCTTGGCTTTCTTCTAGCAGCAGGCGGAGACGATAGCGAAGTCCGCTACTGGAGAACGCGAGGGTTCGAAGATGTAGCGGGCATGACCGAAGGCGCACAAGCTTTCGAACACTTAGAGCAACTCGACAAGTTTTTTGGCAGCTCCTTGCCCGACGCACTGGATCAGAGCGCGGAACCCTTCCTGTTAAAGTTCTCTCCAGACAAAGCAAGGTTCCTCTCGCAAAGGCTGATCGGTGCAGCAGCACGGGATGGGTCGACTGACCCTGTAGATTGCTTGCGTTTTGCATTCGAACAAGTGCGCAAGAATGTGTTGGCCGTTATTCTGCGATGGACCGCGAGAGAAAAATCCAAGTTTGGAAACGCAACAGATAGCCTTTCTCAAACGTCTGTGCACGCTGTTCTCACCAAGCATCCCGCAGCCTATTTTGCAAAACATGCTGCCAACCTGTGCTCACGCGATCGTGATGAAATGTGGCGTGAAACACGCCACACTCATCTAGCTGTATTTGATAAGCAGCAGCAACGGCTAGTGGGAATGGCACTGGTTAATATTGAAATAATCCCTGCAATCCATCCACAGCGAAAGTCCCTCATCATTCGCGCGATAAATCCAATGGAGGACATGCTGGCGACACACACAGTGCCGTCCATTGTCGAATCATGCCTGGACGTCGCCATTCAAATTGCCGATAAAAATCTCCTCGCGGCAGTGCTGATGCCCTACCATAACGGCGCTCATTTATTATCTAATCTACGGCCAATCGAAAAATATTTGGAGAAAAAATATCTCAATAAGGCCTGCGAAATTTATCCTCATCGGAGTGTAAATAACCTTTCTGAAAGGGACAACGAAAATTGGCGCAGCAAACCTCGTAAGTTCAACGCCACTTTCTCAGCATATGAAAACGGGCTCGAGATCGTCAGCACTCTATATGCAATCTGGCGGGGCCCTAAAGATACCGGAATAAAGGTGGCTGACTGCAGTTCGGCCAACGCCTCACTGCCAAATCGCGAACTTGCAGTATGACGCTTTATTTGGCTGCCCTTTCGGTGTGATGCCCGCCGACGTTACCAAAGCTGATGCACGTGCAAACCGCAAATGACAACTTGGCTTAACGAATCGATGCTGATCGCGTTGCCCTGAAGCAAGACTTCAGGGGCCAAGGTCGGCCAAAGATTCCAAATGTTATCTTAGTTACTAACTTTGAACCACGACGAGCTCAACTGCTACGTATGCCGAAAAGTGGCTTACTGCGATGTACCGAACATAAGCAGATGCCCATGCCCCATCACCGGTCTTGGCGAAGAGATTTATCGGCCCCCCATTCCCCCCACGCGCCTCGCCCCCCAATCCCTAGACTTAAACACCCGCCCCGACACTCTCTCAAGCGCAACCAAACCCAAAACATTCAGCGCAAGAAACACCGCGATCGCAAACACGCCTTGCAGCAAGCCAAAAACAACCATCATTTCCAACTCCAAGTCTGGATTTCAATCAGCGCTGTTCACCAACTTCACGAACACATGGTCCTGTTCGAACACGAGGGCTTAAGTCGATGGTCGAAGGCCAAACGTTAAATTGGTTACGACACTGGTTCTAGGAAAAAAAGCTTGGATTACAAAAATCTGGGTTCATCCCCACCATCGCCCGTTCAAGCTGACTGCGCCCTTACAGGCGATTTGGCCGCCAAGGCAGCGGCCACCATCCCCCCCCGGGTGGATCAAGCCAGCCAGGCTCTCCGAGCAAACGCTATCGGCTGGCTGGCACGCTTTCATCGTCCCTCTGATCCCCCCGCTATCGTCCCTCCACCCGCTCCCACCTCCCCGCAATTCCCCCCGCCGCCATCTTCATCTTCTCGACCACCATCCCAAACCGCTCTACCGCCAGTCTTTCCGCCATTGCCGTGACCGTAATCGCGCCCAAGGCCTCGCCCCTTTCGGTCAATACCGGCACCGCGACGGCGCTCGTCCCGGGCATCAACCCCGCCGGCGCGTGCGCAATCCCTTCCCTTCTTGCCGCCTCCACCCGCGCGATTACATCCTCTACGCGTTCCCCCATCACCTCCAGCCTGGCCGCATTCCCCCGCACCAACTCCACACTCTCCTCCACCCCCAAACTCGCCAACAACGCCACCCCCGACACGCCGACTCCCAACGGCCGCCTAACCCCCACCTCAATCGACAGCACCTGTATCGGATGCCTGCCCGTCCGCCGCCCAATACATATCGAATCGTGCCCATGTCGAATACTCAAGAACACCGTATCCCCCACCTGATCGGCCAGCTCGCTCATATACGGGTCCGCCAACGTCAGCAGCGGAAAGCGCCTTGTCCTGGCCAGCCCCAGCAAACTGATCTCTTGCCCAATCAAATACCGTCGCGTTTCTGAATCCTGTTCAACCGCACCCTCTTGCACCAGCGTCTTCAGCAAGCGATGCACGGTGGGCCGATTCAAACCGGACATGCGTTCCAGATCCACCAGCCGCACGCCGCGCTCTTGTCCGCAAGCAATCAGACGCAGCAGCGCCAAGGCCCTGCGTACCGTCTGCGCGCCGGATGCGGTTTTATCTTCTGATTCGCTCACGCGGCCTCCGGTTTGATAATGGAT
>Ga0256895_1000029_pt1 | contig 22838 bp, 18 predicted proteins | sample MC6MC0668MT_FD_190194 | JGI IMG/M metagenome (GOLD analysis project Ga0256895, IMG submission 190194) | Metatranscriptome of enriched soil aggregate microbial communities from Iowa State University, Ames, United States - MC6-MC0668-MT... | ecosystem: Environmental > Terrestrial > Soil >... | reverse complement strand
TTACGGTCGTGGTCTTACTTGGCACATTCCTAGTGAAGCGGTAATTCCGATCCACTACAACGGTCAGAACAAGCGTCAGGGTGATTTCATTTTCCTGATCGATCCTGAGGAGGGTACCTTCCTCAAGAACACTGCTGACCCGGAATACTACCAGTCGGTCAACAAGACCAAGAACGGCATCGGCAATAAGAACAAGGCTGGTAGTGAGAACAACCTCATTAGCAGTCTGCGGGTGATCCAAGAAGGTAAGGAATGCGAATTCGACATGTCCGAATTCGTTGACATTGCCAAGAAGTCGATTATCAAGCAGTTCACTTCGGCTATTCTGAGCGACAAGGCTGAGAACATCAGCATCACTATTGACGAAGAGACCAACAAGATTTTCTTGAGTCGTCTGTTCCGTCGTCAAGGTGTGCGTTGCTTGTATGTGCCTGGTGAAGCAGTTACCTACATGGCCCTGAAATTCAGTCGGCTGGGTACTGGTCAGTCGTTGACTCAGCTGGCTAAGATGCACATTGCTCGTCTGGCTGCATTTGACGTAGCGGATGCTCTGGCTAACCTGGAGGCTGCTCAGCCTCACACGCTGATGACTCTGACTCACGGTAAGGAAGACGGGGATCCAAACAACACAGTCGCTATTGCGCGGGCTGCGTTCTACGAACAAAACCCTAAACTCCACTCGATGCTGGCTAGTGCCCAGCTGTCTGTCCCGTCGATTGTAAACTCCCTGAAAGACTCCTCGTTGACCGTTAAGATCAATGCTGGAGACAACCCGTTAGTGGCTGCTCCAGAAATCGACATGCAGCAAATGGAGAAAAACTATTTCAAGCCGGTGTCTGATGAGTCTCGTCAGAAGGTGTTGAATGATATCTCTAACTACTTCTTTACTCCTCGGAGTTGGTTGGACGTTAGTGACGATCAGAACAACTTCAAGATAGAGGCTATTACCGAGCACGAGATGGTTACCAACCAGGCTGTTAACTGGCAAGCTGCTCTGGCTGAGTTCATTGTGGACTTCCAGAAGAAACACACCCGTGTTAACGCTCCATTGCTCACTAAGCTGATTCAGTGCATCAAGGACAACAAGAAATACTGGAAGCCAGACAACGCCAAGGAAGCAATTGCTGGTGACGACGGCACGGTTATCAAGACCCTGCTGGCTGACTTCTTTGTAGGTGTTAAGGTTAGCTTCCCTGAACCTACCAGTATGGAAACCACTGACAAACTCAAGAACCAATTGGACTCGATCCAGGCTCTGGTTGAGAAGTGGATGGAGATGGCCGGTGACGGCATTATCATGGATTCCATTGTTAAGACCTTGGGTCTCAATACGGAAATGGCTACACCGGATGAGATCAACAAGCACGTGAAAGCTTACTTCTACGCGGAGGCCTTCAAGAAGTTCAACATCCCAATGCCGTTCGACGAGATCGTCAACGACGGTAAAGGTGGTGGTATTGCTTCGTTGGTACACGGTATCGTGCATCAGCAGGTCAACATGCAGGAGTTTGTGGTCGCTTACCTCACAGAGAAGCAGAAGGCTACCAAGGACTTCATTAAGAAGAACCAGACCAAGCTGCAGAAACTGTTTGATGAGCAACCTGAGGTACCAGAAGGTGAGCCACAGCTGGATGAAGATGGTAATCCGATTCCTGGCACTGGAGGTGCTCCAGGCGACGATGACGCAGAGGGAGGTGGGTACAATCCGTTTGGTGGGGATGCCCAAACAGACGATTCAGTACCTGGTGATGATGATACACCTGCAAATGACGATGACACTTCTACGGAAGATGACCAGTCTGCTGGTGATGACACACCTACTGAACCAGATGCTGACGCTGATGCTAGTGGTAAGGGTAGCAATGATCCAAGCTCCCCTAACTACGATCCGTTTACTGGCGGCAAGGCGTAAATAGCAAAAAAAGAAGTAACGTCTATAACCCCTACCCAGCCAATGGCTGGGTAGGGGTTATATTTGCTTAATGCCTACGTCTGACAAAATTCAAGCCAGTAATTCCTTTAACGGAGTCTTCCTTGATAGTTAGGACACGTACGTGGGTTCGATCGCAGCCGAGGAAGGCGTCACTCAGGGCATCGATAGCTTCCATGTAGAAATAAACATCATCCCATGGTCCATCTTTGTCATGGCGGTCTAGAGCTTTCAACAAACAGGTGGTGATGCGATGCTCCAGGTTAGGCATGCGTAGCAGACCTTTAGGCCAATTGCCGGAACGACGAATAGCACGGAACTGCTTGAATATTGGTTCCGGATTAACCGATGCTGGATAACCAACCTCGATGGACGGTTTGAATACTTCAGTCCCTTTCACCAGTATTGGGAACTTGGTGAACTCGAACGGTCGCTCTTTACTGTCTTGTTCCAATAGCAGGTTCAATGCAAGTTTGGTCATATTAACTTACTCCGTGGATTTGTTCGTAAATTACCCAGTCAACACCACGTACACGGATGTAGCGATGCGGGGCTGGTTCGTAAGGGTCTTCAGTAAAGATGGCAAATAGTCGTCTGCTCATGTGCCCGCCGACCAACAGGTTTTCTTCCATAAGACCCAACACTATTTCACGTGCCAGCTCTTTAGGTTTACGTCGGATAGCTTTGTCACCATTCAGCACTAATGGGTTCAGTATATCAGCGATGGCATTCACCATGCTAACCCCATTAGTATCATTAATGACATTAAGGTCTATCTCGTACCAACTACCTGGTTCCTTGGGAGGTTTCGGTGTGGCCTTATCCAGCTCCTTAAGCCGCTGTACCAGATATTTCTTGAACTCCGGACCAGATGGTCGGGTGTCTTCACCAGATTTCCTGGTGGTGTCATAGACACTGTAATAAGACAGGAGCTCGGCGAGTTCAGTGAGTGTGAATTTGTCCAGTTTGTTCTTACACGGGGTCATTAAACATCTACCTCGTTTTGGATCTCCAAGCACAGAGCCCACTTCTCAGAACGGTTAGGGTCTGCTTTGATACCAGCCCCTGGAATAAATGCCAGCGATTCAGACATCATACCAGTTGGCCCGCGCGAGTTAACGCGCATCATTACCCCACCAGGTACTTTCATTACAGTTGTAGATTTTACTGGATAACCCGTGCCCTCTGTGACTAGAGGGTACCATTCGCCGCCTGGGAATTTATTAGCCATGTCATATTCTCCTAGACAAAAAAAAAGAAGGACTCCGAAGAGTCCTAAGGGGAAACAGCGCTAGCTGTTTAGGAGGGTCACCTAGGCCCCAATTTAAACCAAACTCATTAAACGGCGATACAATCTATTCCTCTTTGCAACTTTCGTTTACAGGGTTTCCCCAAACCAGAGAGTTTATAAACTGCATGCAGCTTTATGAGTAGGTTGGAACCTAGGCAACCCAAACTCGTTAAAACTGTTAGAAGTAGCAGACGTTTGTCAGGTTACCGGTTTTGTAGAAGACCTGTTCCTGGTCGGCGTTGTATTTCTCGATTGCCGCTTCCAGGTTGATGTCAGCACCCACTACCACAGAGCCAGTGGACTCAGTGGACAGATGCACCATACCGGTAGTGTCATCGATGTAAAGCTTGTTGATGCTGAAGTGACTCCAACGGCCCAGAGCTACAACGTTGTAACCGCGGTGGCCTGCCTGCAGTGCAATGCCAGCCAACTTCCGTACTTTATTATCGGGAGTGTGGTCGTCAATTACTTCACCACCGTTAGCGCCGAGGATTGCGGCGATGGCATCGTACTCGCTGTACTCTGGTTTTGCTGCTACACCGATTACCTTGACTTCGCCGTTCAGCACACTTTCCATCATATCCTTACGGGCATTGGAAAGCTCTGCTTCGGTTTGCACTGGTTCGGGCGAAGTTACTTCCGGCACCAGCTTGCCGTTTACCAGGTAGTGGATCGACTCCAGCGAACCGCAGCTGAACTTTTGACCCACCTGTGCTGCGTTGTAGTTGGTGACACCTTGTTCCAGGGTTATGCCATCAAGGCACTTTACCACACCGCCAACAGACTCACGGGATACGTGAGGAATGCCACGCTCGTCCAGGTACAGACGGTTGAGCGAGAAATAGATCGAGCGACACAGTACAACTGGAATCCGGGAATCACCTTTAACCAGTTCTGCAATGCCTGCTACAGTCATCCCACCAGCACCGTGGTGGTCATCCAGGATGCGACCCGAAGTGAAGTTGATGGCGTCAACGATTGCTGCGAAGTTGTTTACGTTGTTCATGGACATTTCCTTAATATAAGTAAAAGAGTGTTGGTGGTCCCCTATGGACCACCGTACACGTGTAGCGGTTAGAAGCTTACTTGACCGATCTTGGCGCGACGCGCTTCATCGATCTTGAATGCGACTGCAGTCATCTCAGCCACATCACCTTCTTCAAAGAGTTTGACTGGAACCAGTTGGCCCAGACGCATCTTGTAGAAGTTGGTTAGGAACGCGGTACCGTGTTCGCTAGTCGCATGAGTAGCGTTGTACTCCACTACCGACTCACGCAGATCAACCGCAACTTGGCCACCCATTACTGGTTTGGAGTCACGGAACATCCTGCTACCTACAGCACGGCGAGACAGACGCACTTTACCATCTTTGAGGTAGACCTCATTAAGGGTAAAGCTTTCATCGTCAAACAGTGCGACGGGAGTGACTGTACCTTCGCGGTGCAGCAGTGCGACGCCACTCAGCATGGCACGAGTGGTTGGATCGCTGTCGTCACCAATGAAGCCATGAGCTTCGGTGATACCGTTAACGATCGCAGCGTAGTCATAGTTAGACATGGTGAACTCCTTAGAAGATTTAGTAATCCAAATGAATTACTGTTCTTATTCACCCTAGTTATATAGACCTGAGTTCCCCTAGAAATTAAAAATGCATAATAGACCCCTACCCACCCGTTAGGGTGGGTAGGGACTACTCTAAACTAATTGCGCAATTAACTCAGTATCAATTAACGCCCATTACCACGAGTGGCTTATCGGTATCCACATGACGTAACGTGGCCACGTTACGGTCACCACCGACATAGCTGAACAACCAGACGTGACCCGACGCAGCATAACGCAACAGATGGTCTTTGTGGACTTCTGCAGTCGTTGGTGCTTCCGGATCTTCTACCACGATTTCCATGAGCTTGAACAACTCAGGGAACTTACTACGTTTAATGTACAACGGCACATTAAACTCTTCGTGGTACGGGCCTTTGTCGTTGACCAGGTTGGCCATGTAGAACTCACGTACTACATACAGGTCGACGTCGTCCTTGAGTTTCTCGATGACACCCATCTCTTCAGGTGGGATGCCATGCGGGTTAACTTTGTGGAACATACGCAGGTTACGGGTCAGGTAGTTGGATACCGCACCGTCGGTCAGCAGACCGTAAGCCTGATCATCGTTCTTTTGGAGCTCGTTGGCCAGGTCTTCGATGTCAGACACGAAGTTGCCAATCTGCAGTTTACCGCCACCGCCTTTTCCGTCCACAGCATTGTAGCCGCAGACGTTTACCAACCATTCATTCACAATGGCGGTCATACGGCTGTTGATAAACCCAGCTACGTTGTTGTCGATAACGTTTTCGTTGAACAGGCGACGCAGATGCTTACCGGCATTCAGTACCGACGGACGCTCGTTGTCTTTCAACTCGGCATCGCTGAACAGGTAAGGTGCATCTTGGAACAGGCGAGTTTTGTCTTCTGGCTTGACGCAGCTGAAAACATCCCACTCGACCAGGGTGTCGAACACTACTGCGGCTTTGTTGTCTTTGAACTTGGAAGTCAGACGATCGGTGATCAGTTTGACGTTCTGCATCAGCGCAGTAGTCTTCTGCTCAACGATTGGTTCGTCTACTACGATAGCCGGGATACCAGCACCCAGCTCTTTAATACGTTCGACGTCTACTTCCAGCTTTTTCTCGTCTTTTACTACGTCAGCCATCGGAGCGGCAACAACCATATACAGGTCGCCTTCGTTCTCTGGCTTCTCCAGGAGCGGCAGGAGCACTTCTGGGTTACTGAACACACGTGCCACATCGAGACCCTCAGCTCGCACGGCATGGCTGAACCAGCCGTCGTTGTTATCGAAATCGATCACGACTACGCGATAGCAATCGCGCAGCAGACCTTCCTCTTGACGCATCTCTGGGTGACGTTTGAAGACCTTCTGGATTTTGCGCCAGTCGGTTTCCGGGATGAAGTAATGATTGTCACGACCGATCGGTTTGAAGAAGCGACGCAGGTTGTAATCCTGCATGTTCTCCCGCGTAAGGTTGTCGAAGTCATTACGAGTAGTACCCCAAGTCATACTCACCTCATTATCAAAATTTGGTTGGCTAGCGGCCGGTTTAGGTGCGGGTTCATGGTAGTATTCCCCACGCCTGGATGCAACATTACGATCCACCATTGCATTAATTGATTCATAATCCGAGTTGGTGTAAGCCTGGTCCCGTTTGGCTTGTGGGATATACCCGATGTAATCACCATAACGGTCTGGGTCAAACACCCGTGCATGTTCCACCGGAGTGGAGACTGCATTGGAGAACGACAGTGACGCATAAGGAAACGGTACATCAAACATTTCCCACATCTTGGAGAACTCTTCCTTAATAGTCTCCAAGTTGTTCAACTGCAGTTCCAGCTTTTTCGGGAGCCGGTGTGTATATGAAACGCCCTTCTTGGTGTTAAACAGCCAGTTGAGGAACTCCAGGAACAGCGCCTGGTAACATGCGATCTCCGATGCGTTGTTGAAGTCTGCTTCGGACCATTGTTCCTTACCAGACTTCCGCATGTTCTCGATCAACAGATAACCGAAAATGACACCACCGTTAATTGCTGCTGTTTGGTGGAAAGAAGGAAGTTTATTAATGTCATCAATAAACTCTTTCTTGAGCGGGCAGATCTGGCCAGTGTCCTGGTCAACCGTGAACTGCTCCTTCATTTTCTGGTAGTTCTTGTAAAAGAACGTAGGTTGACGACGAACCATGTGTTGCATAAACACGGTCATCGGATCTTCTACTTTACCGATGTAATACTCGATGGTATCTTGGGAGATCCCACCGTTCTCTAGCATCCCTGCTAGAACCTCGTTTTGCTCTAGTCCGCCACCGTGGTGCTTCCAGTTGAAACCACCACCTGCCCCTGTAGTGGCTGCGCTACTAGCAACCCCTGCAAGGAAGTTCTTAATAGCTTGACCAGGGATGATTTGCTGGTGGAGTTGCGCGCCTTGCAGCCCTCCCATCCCAGCAGCCTGACGGCCATCTGATTGAGGAGGGTCGGCGTTCAAGTTCACCGATCCGGGGCGTGAACCACCAAAGCCACCGAGACCAGTTGGTTTAATCGATCCGACCATTGTTAATTTCTCTCGTTTTGAGTCGCTTCTCTGCTTTAGCGTAACGCTCCGCGTGCTTAGGGTTCAAGCCGGTAACTTTGCCGTGCAGGAAGATACAAGGTAAAAGATACGCCCGTCCGTCTGGACATGGTGAGGACACCTTGAGGTGACTGTTCACAAACAGTTGGGAAGCGTGGATATGCGTGGAGGAATCCCCAGCATCGAAATCACCCTTCTTACGGTTCTTAGACGAACTGGTGAACACCTTATCTTGAGGAATACAACCCAACATGTAGTCAACAAACGGAACGTCTGTCGGAGTGGCTTCCTGGATCAGGTTGGTAGTACGGGCATTGTCGATCTCTTTAGCGTGGAACCTGCTATTGAGGAATCGCGATACCTTCTTCTGGCTCAACTCAGAATTGTTCTTGATATCGTGCTTGAAGTTGTTCGCTGCTGTGATCAACTTATCCATGGTGAACTCCAGTGACGAGAGTTCTTTGTGGAACATGGACGCACGATCGGTGGTTTGCACGATCTCACTACGGTTGGTGATAATGTAGTTGAAGAGATCGAAGATGTCGTTAGCTTCGATATCCTGGTTGCGGAACTTCTTGATGGAGTCCTCATCCAGGTAATCGTTGATGGAATCAAAGTGGTTATACATCAACCGCATGATAGCTTCGTTGGAATCCCCGCTCTTAACCGAAGTACGTCCGATCAAAAGCTTCCAATAGTCCGGGTCATCAATCCGTTCTACATCAAAGTAACTGCCCATACAGTCAATAACGAACTGCAAAGAAGCAGCATACTGCAAACCGAGGTTGTTGAGGGTCTTACGTGTAGGCGAGACATTGCGCAAAGCAATACCCAGATCCTGCACTACAGTTTCCCCCAGGTACTTGTGGTTATCTGCCTTGGACCGTGTGATAATTTCCCAACGGTCTTTTGCACGGCAGTCGCTCAGCAATGCATCTACTGGGCCCAACTCGTACTCACACTCACCATAGCGTCGCATGGCCTCTGTGAAGCCAATGTTGGCAAACACGTACCACGCTAGCAACGGGATTGGAACTGTCTTGCTAGTGATCTTCCTGGCGGCTGTAGGGCTATAGAACCGGTTGCACGCCAAGTTGATACTTGCAGTGGACGTCAATACCTGATGACCATGCTGGAATACGTAATCGTAGTTGAAGTTTTCCGTCCCGATTTTGAACTTGAACCCCAGTACTTTCACGAACAGCGAGTTCTCCTTAGTAACAGGAAGCCCCCGCTCAGCCAGTACAATTTGCAGACTATAGTGCACACCGCGCAACCAGATATCACCATACTTGTCACAGTACGGCAACATGGTGTACGCATGCATTCGGATCATCTGACCCGACTTATCCTGGTAGTCGATTGCCAACTTGACAGGATAGATAGTCTCCTTGTGAATATCGTAGATCTTCGTACTCGAGTTGATCAAGTAGTCGATATACTCACGAGGTGGTACTTTGGTCACTCCCCTGAAAAACACTCCACGTGACTCAATGCTCTTAAAGATGATGCGAAGCGCGTTCTCGTAGTAGCGCAAAGCACCCTCAAACTCTTTCTGGTGGAAACCCTCCATAATCGTCTGATTGAACTTTGGATACTTTTCTTTGATGCGGTCCGCGAGTACGTGAAACATCCTTTTATCCCCAAATGTGTTAAGTCGTAAAGAATCTAATACCCGCAAAAAGCAAACCAGAGATAGCAGCCAAACCTTTCAACAAATCTACGCCGAAGGACATCTTGGTTTTCTGCTTCATCTGATCTATTGCATGTTTGTCTCGTGACTCACGACGCTTTGAATCGTCTTTGAGCCTGAGGATCTCTTCCTTATTACTAAAGTCAACACGTTCTCTTTTATCCTCGGCCGCCTTGAACTCTTGTTTGAGTCTGGCCAGATCCATTTGATGGGACTGCTTCAGATGTACTAGCTGGAGATCCAGTTTTTCTATCTGACGATTCGCCCCGTCTAAACGGATATTAGTATCGTCCAGTAGTTTAATTTTACTATCTAGCGCTTTAGATAGCGAATTAACCTTAGCCTCAGCTTCTTGATACCTTTCGGTATTACCATTTAACATGGCTTCTGCTTTGCTCTGGAAGATGCCGAGCCCTTCTAACCTGCCTTTCGACAAGTCATCAAAACTATATAATGAAGCCACCGGTGGGTTTGTACCGACCGATACTCCGATGTACAGTCCTGGCGTGGCTTGTGGATCATCAGCTACTGGCACTTCAGTAGCGCGACCCCCAATGTTTACGTAGAAGGGTTTCTGTGTTTTACGCGGATCGATTACATATGCACAGTAACTGATCGAGCATCGCGGATTGCTACGATGCAGTTGGTCCAGGGCCTCAGTAAGACTCGACTCGGGGACGTTGAGTGGAGCCCTATCGATATTGCCACGACCACTGTACATGGTGAAGCCAAACATCTCACTGTGGATCGCACCGTGCTCATCAGCCAGGTGTGCTCCCAAGTGTACTACGAAATTAGCAGAGCTAGGAAAATCTTGATAGAAGTCTACGTTGTCACGCAGGGTCTTCACTTTAGCTGCCATTTCTTCCAACACTGCCCGATCAAACTTGGTCAGTGCTTGTGAAGGATCTACTTGGATTTCTTTAACCTTGAAGTTTTGGAAGGACACTCGAACGTACTGTTCTTTGTTATATGTCGCTTCTGCGCTCTTTGGGATGATGTATCGCAGACCACCTTTGTGGGCTACAACCAAATCGAAAGAAGTACTGTTATTTACGACTTCACGTTCAAGCTTGAAAGTTGCCATTCCAAACCACCATTAATAGTTGCACTGTCCTGATAATTTAGGTCTGAAATATTCCAACAAAAATGAAAATGCAAAAAAAAAGAAGTAATACCACCCCTAGCCCCGCAAAGGGCTAGGGGTGGTATTAGTGAAGCTTATACCCTAAGGCTACGGCCCCATCCTGAACTAGGGAGTCTTATTGCGCGAATGCTTTAAGTACTCCATAGTCCGTGTCCGGGATGAGGCTTAAGGGTTTTTTGCTTCGATCGCCTCAACAACTTTGTCCAGGCCAGCTTCCAGGCCGAGGATCTCGACCTTCTGTTTCGCCAGCTTGGTCAGCAGACCTTCGTCACCCAGGAACTTGGCAGCGTCGGTGATCTTCAGCGAGCCGATGATCGGGTTCAGCGCCCAGTGCTTGTAGGTAGGCATGGTCATGACCACACCGTAGTCTTGCTGCTCACGAGTCACGTTACCTTGAACAACGATGTTCTCTTTCGAGACCACAACGCCGACGCCACCCAGAGGGTTGATGAAGTCGCTGGTGGAGTTGTTCTTGGTGACGATCAGGATCTCGCCGATCTGGCTGTCGAAGTTGGTTTCGATAGCGGTCATGTTGACCATCGAGCCCAGGGTACGAGCATCACCAGTCTTCATCAGGAAGCGACGCAGGTTCTGGTGAACGATGATGTTCCACTCAGGAGCAGTGGTGCCACCGTATTCAGCGATCGCAGCGATACCGGACTTGGTGACCAGCGCCGAAGTGATGTCGGACAGTTCGTTGGTGAACACGGCCGATACAGCTTCGAAGATGCCGGTGCTGTCTTGAACCGAGACCACGTCTTCCAGGGTGATGGTACGGTTGACGGCCGAAGCAGTCACGTAGTGCATACCTGGCAGAACGTTGGAACCCTGGTTGTTCGACACAACTGGGTGACCGTCGATCGAGGTGATGTACTTCAGGTGTTCGTGAGCCATGTCGAAGGCTTTCTTCGAGCACTGGTTGTTGATCACCACCGACATCTGCTGGATGGCGTAGTCCAGGGAGTCCTGGTTCACGTCGTCTTTGGAGATCGGGTACTTCACGGAGACCGGCGAACCACGGTGTACCGACAGGTGCTTGTCAGCGTCGAACACTTCGATGCGGTAGCCGAAGTTACCACGGTTCAGGTTGTTGACGTTGGCCGAGGTCTTGACACCGGTGACCGAACCTTTGGTCAGCAGCTTGAACAGGGCTTTCTCATCTTCGCTGGCGCGGCCGCGATCGATGACGTTGCCCGAGGCGATGTGGCGCAGAGCGGAGATGGTCAGTTGACCACCGTTCAGGCGCATCACGTTCTTCTGGCGTTGGAAGTTGCCGTTCATCGACACGTCGAGCAGCGGCTGGTAGCCAGCAGCTTTGATGTCAGCGAACAGGGTCTCGCCGACCAGGTTGCCTTCTTTGTCCAGCAGGGTGAAACCGTTGTGCTGGTTCAGCAGCATGCCCAGCTGACGGTCATCGGAACCCTGGCCGTTGGTGGTCGGGTTGAAGGTGTTGTTCGACATTGCTTTGGTGTTCACGAAGAACACTTTCTCAACGCCGCCGATGGTGGCAGTCAGTTGCAGCGCTTCGACGGTGATCGAGTTGGACTCGATTTCGTCGGTGCTGGTCCAGGCGCGCTGGCCAGGAGCCTGGCAAAGACCCAGGTAGTTCGGGATCACCGAAGGAACCTTGAGGTAGTTGGTCAGGTGGTTTTCGCGACCGTAGGCGTCGGCTTCCATGTAGGTAGCTGGCCATGGGGTCATGGTGGCTTTGTCGACGAACAGCTCGAGGGTGTCGTCGTCAGCGTCTTCCGGGAACACCGGGTGGATGGACAGGACGTCGTCCTTGTACATGTCACCGGTACGCAGCAGACCGAAGATCGGCTTCAGGTCGGAAGCTTGCTGCCAGGCGCTGTTGCCGTAGGCGTAGGTACCCAGGCCGGCCGCACGGACTTTCAGCAGAGCGCCTTCGTCTTCGTAGCGAACGGTGATGGTGCTGAACAGGGCCTCGGCTGCAGGGGTCTGCAGGTGGCTCTGGGCGTTCAGGGTCATGTTGGCGGCTTTGATGTCGACTTCCGAACCGCGGAAGTTCTGCATCGAGAAGCCTTCCAGACCACCTACGGTGCTGTAGTAGTCTTCGGTCTTGGCGACGATGTCGACCAGCTCACCACGTGGGATGGCTTCGGAACGAGCCATGGCGCTTTGGAAAGCGGCATAGGTCTTGTCGGTCAGCTTGTCTTTCAGCGCGCTTTGCAGGCTGGCGCTTTCGTTGCCCTGCACTTGGGACAGGCCGAAGTTGCTGGAGAAGTCGTTGAAAGCTTCGTTACCTTGTACCGCTTGGAAACCGTTGGTAGCAACGGCTTGTCGGATCATGTGAAAGAGGTTGCCCTCGTTCTTCAGACCAGTTTTGATCGCTTTATAGGCCATGGAAGGAATTCCTTGCAGACGTAGGACAAACAAACAAATGCATTTGTTGTGTATTTGGTGCTACACATACAATGTATTTATTTAATTAGGGGTTTTGGATACCAAGTAGCTTGTAAACCACTGCCAGAGAGAACTCTCCGGTGCGCGGTTCTGGGATAGCGCCGAAATGACTTTCCATGTAGCCCTTGCAGTGGGTAATCATCTCGAGCAAAGCACCAGAGAAACACGTAGCCTCTGCACAGACCCAGCCTGGCAAAGGTTTGTCGTCTTCCTCTGGGTGTAACGCCAACACCAGGACGTTCTGCCCAGCATTGATATAAGAGAAACAACGAGTACCGTGGATCACTTCGGATAAGTTACTACCGTCGACACTATTAAATGCCTCGCGTAGCATACCACCTTCGTAATCCTTGGAGAACAACATATCAGGTTCGAGCATGGGCACACCCATCTCTTGAGCCGCCTGATATTGGAACTTGAAGAACTGGGCAAGCTCAGGCCACATCAACTTTTGATGATATGTCTCAATTGCTACCAGTTCCCTCAAAGGAATTGACATCCGATCCAGCAGTCGTACGAACTGGCTGGGCAGATAAAATACATGAACCGAAGGCCCATTAGGGGTCCTGAGAATCATACTTGCACTCCTAGGAGTTAGTCTGAATGAATGACTTACTGGTGTTGGTCAAACTGTTGTCGGCAATTTACCAAGCCAAGAAAATTAAAGATGTCAATTTGCTTAAGGAGCTGGAGGAGTTGATGGACGAACTCCCGCCACCTCCACCAGAAGTCTTTGTTCAGAACAAAGATATCCGAGAGAGTATCAAAAGCACAATTGCGTGGCTGTTTGACGAGCCAGATGATGAACCGATCATAAAATCAGTATTGTTACAACGTGTGCGGATGTTCTCTGGTATTACCGAGGATATCAAGCTCAGTATTGAAGACGGTTTAGAAGACTTTGACGACGAGCAAATGACTCGTAAGGTAATCTACAAACAGATTACTGATATACGTCTTAGTTTGGAAGACAAGGGTTTTGCTGAGAAATGGAAGCGCGCTACTAAGCAGTACTTCTTTAAAGACATTAGCGAGATCACCAAAGAAGACTGGGTTAACCTGTCGGACATCATCAACGACCGGATGGCTACGCTGTATGAGGAGAAGCAGTCAGAGGTTATTTGTGAGGTCAGTACTGCGGACCCTACTAGCTTCCATGCAACCATCGATCTGGCTAAGAAGGAGAACTCCAACGAGGGTATCCTTAAGTCTGGTATCCAGGCGCTGAACCTGGCACTCAGTCCTGATGGTGGTTTCCGCCGTAGTAAGTTCTATCTACTCAACGCACTGACCAACCGTGGTAAGTCGTTGACTGTGGCGCACCTTACTGCATCGGTAGGTCTGTACAACAAACCACAACTGCGTAATAAGGCTAAGATCCCAACGATCCTCCTGGAGTCGGCAGAAGACACCATGGACCTTATTATCCAGCGTATGTACAAGCTGGCTATTACCGCCACTACTGACAATGAACCAGATTTCAACATCGCCGAGAACGACGATATCGTTGAAGCCATTTGCAGTTGCTTCAAGAACAACGGCTGGGTACTGGTCATCAAGGTTATCGATTCGAGCAAAGACACCGCTGCTGCTATGTTCGATCGTGTACGTCGCATGGAGCTCAAAGGCCACGAAATCATTTTCTACGCCTACGACTACGCTGCGCTGCAGAACTACGACAAGCTCCCGGGTGAAACCAAGTCGGATAAACTCCAACTGCACTTCCGGAAGATTCGTGCGTTCATCATTGCTCGTGGTATTTGCTTCATTACTCCGCACCAGCTTAGCCCCGATGCTAAGAAACGTTTGCAGGAGTCGGATGAAGAGTCTGAGGTTTACTTCGCCAGAGAAGTTGCGGGTAAGTCTTATACTGAAACATCCACCAAGATTACCAACGAAGTCGATGTGGAGATTACCTTCCATGTGGCCAAGACTTCGTTCAAAGCTTACTGGACGTTCTCCATCGGTAAGCAGCGCGGCGAAGGTTGTCTTCCCGAGCATCGGTTTGCCATCTACGATATCCATCCCGTCCATGGGTTGAAGCACGATATCAATGGTAAACCACAGTTCCGCCGTAGCTTGCAGACACGACTAAACGAACTAGGCGAGATTGAAGCCGATATCGACTCTATTTGAGCGCATAAGCAAACATAACCCTATACCCCTGGCCCTACTAGGGCCAGGGGTATAGTAAGGCTTATTTCGCAAATTTGGAGCTTAGCCCAAATAACCTGGCTTGAATGCCGCAGCCCCCAAATACTTAGATGGGTTATCTTTGGCTATCTGCACGACATCAAGGCTACCTAAAGCCGTGGTGTAGTTACCCCAAGATTCCGCCATTTGCGCTACCAGAGCTTTTTGTTTGGCGTCAATGGTGTCCATGAGTTCTTCTGTGGTGCCTACACCTCTAACGTAGTGCAAGAGCTCACCGATAACGAAGTCTTTCCATCGCGCTGCAGACTCTGGCGCTAGTTTATCAGTAATGCCCAGTAAAGCAATAACACCCCCGTTGATGCCATCAGGATGCTTATCCAGTTGACGAACGCCAATTAATTTCTCCATTTCATCACAGAACCCACGACGACGGTCAAGCGCTTCAACAATGCTGTTTGTTGCTGCCGCAAATCCCTTAGCAAAGAAACCAGGTTGCAGTTGGGTGGCAACACCGTCTTCGATCTTTTCGATATAACCTTTCATGTAAATACCCTTTAAATAATGATGTCGTACGTAGGGTACTATAGTACCCTACTACTCCGCTTAGCCTATACTCAAAAATAACCCAACCATCCCCACCCGCTTTCGCAGACAGTTCTCATTAAGTGTATAAACTAATACACTCAGTTAAGAAACAACGGTTTCCTCTGGGCGGATTAACAGCACCAGGGTAGAGTGTTCCCGGAAGGTTGGTTCTAGTGCTTCGGTATCCATCTGGTACTCTGTCCGTAGAGCACCGATACTACCCTCCTGGTAGACCAAGTGTTCTGGTCCACTCATGTAGTAGTAGCGCACAGGCATTGCTGGGTCAATCATTTCCCAGTTCGAGTTATGCCACGGGATAGTCGTGGTGTTGATATCACTCAAGGCGTTGTCGCTTAGGTGCTTACAAAGGTTACCCGTAGGCAGGAACTCTGTAGGAATCCATTCCTCACCAGACATACGAGCTTTGGTACGGTATTCCGACAAGGAGTCCTGACTGGTAGTTACTGCCACACCCTTGTTGTAATAACGACCGGTTTCACCCATTGCTGCATCAGATGTGATAATCCGCTTACCCACACCTTTGTTCTGACGTTTAACGTCGGAGTTGTCACTGTTGATCGCTTCACCTGTAGCAAAGATAGTCACGGACTTATCGTCAGCAATCCAGGTGTTGTGCAACGTAGGGAATACGTTCTGCGGCAAACGGTAGATGTTCAATACCCGTCTAGCTTTCTCGTAACGACCGTCGCGGTACAGTGGGTAGATGCGCCACAGTCCTTTACGGTAGTACATCCCTAGCCCGGTATTGTAGATGCCGTATTCCTCATGCTGTTGGAGGAACTGCCCCAGGTCGATCAACCTGGTACCGAAAGGAATGACAATGTGCTTGAACACCCGGTCGTTGTCGATAGGCTGCTCAATGTCCACCCCTTTCCATGCATCTGGCCCAGTTAAGCCCAGAGACTCACCGGCTTCACACAGCTTGTCATGTAGCGCGTTGTCCAGCGTAGACATCAACAAGATATCTTGTGCTGGCAGGTTGCGCAGTTTACCCATACCGGTCTCGTACAGCTGGAACGAGATCGTGATAATGTTAGTTTCGTCCTTACCACCCAAGTTAGCCTGGGCAGTGTGGCTACCTTCCATCTCTGGGTTGTCTGCATCGATCGGTGTTGCACGGAACCGATACATTGTCTGGTTTACGCCTGTGCGCTCGCAGACCTCGATGATCAGATCCTCTTTATACGGCAGGATATTGTTCTGGTACACACCTGGTTGGATCTGTACACGAATAGTGCAGTCGTCACCCCGTCCCGATACAAAAGAACACATCCTTGCGAACCCGTTGGGGATCAGTAATGGAATCTGTTCCACCGGGGTGATAGCCATGGCGGTCATATTGAACTTACGTTCGTTACGCTGAGTAGCCTCAACGTACTGGACGTACTCAATAAGGTTTTGTAAGGAACGGGGTGCTTCCATGATTAACCTTCTCTAAATATCCAGTCAGGGTTTGCCACCATTTGGGGCTGTTGGGCAAACAATGTATCAAACGGCACAACTGGTTGCAGTAGCTGTTGTTGCTGTACGGCCAGCTCTGGGTTGAATGGAGCTGGGTTGTACATTGGGGCAGCGGGACCTTCGTAGCTGTGGCTACTAGTGCCCATAAGCTCGTCCAGAGGGCTGTAGAAGCTGATGCCATCCTTACTGCCATGGATCACCTGCTCAACCATAGAAGACATCCCAAACAGCGCGCGGAAGCCTGCTAGGCCAGCACCTTCCAGTTGGGTGTCCTGTTCGTACTGCTTGCGCTCTTTCTCACGTTTGACAAACGGCTTGATGCGTTTGTATACGTTGAACAACAAGTACGCCAGTGACTCGAGTTCCCGTAACTCAGCAAACGTGGGAGCTTTAAAGTCTGGGGCATTCTTGATGATCTCGCACCACAGTGCGATATACTCAGTCAACCCTTCGTAGACTTCAATCACTGATTTGTTGTAGCGCTCGAACGCGATATCCTCAGCCGACTGGAAGTTCTCCATGTACATGAGGATCTGCGGGATTTTCATTACCCGCATACCTTTCTCTGAATAGAAGTCGTGGTCGTTAGCAAACCCTTCCTGGGTGTACGTAGGACGTGTACGGATTTGGTCCAGAGTCATCATTTTCTCTGGAGCGATGTGTACTCGGTAGCCTCGGTGCTGCACAATGTTGTAAAGACTAATCAAACGCTTCCTTACAAAATCATACCGCGCGTATGTCATCATGATGGAACTCCGAATTTCCGACTGACTTGGATCAGTAGAATCAAAATAGCACCATGATAGAGTTGTTCCTTAGGAGTGAGCTTGAAATACTCATCCTTGCAGTACGCCAGCAACTCTTTACGTGGCACGATCTTTTGTTTGAGGATCTTGTAAACCAGCTTTTCAAACACGGTCTCTGGTTCACCGTTATAGAAAGCTTCCCCGAACACATAGCTACCGATTTTGGATTGAGGGCTAGGACGCAGGATAGGGTAACCATCTATGTTGTAATAGACCTTGTACTGCTTGTACTCCTCCGGGTCGGTACAGATGAAATACGTGAACTTACTGGAACGCAAGTTACCGTACAGACGGCTGTTAACCAGGCGGTCTACACCGATCATGGCTGCGCCCTTAGGGCACTGCGACAAAAGGTTGAAATCACCACGCAGGATTACGTCCCAGATGTTGATTGTCCCATGCATACCAAAGTCACGACCACCGTATTGTGTAGACAGTTGTCCAATTACAGGGTACATGACACGCATGTCTGGTTCAATTACCGCGGAGAGGAACTTAACCAAGTACTGGTCGTAAACGTAACCACCCAGGATTTCAGTGTCCCCACTGGTGTTGTATGCAATGGTCCGTTCCGGGTTCCACCAGAATTTGGTCATGATCCACTGACCAATGGTAGTCCGCCACTGGAACAGTTGGGCTTCGGTGTCGAAATCATCTTCACTAACCAGACCAACACCGCCACTAAGAGCCGAATCAATCGAGTAGACCAACTCCTGTTGTACCCGGCGCTCTAACTCATCAGCCCAGTCTTTCTGCAAGATACCAACCATCTGGAAGGTAATGCGGTAGGCTTTGTTAGCAGTGAAGTTCGGGGGTTCTGGTTGCTCGGTGAGCTGGAACAAACCAGCACGACCATCCATGATCTCAGCAATGAATACGTCGCCACGGATAGGCGGGAGACCAAAGCTAACCCAACCCGTGTATTTAACATCCGACTCGGCTTTCTGTGGGTCGAAATTAAATGCCCCATCACCTTCAGACTTGACGATCAGTCTACGAATACGAGTGTACTGGTTATAAGTAGCCGCGTTGAACGGATCGAATGGTTGTGGTTCTTCATCCGGTGCTACACGCTGACGGTAGTACTCCACTACGAACGGAGTACCTTGCACCATGGTAATCAGTGCAGTCTCGGGTTGGTAGGTGCCCTCTACGATCGAGTGTCGGTATTGCTCGTTGTAAATCTTGGGGGTTTCTGGTTCTGGTGGGAGAACCTCACCCAACGGGGTAATATCAAACGACATCGTTCAATACCTCTAATAAGTGTGCGTTGAGACCCATCTGCATCATGTAGCGGTTAAAGTCATTAGGCGGTAACCCACGACCTTTGTTGATACCAGCACGGATGATGTGTGGGTAGGCAGCCCAAGGTTTAGGCAAGTTCCACCAGTCAAACCCTTGGAACAATGTGGGGAGGATTGCCTCGTCTTCTGGGTTCTGCATCAAGTCATCCCAGAAGCTGGGGAAATAATCACGTACGGCATGGTCGATACAGACTACCAACCGGTACTTGTTCTTGAAGTTCACTTGGTCCTTCAAGGTGACGATCCCAGTCTCATCCATAGACAGTCGCACTGGCAACACTTGGAGGTCTTCAGAGAACACCCGTACCCAGAATGGCGAATGGAACTGGTCGAACACCGTAGCACGTCTACGCAGGATGTACTGTTTAACACGTTCGTTCCATTTGAACCCAGGGATCTCAAAGATGTTGCCGAGTACCTGTTCACCCATGGTGTCTTTGACGGTAAGGCGTGCTTGTACTACTGGTTGGATCCAGTCACCACCTGGCATTACCCATGGGTCGTGTGCAGGCAGTTTAAGGTAGTACGGTGCCTGATACTTGCGTGTGTCAGTAAGAGCTTTACCCAAAGCCATCTCCGGGTTAACTCGGATGTTGAAACGCTGGGTGAAGCCTTCTTCTGGCTTAGGAATCCAAACCTGGTCGATCTCATCCTGGTACACGTTAAGTGGGTATTCAAGTTCCCAACCTACAAACTCAGGGAAGTGGAACTTGTAACCAATCTCGACTTCGTACTTACCGTAAGTGTCGGCATTACGGGTCTGGGAAACCTTAGGTTCCTTAAACTCAATACCGATCTCATCCAAACGCACAGGTACTACTAACCGTGGGTTTTTGTTGGCATCGTCAGAGATGTTCATGAACGGTACGCGACGGTACTTGGAGAACCACACACCGAACTCTGGTGTAGTGGGGTCGTTCTTTACCAGGAGTTTGTGGATAGACAGGAACAATGCAATGATGGAGTTGTTGAACACCATGTGTACCGTTGCACTGAAATTCATGTCCACTACTTGCTGAGCTTGCGCCCGGTTAATACGGCGACGAAACTGGTCAGCCAACTTGGAACTGTTGAAGTGGGCTACTACAGCTACGTTAACCACGCGACCAGCATACGACGGATAAACCATCATTGGCTTGGGGTCGTCGTTCATCCACACTGGGCGTTCGGTCATCTCACGACGTTGGTTAGCAAAGCCAGAGTTGAATGGAGAGTCCTCGAACTCAGCCACCACAAATAGCTTGTTACGGAACATCCCGTCCGTGTACAAGTCGGTACGCACACGATCGCCATTGTTACTACCTACCAACTTGGCGATCTCATTACGGCCATTGTAGAAGATCTCTGCGGTAGACTCCAGGTTGTAGAACCGGAGCATACGACGCAAGGAATCCATAACAGCTGGTCGAGCAAAGGACCGATAGTCCTCCTCCGACATCATGGTAGTTTTAAGAAGCATATGAACCTCTAATAAATAACTATAACTGGAGGTCCCCCTCCAGTTATAGTAGTCTTCAAGACTTCTTACATTTGAAACGGATGGAGAAGTTACCTTTAGGTGTGCCAACACAAGTGTAGAAAATAGTACCGTCGTGCCCCATTGGTTGTACCTGACCTACGGCCAGTTCCTCCAAGCTGGTATAACGCAGACCGCCATTACTCTCTACTCGTGTCCTGACGACATCTAGAGCTTCACTGCTCAGTCGCCCGTTGGTAATGACACTACCCTCCACAGGAAGCTCCCTGTCGAACAACAGATAGACGTCATGCATCATTGGGTTTTCTACTTCCGTCATTTCTTACCTTTGCCCTTACCCTTGACGGCTGGGGCTGGTGCAGCAGCTGGCTCAGTAGCAGCAGGCTTGTTCTCGTCGGTCTTGACCTCAGCATCTTTGCTGAAGATTTTCGGACCAATGCCTTTAATGCACTTCTTGATACCAGCGACGTATTTCTTCTGGGCCTGTGCGGCCTTACGGACTTCAGCCACTTTCTCTTTGGCCTTAGCGATTTTGTCAGATACGTTGGACTTGGCATTAGCTACCACGTCTTTGTTATCTGCCTTAGTGCTAGCGGCTTTGGTGTTAGCGGCTTTCAGTTCATCATGGGCGGCTTTAGCAGCGTTGAGTTTCTCACCCAGCTTACCTTCTTTGGTCATCTGCTTGCTCAGCAGTGCCTGCAAGGCATCCAGTACACGACTAGCGTCAGCAGGGGTATTCAAGGTTTTAACAACCTTACCTACCGCACCAGTGGCATCAATACTGGCAGCCAGGGCGATGATACCCTTCTTAGCAGCATCGTTGATCTGGACGTTTTTGTTTTCCATCGACTGGATGGCTTTCTTGTTGTTCTCCGCTACAGTCTCAACTTCCTTAGCGACCTCCTCGGCCTCCTCAGGAGAGAACAACTCGAAGAAGCTAGCCAGGGCTTCTTTGATCCACTCGTAGGCTTTGGTACCCATCTCCTTGATGGAGTCGAGCATACCTTCCTCGTTACCCTGGTAAGCCGCCAGACGAATGTCGTTAGCGAACAGTACCCCGGCAGCATAACGAGCCGCCTCAGTACCCTCACGACCGCTGAGCAGGTCTTCCATGCCTTCTAGGACTTTGATGGGGTGGTCCATCACACAACCACACTCACAGCCCTGGTGGCCACTGCACTCAACACCGGTAGTGAAATCCGGTACGTACATTGGGTACACGTCGTTGTAGTCAGCTGGGGCGTATTCTTCCATCCCAGCCAGCATGCCGTTGTGGGCGGTAACGAACACGTCTACCAGCTGGAGGATCTTGACACAGTACGACAGATTACGAGTATAGAGTTCCAAGAAATCGGTCTCGATACCCTCGTCGAACTTTTCACGCATCGCGTCTACGAGTTGCTGTGCTTGTTCGATCCACAGGTTAACGCCGGCAGTGGAGTCACGCTCAGCTACCTTGTTACCGTAGGCACAGATCAGTGCAGCGATCTGGTGGGTGTCGTCTTTGGAACCGTTGGTGAAGTTGTAATGCAGTTCTACCAAGTAACGGTCCAACACTTGGTTGACTTCGAGTTCACTGGCATCGAAGTAATCGATCTCACGTTCAGCGCCATTCAAGATGCTGTGAGCGCGCTCGAGGATGTCTTCGTTGGTCCACTCAGCCCAGTTACCAAAATCGTAACCCAGTTGGTGAAGTGTGCGAATCAACACCGGGTTGGATTCTTGTGTGGGGCGGTTAGGGGATACCAGCAAAATGCCGAGTAATCCCAGTTCCCTTAATGCGCGCATAGCTTATCCTTTGATTAAAGCCCCTAGGAGGGGCCTTATAAACGTTTTAGTGCGTTATCAGTACCATTTATCAAACTGATAGAGATAACACACCACAAGAGGCTTTACGGGGCTTATAACCCACGCCTGGAGTTATTTAAGATCCTTGTCCACACTTTGGTTGTACACGACACCAGTGCACCCAATAGTGGCGGCAGCGCGAATGCACTTAGCGATCAGTTCCTGGAGGAAACTCAAGTTAGCCATAGCGGTGGTAACCATCGACTTAACACCGCTAGCAACGAGTTTAGCACCAGTCGAATCTTTAACGTCTAACGAACTGGCAAACTTGATGGACTCGTTCAGACCTTTCACCACATTCGTTTCCATGTCGGTGATTTTCTTGGTAGCGTCACTAGACAACTTGTTACTAGCGCGGGCTGCTTTAAGTACAGCCAGGTTACCAGCAGCAGTGGGCTGGAACTTAAGGGTAACTCCTTTCTTGGCCTTGGTGATCTTGCCATTGGCACGGCCGATCAGTTTACCGTTATCTGCAATATCCAGGACCACACCACCAATGAACGGGCCATCCTTAAACAGCTTGTTGATAGCACTGATATGCTCGGAGCGGGCTTTGTCC
>Ga0256895_1000023_pt1 | contig 26351 bp, 25 predicted proteins | sample MC6MC0668MT_FD_190194 | JGI IMG/M metagenome (GOLD analysis project Ga0256895, IMG submission 190194) | Metatranscriptome of enriched soil aggregate microbial communities from Iowa State University, Ames, United States - MC6-MC0668-MT... | ecosystem: Environmental > Terrestrial > Soil >... | reverse complement strand
GGTTGCTTGGGCAATGGATAATAAGAGGGTCTTGTCTTCAAAAAGAAAGGAATGGCAAACGTTTTGTTTTATTGAAGAATAGGAGTTCAAAATCATGACTTTAACTGCTTTCGTTGTGTGGTAAAGTTAAGGGATCAACTTGAGACGCACACAGCAAGAGACCATTTTCAGGTCGTAAAGCACAGCAGAAAAGCAGAAATTGTAAAGCTTTCCAAAGTGGAAAAGCGAACTGATGCTTATCATGAGATAAGATCTAAGCAATCAGTTTTGCTCCAGAATTAAGTAGAACTAGCTAAAGCTTCTTGAAGAAACTGTTTAAGTAGTAGAGGAAGGAACAAATGGCGAGTCCATGAGAACCACATAAGATCTCATAAGAAGCAGCACTTGTAATTCCTTGAGAGATTGGAAAAGAAAAGTAAAGGTTCCATTCAAAGTATCAATCATTCCTTAGACGGTTTTAGGCAGAGGCCAGCGCTTGGAAAAGAAATAACAGTGAATCTTTGGCTGCCTCGGCAAGAAAGAGTGTCTTTTAAAACTTCTCTTGTATGGAAAAGTAGATCTCTAAAACCAGTTGGGTACGATTTTTTGTTTAAAGTTTTCCCATGCTCGTTAGTAACTTGTGTAAAAACGTTGCATTGAGTAATATTTCTAAGTCCCTTTAAGAAAAGCAGGGCATAGGCATAGGCATAAAGTTCTTAACGTCAAAGTTTGGATTGGGTAGCGATCCATTTTTTTGGTCAAGTCCTTCTTTTCTAGCTAAACAATATGGCAAATTTTTTTCTTCGTCAACTGAGTAATGCTTCTTGAAAGCATGAATGGGAGGTCCCCGCAGGGATGGCTCACTGCAGCCTCTTTCGAGTTTGGCCTTTTTTTCAATGCCAATGTGGATGATCATCCTCCCAAATCACCTACGAATCCTTGGCTTGGTAAGCCTTTACCTTACCAACTACCTAATTCGCCATAAGCTTTTATAATAACGAGTCTTACTTGTCACGCATATCTCCTTCTTCTCACAAGTTCCTCTTTATTTCTTATCCTTCGATTTTTTTCCAGGATTATTATTAAAATTCTTATGTATTACTCACCTTTTTGCTACTCTATTTCTAGCGTTCAACTTGCATGTGTTAAGCTTACCACCAGCATTCACTCGGAGCCAGAATCAAACTCATTTTTTCTTTTTTAATATCTATATATTTAAATTTCTCTACATCCTTATTTTCGTCTTAGACTGGAATCGAACCAATAACCTTTTGGTTAACAGCCAACTGCTCTACCTATTGAGCTACTAAGACTTCCTTTTTATTGAAGCTGGAAAACAGACTTGAACTGTTATTGTAGATTTTGCAGATCTATGTATTAACCATTTATACGATTCCTTTATTATACTTCCTCTTTATAAAAAGGTTTATATAAAAAAAAGTTTTATTTTCTTTTTACTTTTTGTTAGCTGTTTTTTTTTTATAATAATTAATTATTATTTTTTATTAACGTAAGATGTACACATTACTGAAAATAAATTATCTTTTACATTAAAATTATTTATTGAGTCAATACTTGCGCAATAAATATTAAATAATACTTTATTTTTAATAAATGCGATTAAATTTTTTTCTTCATCTTTAATATTTAATAAGTTTAAGTTTTGGAAATAAGTGTTTCCCATTGCAAAAATCATTAATGCTTCAAATCCTAAAGACATAGGGTTATAGTTAACTTGTTTTAACATTTCAATTGTTAATTTTCCTTTTTTTAATGCTTTTGTTGTTACAGCATCATTATTACTTGAAAATTGTTCAAATCTTGCTAATTCTCTATATTGTGCTAATTCTAATTTTAATGCTCCAGCTAATCTTTTCATTACTGATGATTGTGCAGCTGATCCTACTCTACTAACGGATAATCCTACATTAATAGCAGGTCTTATTCCTTTATTAAATAATTCTTTTTCTAAGAATATTTGTCCATCTGTAATAGAAATAATATTTGTTGGGATATATGCTGATACGTCTCCTGCTTGTGTTTCTACAATTGGGAATGCTGTTAATGATCCACTTCCATATTTAGCATTTAATTTTGCTGCTCTTTCTAATAATCTTGAATGGATATAAAATACATCTCCTGGATATGCTTCTCTTCCTGGTGGTCTTCTTAATAATAATGACATTTGTCTGTATGCTACTGCATGTTTACTTAAATCATCATATATAATTAATGCATGTTTTCCTTGATCTCTAAAATACTCTCCAATTGAGCATCCTGCATATGGTGCTAAGAATTGTAATGGTGCTGGATCTGCAGCTGTTGATACTACAATAATTGAATATTCTAATGCTCCTTTTGTTTTTAATACTTCTACTAATCTTCTAACTGTTGATTTTTTTTGTCCTACTGCTACATAGATACATACGATATCTTTTGTTACTTTTTGATTAATAATAGCATCAATTGCAATTGATGATTTTCCTGTTTGTCTATCTCCAATAATTAATTCTCTTTGTCCTCTTCCAATAGGTAATAATGCATCTACCATTTTTACTCCTGTTAACATTGATTCATGTACTGATTTTCTTGTTACGATTCCTGGTGCTTTTCTTTCAACACTCATAATTCTTGTTGTTTTTTTGAAATCAAATTTTAATTCTCCATTTCCATCTATAGGTTCTCCTAATACATTTACAGCTCTTCCTAACATACTAGCATCAATTGTAATTGCAAAATTTTCTTCGCATCTTTTTACAATATCTCCTTCCATTAATACTGTATCTTGTCCGAAAATTACAATTCCTACATAATCTGCTTCTAAGTTTAATGCCATTCCTGTTAATTTTTTTCCAATAAATTCTACTTTTTCTCCAATTTTAACTTCTCTTAATCCGCTTACTTTTACTACTCCATCTTTAATACTTAATACTTTTCCATAATTTGGTGATGTATTTAAAATTTCATATTTTTTTTTTAATCCTTCCATAAAATTATTTAATACAAAATAATTATATATTTCTTCTTGGTTACAAGTAAATTTCATTACTGATTCGTATAAATATTTTTCATTATTTTTTACGTCAGCATTTAATGCTACATTTGTTGTGTTATTTAAGTCTTTTAATGTTGTTTTTAATGTTTCCCAGTATGATGTTAAATATGTTTTTGGTGCTACGTTCATAATTTTTAATTTTTGTTTATATTTTCTATTTCTATTAACTTATCTTTTGCTAATCCACTATATAAATTTTTTAATGAGTTTAATTTTTTAATTTTTTCTGCTGGTTGCTCTAATGTTGAATTTAATTGTTCTATTAAAAATGCTTCCATCTTTTTTAAATAATCATATTGCTCTTGTGGCTTCATTTTTTGATATAAAGGATTAGTTAATATTTCTGTTGCTGTTTGTGCTATTCCATTTACCCTATCAGGTAAACCTTGAACAGTATTTTCTATTAAGATTTGACTTTCATTCACTAATGTATTAAAATCCTCTATCCCTGATAAAACAATATATACGCCTGTACCTATTAATAAAATACCTGCTACTATTTTACCAAAAATAAAAATAGTTGTTGAGACTCCTGCTTTTAATACTTTTTGTTGCTGTAAATCAAACATTAATTATATATTTGATTTAAATATTCATTTAATTTAACTGCTTTAACTTTTATAGGCATGAATCCATGGTCTACTCCACATAATTCACTACATTGCCCATAAAATGTTCCTTCTCTTTTTACATATAATCCGATTTGATTTAATCTTCCTGGTACAGCATCAACTTTGATTCCAAAAGAAGGTACAGCCCAACTATGTAAAACATCTCCTGATGTTATAATTAATCTAATATGTGTTTTAACAGGTACAACCATTGGATTATCAACTTCTAATAATCTTAATTGTCCTTCTGTTAAATCTCTTTCATAAACCATATAACTATCAAATTCTACAGCTTTATTAACTTTATCTGAATATTCATAACTCCAATACCATTGATGTCCTACGATTTTTATAGTTACACTTGGATTAATAATTTCATCCATTGCATATAATAATGTAAATGATGGTATTGCTATAAAATATAATATAATTGTAGGTATTAATGTCCATACAATTTCAATTACTATTCCATGTGTTATTTTATTATAAACTAAATAATTTTTATATAAATTCATATCATTTAATGATGGATAAGTCCATTTATATGAAAATCTCCATAAAATTCTTCCTAAAACCCATACTACTAATATCGCAACTATAATTAAATAAAAAAATATATAGTTATGTAAATCTATAATTCCTTCCATAATTGGTGTTGCTGGATCTTGGAATCCTATTTGCCATTCTCTTGATATATCTAATCCTATTAATCCAATCATTGCAGTTTTTTTATTTAACATTATTTTTTTATATTTTTCAATATAACTCATAAATACATTAATAAAGAAAAAGATTAATCCAAATGCTGTTATTAATGATCCATAAGATGCTATTAAATTCCAATGTATAAATGCATCTGGGAAATCAGGAATTCTTCTTGGCATTCCTGCTAATCCTAAGAAATGCATTGGGAAAAAAAGTAACATTTACTCCAATAAACATAGTCCAAAAATGGATTCTTCCTAATTGTTCATTATATGTTACTTTTCCAAATAATTTATTACTATTCATAACACTATAAAAATAATAATATGATGCAAAAATTGCAAATATTGCTCCCATACTTAATACATAATGAAAATGTGCTACTACATAATAAGTATCATGTAAACTAATATCTAATCCTCCATTTGCTAAAATAATTCCTGTTAATCCTCCTATTGTAAATAAGATTAAGAATCCTATTGCAAATAATGTTGGTGTTGATATTTTAATATATCCTCCCCATAAAGTAGCACACCAACTAAATATTTTAATTCCTGTTGGAATTGCAATAATCATTGTTGCTGTTGTAAAATAAGCTCTTGTATCTACATCTAATCCTACTGTATACATATGATGTGCCCATACTAAGAACCCTAATACTCCAATCGCTGTCATTGCTCCAATCATTCCTTTAATTCCGAAAATTGCTTTATTACTAATTTTTGATAAGATTATACTAATTAATCCAAATCCTGGTAAAATTAAAATATAAACTTCTGGATGTCCGAAGAACCAAAATAAATGTTGATATAATATTGGATCTCCTCCTCCAATTGGATCAAAAAATGTTGTTTCAAAATTTCTATCTGTTAATAACATTGTTAATCCTCCTGCTAATACAGGTAATGATCCTATTAATAATACTGATGTTATTAATACAGACCATACAAATAAAGATACTTTTTTCCATTGTAATTTTTCTATTTTCATATTTACAATTGTAGTTACGAAATTAATAGATCCTATTAATGATGATGCTCCTGCAATATGTAAACTTAAAATTCCAACATCAACAGCGTGTCCTGGATGATATTCCATCATACTTAATGGTGGATATACTGTCCATCCTGTTCCTGCTCCTATTCCTAAGAAAGATGATGTTCCTAATAATAAAAATGATACACAAATTAACCAAAAGCTAATATTGTTTAATCTTGGAAATGCTACGTCTGGTGCTCCTACCATTAAAGGTACAAACCAATTCCCAAATCCTCCTAACATAGCTGGCATTACTACAAAGAAAATCATAATTAATCCATGTGATGTTATAATAACATTAAACATATGGCTATCTCCTTGTAACATATTTCCTGTTGCTAATTCCATTCTAATAATTAATGATAATAATGTACCTATTATCCCTGCTAAAATACTAAATACTATATACATAGATCCTATTGTTTTATGATCTACTGTAAATATCCATTTATTTAAAAACTTACTTAAAATACCTTCTTTTTCTTCTCTTGTTCTATCATATATTTCTAATACTTTCATTTTAATTATATTTATTTTTTATATATTCTATAAATTCCTTCATTATTACTATTATATCATTTTTAATATCTTCTATATTAAAAAATAAAATTTGTACCTTTATTGTTTTTAGAATATATGTCATATAATAAGCTTGCTGTATAAATAAAACTCGAAACACTTTTTTTAATAAAACACATAATATAATAATTCCTATTATACTAACAACAAAAAAAATATATCTTAATATATTTCTAAATTTTATATTTGAATATGCATACAGTAAATCTTTTTTTTTTATATCATAAGAATACCAAAGATCATTTAAGTTTTCATAAATACTTTGTTTTTTTCTACTAAATACAGGAATTTTTCTTATATTTTTATTATTATAATATTTTAAATTATCTACTTCTTTAAATTCTAGATTTTCTTTTTCTATTACTTTATTATTTTTTTTTATAAAAAGATTTCCTCTTTTAAAAGCTTTTGCAATAAATGTTTCTGTTATTGTTTGTGAATACATCTCATACTCTGTACCAAAAACTTCTTCATATTCTTTATAGATATCTCCAGGACTATAATATATAGCATCCCAAAATAGTAATTGTAAATGTGGATAATTTACAAGATAATTTTTTTGATCTTCACTATCTTCTCTTTTTTTTTTCATATACTAAAAATGCTGTTTTCATTTTTAATAATCGTTGTAAATTACTATTTTCTTTAGTCTTTGTTTTTTTAAAAAAGAAAGTTTTTATTTTATTTATAAATTCACTTATTATGTTGTTTTTTTTTTTATTATTGTACATATTCTTAAAGGGTTTTTATATTAACTCCACCAATATATTACAATATATAAAAATATCCATACAACATCTACAAAGTGCCAATAAAATAATGTACATGCAAATCCTGTTGATTTATTTTTAAAAATTGTAAAATTTAAATTGTTTTTATTTACGATTTCAAAATTTCCTAATAAAAATCTTATAGTTATTATACTAATTAAAATACTTCCTACTAAGACATGAAATCCATGAAATCCTGTTAATAAAAAAAATAATGACCCATAAATTCCATCATTCATACTAAAAGGTGCATTTACATATTCATATCCTTGACAAAATAAAAATACTGCTGCACATATTAAAGTCATAAATAACATTTTTTTTATTAATTTATTTCTTAAAATTAAATTATTATTTATAATATTTAAAATATATGATATATCATTTTGAGATTCTTTTGTTATTTTAAGTGTTTTATAAATATCATAAACATCTATCATTGCGCTATTAAATGTATTTGTTAATGCATTATATATTTTATTATTTATTAATAAAATAGATTTTCTTTCTGTTAATATTGTATATCCTTCTGTTAAAAATATCCCTGATAATAATAATACAATTGTATTTAATAAAGGTATTCCTAAATAAGAATATACTGTTAATCCATGTGGTGGCCATACGCATCCTATTGCTATTGTTGGTGATAAACTTATATAGAAATAAGACCAGAAAAATGAAAAAAAGAACATTACTTCTGAGAATATAAATAATAACATTCCTATTATTAATCCTCTTTTTACTTCATGTGTATGTTGTTGTTCATATAAACTATCCATTACAATACAAAAAGCCCATATTACAATTCCACTTATAAATATTGTAACTGCTATCCAAAATCCTATTGTGCTTTGTATTACATTAAAATAATATAATACCATATATGCTAATGGTACTGATGACATTATAGGTGCTATTGATGCTGATACTATATGATAAGGATGTCTTTTTATATGCTTTGGTTTATATAAATTATAAAATTCTATATTTGAACTATTATTGTCTCTATTTTCTATTCCTATTCCATTGTGTAACATATTTTTTACTTCTCTTTTATTTTTTAAATCTTTCATAAAATTCATTTTTTTATTTTAATTCTTTTATTATATCTCTTCTTTTAGGTATTTTGATTATTATTTTATTTTTTCTTGTACCCATTTCAATATCTAAATTTGATTTTCTATTTTTTTTTACAATACCTTCATATAATTCATCTGCTTTATATGTTTGTATTGTTATGATTTCTTTTTTTTTTTATTTTTAAATTTAATTTATTTTTTCTTTCTTTTATTTTTAATTTTTTTATTATTTCCATTTTCTTCTATATTGTTGCTACTATTAATTTAATTACTATTAAAATCTCATCTAAATATAATTGTGCAAATACTAACCATATTACTCCACTACTTATTAATATTTGTCCTGTTTTTATTTTAGAATATATTTTAATATTTGTTTCTTTTTTTTCAATTAACATTTTTATAAATATGTTTACATAATATATCATTACCCCTACAGTTAAACTTAAGACTAACATCATTGCGATTGGTCTATCTAAAATTACTAAAGGTCCTATTAATATTATTTTACTTATAAAACTTGTAAATGGTGGAATTCCTGCTAAAAATATTAAAACAACCATTAATATTATGCTTAATATTTTATTATTAACCCACATATTTTTTAATTCTTCTATTATTTCTACTTGATCCCCTGTTCTTGCATTTTTAAAATTTAATGATATTAATATTAATGTATTTAATCCTATAATATAATTTATTAAATAAAATATTGTTGTAACTAAAACATCTTCTATATTATTTCCTATTAAAAATAATATAAATAATCCACTATTTACAACTCCACTATAAGCAATAAATCTTATTAATTTAATTTGTCTTATACTTCCTAATATTCCTATTATTAAACTTCCTATTACAGCTATTAATAATAAATTAACATCAAAAACATTATTCATTTGACTTATTATATTAACATATAAATTTATTAATATTGTAATTGTAACTATTTTTTGTGTAATAGTTAAAAAGTATGTCATTAATAATTCTGCTCCTTCATAAGTATCAATAACCCATCCATGAAACGGTGCTACCCCTAATTTAATTAATAAACCTAATACAATTAAGCTTACTCCTATTATTATTTTTTTATTAATTTCATTTTCCATTAAATATAATAATATATCATTATACATTAAACTTCCACTTATACTATAAATATTATAAATACCTAATAATATTATTGTACTTGTAATCCCTCCTATAATATAATATTTTAATGCTCCTTCTATACTACCTTTTTTATTATTTTTATTTAATGCTAATATGTAAAAACAAATACTTGTTATTTCGATACTTAAAAATAATGTTAATAAATTATTTGTTTCCATACTAATTAACATTCCTATTATACTACTAAAAATTAATATTATTGTTTCACCACTAATTTTACTTTTATTTTCATAAACTTTTTTATTTAATTCTTTAGTCATGATATTAATAATAACAATACTTACTATTATTAATATAATTTCTAAAAATTTAATTAATTTATTACTTCCAATATGACCATTTAAAATTAAATAATTAACATCGCTATATAATAAATTAATTAATATAACTATTAAACTAATTATTGTTGTTCGAATAATAATATTTATTCTTTTTATCTCATTATCAATCATGATTGCTTCAATCATTAAAATTAATAACGGCCCTAAAATTAAAATATATTTTATATTTTCAGTTATTAAAGCAAAAATCATATTATTTAATTAATAATTCTAATACATTTGTTTCTATTATTTTTGTAATAATAATTGGTTGTATTCCTAAAATAATCATCCAAACAATCATATAACCAATACTTAAAGACTCTGCTTTATTAATATCACTATATTTAACTTTTTCCATTATTTTTTTATTCTCTTGTTTTTTTTTACTTGTTTCTATTAACATAAATTTATCTTTTATTGCTATTTCTAAAATAGCTTTTAAAAGAGAGGATAAATTTATTTCTTTAAATCCCATTTTTAATTCATCTTTTATTACATAATTAAAAATATTTACTTTTTGTAAATTTTTTAATTGAATCACAATTAAAAAATCTTTTATTTTACCTACAACATAATTTGGTAATCTATGTTTACTCATTAAATTAATTCTATATTGTATTTTTTTTAAAGGGTTTATTATTGCAACTTCATATTTATTATATAATATGACTACATATTTTGATATTATTAATGCTTTTAACATTTTTACTATCATACTTTTTTTTATTTTTTTATTTTTTATTATTATTTTTAAAGCTTCTTTAACATTTTGATTATTATTTTTAATAATAGTTTTTATATTTAATTTTATTAAATTAAAATCTTCTTGTATATTTTTAGATACTTGTATTCCATTTACAGATGCATGTGAATATTCTTTCACAAATTCTACCTTTTCAATTTCTTTTTCATTTGTAATATAATAAAATAATCTATTAAATAACCAAAAAGAATATATTACAGTAACAATCATACTTAATGCACTAAAAAAAGCTACAATTATATTTTTTTTAGCTAACCCTATAAAAGTAATTAATTCTCCAGCAAAACTACTTGTTATTGGAAATGCTATATTTGCTAAAATTAATAAAAAAAAATATATACTCATTATAGGCATTACATGAATTACATTACTAAAAGCATATAAAACTCTTGTTTTAAATCTTTCATAAATAGCTCCTATACATAAAAATAAACCTCCAGATACAACTCCATGGCTTACCATTAAAAATATACTTCCTTCTATTCCTTGTAATGTCCCTGTAAATAAACCTAAAACAGCAACATTCATATGTGAAATTGATGAATATGCGATTATTCTTTTTATATCTAATTGTGTTAATGTTGCGATTCCTGTATATAGTATAGATATTAGACAGATACCTCCTATTATAGGATAAAAATAATTACATAATTCTGGAAATAATCCTACATTATATCTTAAATATCCATAACCTCCTAATTTTAATAATATTCCTGCTAATATTACAGAACCTACAGTTGGTGACTCTACATGTGCTCTTAATAACCATAAATGTAAAGGTACTATTGGTATTTTAACTGCAAATCCTACAAAAAATCCTATAAAAATCATTTCTTGAATATTTCTTGGTAATATTTCTATTAACTCTTTTACTATAATATAATCTGTTGTTCCAAAACTATAATAGATATATAAAATAGACATACACATAAATATACTTCCTACTAAAGTATATATTAATATTTGATATGCTGCTATTTTTTTTTCTGTTCTTGATCCCCAAATTCCAATCATTAATACTATTGGTATTAATACTGCTTCATATAATATATAAAATTGAATGATATCTGTTGCTCCAAAAAAATTTATTAATAATAATTCTATTATTAATAATAATATTTGAAATTCTTTACCATTTTTTTCTTCTACTATATTCCAATTTATTAACATACAACTTATTATTAATATTATTGTTAAAAATATAAATATTACACTTATACCGTCTATACTATAACCTATATTTATATTTGTATTATTTATATATATATAATGCATTTGAAAAAATAGACTTACTTTATTTATTAATTCTTCTATCCTTATTTCTTCTATTACACTACAGCATATTATTAATATTATTCCTTGTATAACTAATAAATATCTTTTTAAAAAGCCTATAAAAACTTTATTCTTTTTTATTTTCTTTTCTTGATTTTTATTATTATAACTTATAAAATAACTTACTAATACACCCATTATTGATAATCCTATTAATATATTTATTATTTCTATTAATTGCATTGTTTTCTTTTTCTTATCTTTTACCTTTTTCTATAACTATATAATATTATCCTTCCGATTGGACTCGAACCAATATCGCTCTCATTATGAGTGAAATATTTTACCTATTAAACTACAGATGATACTTTTTTATTTTGCTCCTTATGGGAGTTGAACCCATGTTTGTGACATGAAAAGCCAATGTCCTGACCACTAGACGAAAAGAGCTTTTGTGGAGATGAAGGGACTTGAACCCTTAACTCAGATATGCAACACCTATATTATAGCCAATTTAAACTACATCCCCACTCTTTTTGTTGGAAATAAAGGGACTTGAACCCTTACTCTTTTCAGAATTAGTTTCTAAAACTAACATGTCTACCAATTCCATCATATCTCCATTATTACATAATCCTTAATAAATAATGTTATCCTTTAACATTATTTAATGCTCTTATATTTATAATCCCTATTTGACTATATAATATAATTACTATTGCTAATCCTATTGCTGATTCGGCTGCTGTAAATGTTAATATATATAAACCACTTATTTCACCAATTATATCATTAATTTCTATAGAACTTATTATATTTAATAAACCTACTGTTCCTAAATTTAATTCTGAGATTATCAATACATTTATAATATTATTTTTATTTAATATTAAACCACTTATTCCTCCTATAAATATACTTATTAAAACTATTTCTGTTATACTCATTTTATTATTCTTTTTTTTTTATATTCCATTCTTTTTGTAAAAAAACATTGTGTTTCTTGTCTTATACCTTCATATATTGCATGTATCATTATTAATAACATTATTACTTTATTTTTTTCTGTTTGTATATTACTTAATATTGTATATGTTAATTTTTTTGCACTTGCATTTGTATTTACTATCCCTATACTTGGTATTCCTAATTTGTAACATTCATTTATTAAATGTTGTCCTGTAGCCACATCCATAATTAAAACTGCTCCTGGTAACATATAACTTATTTTTAAACCTTCTACTTGTTTCTGTATTTTTTTTTTTAATTTATGATTTCCTTTTCCTACCTTTACTTGTATGTATTTTTCTAAATAAGATTTATAATTTGTTAATCCTCCTGCATAATATACTGTTTTTATATAAGGCTGTCTTGTTTTTTTTACTAATTTTTCTATTATTTTACCATTATTCCTTATATTTAAACCTATTATTATTTGTCCTCTATTTCTTATAATATTGCTTATTATATTTAAACTTTTTTTTATAATTATGCTACTATATTCTAAATTTATTATATGTATTTTGTTTACTACTTTATATATAGAGCCTATTAATACTGGATTCCATCTCCTTTTATTATATCCTATATATAATTCATTTTTTATTAAATCTTTATATGTCCAACTTTCTATTCTTATATTTTTTATTATATTTATTTGTTTTATCATCTGTTTTTTTCTTCTTTTTTGCTCACTATCAGACTTGAACTGATACTCCATAGGAAATAGATTTTAAGTCTATCGCGGCTACCATTTCGCCAAGTGAATTATTTACTTTTTTATATTTTACATTTTACGTAAAGTTTTTAAAGCATTTACAAATTTATAATTTGTTTGTGCTATTAAAGTAAAAGGATATGTTATTTCTTCTATACGTGGTTCATACACTAAACTTGTACTTAAAAGACTATAATTTGTTTCTAAATAAGAAGGTCCTCCACTAAAATATATTTTTCTATATTTTTTTTTATATTCTTTTAATTTTTTATTTCTTTTTAAAATATATAACATAGATAAAATTTTATTTAATTTAATTTTTCCTCCAGCAAAACTTATTATATCTCCTACTTTTATTTCAAAACTAGGTCTTGTTGCTAAGTTACCATTTACTATAATACCTTTATGTTTAATTACTTGTCTTGCTTCATATAAACTTGCAACTAAACCACTTCTATATAAAATCATATCTATTCTTTTTTCTAATGATAATATATATTTTTTATCATTACCCTTTACATTATTATATAATTCCTTTAATTGTTTTAATTTTATATTTTTATAAAATTGTCTGTAAATTCTATAAATATAATACTTTTTATAAAAAGTTTCAGTAAATTTTTTTAAATTTATTTTTTTCTTCTTTATTTTCCTTTTATATATTAAACTTCCTAATCTATATAATGCTGTTAATGTTCTTTTTATTTTTTTATGTTTTATATTTTTTTTTATTTTTCCTTCTAATAATGGATATACTTCTCTTTTTAATAAAAATACCTTATTAGATATTATATTTAATCTTGTTTTTGTATATCTTTTACATTTTCTTAATTCTCCCATATCTATATGATATTTTTTTATAAATTTTGTTCTATTTTTTTTTATTTGCATTTTTATTTTTTTTTATTCCATTCTTTTTGCCTAAGAGTGGATTCGAACCACCGACTTAAAGATTTTCAGTCTTTCACTCTAACCAACTGAGTTACCTAAGCTTTTTGTTTTCTGAGCTACTCTACCTCTTTAAAGAGAGGTTTAATTAAATTTAAATAAACTTTTTTATTTTCTTTTTTACAGCAATATAAATTTATTTATTTCTAACTAAAAGATAAAGTACTATTATAATAATAAATAAACTTTCATTGCTTAAAAGCATATTAAAAGTTAATCCTAAATAATATACACTTAATATTAAAAATAAAACTAATGCTATATTTAAAATAAAAGTAGAAATTGTTATTTTATTTTGTAATTTAAAATTATTAATATTTATTAAAACATAATTAGTTAATGCTGTAACACCAATTTTTTCCCATAATCCTTTATCTAAATTTTTATTCATAGATTCATAAGATAAATTAAAAAATGGTTTTACAACAAATAATCTAACCATAAAATCAAAAAACCATTTTTTTACAAAAAAATAATATGTTTCTTTTTTGAATTCATTATATTTTACTGTTTTTAATAAGGCTTCTTTTTTATAAAAATAAAATACTACAGGTATTAATACCCCATAAAATAAAGCTACAATTGGTAAATATTTTACTTCTCTTTGTAACATTTCTGCTTCTAATAATAAATTATTATATGGATAATTAAATAATGCATTATTCCATGTTGGTGTTCCTAATCCTATAAATAAATCTTTTAACATATATCCTGCAAATATACTACAGAAAGATAAAATAACTAAAGGTATCATCATAAATAAACCAACTTCATGTACATTTTTTATTATTTTTTGACTCATTCTTGGCTTTGTTAAAAAGGTTAAAAATAATAATCTAAAAGAATAAAATATTGTTCCAAATGCTGCTACATAACCTATTATTGTTGCTATATTACCCTCCCAACAATAACTTGCATAACTTGTTTCTAAAATAATATCTTTAGAATAATATCCTGATAAAAATGGAAATCCTGCAATTGCTAAACTTCCTATTAACATACATTGATATGTTAATGGCATTAAATTTACTAAACCTCCCATCTTTCTCATATCTTGTTCATCACTTAAACCATGTATTACAGATCCTGCACTTAAAAATAATAAGGCTTTAAACACTGCGTGTGTTGTTAAATGATAAATTCCTGCACTATAATTAAATAATCCACATGCAAATAACATATAACCTAATTGTCCACATGTTGAATATGCAATTACTCTTTTTATATCATTTTGCACAATACTCATTGTTGTTGCAAATAATGTAGTTAAGGCCCCTACTATTGTAATTACTTTTAATATTATAATTGAATAACTTATTAATGGTGAACATCTTAAAACTAAAAAAACTCCTGCTGTAACCATGGTCGCTGCATGTAATAATGCAGATACTGGTGTTGGTCCTTCCATTGCGTCAGGTAACCACATATGTAATCCTAATTGTGCTGATTTTCCTATAACCCCTATTAATAAAAAGCTTGCTATTAATGTTATAGCATTAATTTCAAAACCTAAAATATTAAATGTATAATCTGTAATATGCGGTGTAACTACAAAAATTACTGCAAAATCAAAACAATTATATACTAAATAGATTAATAAAATTGCAAAAAATAATCCAAAATCTCCAAATCTATTTAAAATAACAGCCTTTAATGCTGCTTTATTTGCTTGTACTCTTGTAAACCAAAAATTAATTAATAAATATGACATAATACCAACTCCTTCCCATCCGAAAAAAAATTGTATCATATTATCTGCTGTTACTAATAACATCATAAAAAATGTGAATAATGATAGATAACAAAAAAATCTAGTTTTATGTGGATCTTGTTTCATATATTCCATAGAATAAATATGTACTAAACTAGATATAAATGTAATTACAATTAACATTATTGTTGATAAACTATCAAATAAAAACCCATATTCAACATGCATTGTTCCTACATTTATCCAAGTACCTAATTTTATATTTACAACGCTATTGCATAATATTATTTCATATCCTAAATAAAAACTACAAATAGCAGTTAATACCATGCAAAACACTCCTAATTGTATACTAAATTTATTCCCTAATTTATTTCCGAATAATCCTGTGATTATTCCACTAAGTAATGGTAGCATTAATGTTATGCTATACATCTCTTATTTATTTTTTCCTTTTTTCCAATTATAATTTTCTATTTTTTTCATTTCTTTTCTTTCATTTCCTGTTTTTATTAAATTTTTACTTTGTCTAACTATGACATCAGTTTTATAAAAATTACTTACTATATTATTTATTACTAAATATTTATTTACTTTTATATTGAATTTTTGATTATTATAATAATCAAAAATTACATCTTTAACTTCATTTTTTTTTTTTATTATATTTTTATTTGTTATATATAACATTTGTATATATCCTATAATGCTATTTTCTTTTATTTTATTTTGTACACTTATTTTTAATTTATCAATCTCATATGCCTTACCAAAAATATTTAAATAATTTTCTTTTTCATTTTCAAAATCTTCAAAATAATATTTTGTTGGTAAATATAAATTAATTTTATTATTATAAGTATCATTAATAATTCCTTGATATACTATATATTTTATTTTATTTGATACTTTAAATTCATTTGCATCTATTGAATATAATATATTATTATTTTTTTTACTTTTTAAAAAATTCTCTTTAAATACTCCATTTTCAAATGCAGATATTATATTTGCACTTGCATTTATTATCACGATATTATCTGCTTCAATATTAATATACTTTTGAATATAACTTCGTAATTCTTGTGCAGTTATATTTAATTTTGATAATAAACTTGGTCCTACTATTATTAATGGATTTTTACTTTTTTTTATATAATTACAAAATTTTAAACGTCCTTCTAATAATTTAATAAATGTATTTAAATTAGACCCTAAATATACACTATCTTTTTTCCATTCAAAATTAGATCCTATAATTCCTATTTTTTTTTCACTTTCAATATCATCATCTCCAAAATTTAAATTTCTAATTTTAATATTTAATAAAGGACTTTCAATTCTTAAATTAATACCTAAAAGAATTAATAAATCATTTTTATCAATATTTCTTAAATCATTTTTATTTATATAATTTTCTCTTAAATCATAATTATATTTTTTATATAATAATGCTGCTTCTGTTATATAATTTTTATAACCTAAATTATTAAATAATTCTTTATATAATTTTAAATTTAAACTATTAATTTTAGAACCTAAAACTAAATTTAAATTATTTTCTTTATTTAAAAATAATTTAAATAATATCTTAAGTGCACTTTTCCAACTAATTTGTATATATTTATTTTCTTTTATTTTATATGTTGGTATATTTAATCTCATTTTTTCAATAAGATTATAACTTTCATAATGAAATCTTACTTTATCAGTTAACCATTCTTCATTTAAATTATCATTTATTCTAGGTAATATTCTATAAATCTTACTTCCTTTTGTTTGTATATTTATAGGTGTTAATAATGAATCAAATATATCAATTCCTTTCACAGTTTTTAATTCCCAAGGTCTTCCCTTAAATTCATAAATACCTGAAGTTAAAGCTCCTACAGGACATAAATCTATTATATTACCTGATAATTCACTTTCAATAATGATATTTTTTTTATAAGTACCAATTTCCATATTATAACCTCTTCCTAAAACTCCTAATTCATTAATACCTGCAATTTCTGTTAAAAATCTAACACATCGTGTACAATGTATACATCTTGTCATTATACCTTTTATTAATTTTCCAAAATTTTTTACTTCTACTGCTCTTTTTTTTATATAAAATCTTCCTGTATCTAAACCATAATTTATGGTTTGTTCTTGTAAATCACATTCTCCTCCTTGGTCACATATTGGACAATCTAACGGATGGTTTATTAATAAAAATTCCATAGTCCCCTCTCTTGCTTTTAATATTTCATCTATTTCTGTTTCAATTGTTTCTGTATCAAATTCAGCATCTATTGGTACTCCACAACTTGCTAATAATTTTTCTTCATTTGTTACATATACTAAACACATTCTACAATTTCCTGCAATTGTTAATTTTTCATGGTAACAAAATCTTGGAATTTCAATTCCATTTTCTAAACACACTTGTAATATTGTTAATTCTTCGTTTTCTTTTACTTCTACTTCTACTTCGTTTATTTTTATTCTAATTATCATTTTATATTCTTCTTGCTTTTTTTAATCTCATCATTCCATGAGCTTTTTGTCTTGTTATTATTACATTTCTTATAATCCCTTTATATATAAACCATTTTTTACTAAAAAAATCTCTTAGTACTACTTTATCTTTTTTTGTATCAAATTCCATATCTATCATTTTATAATTATATCTTGCATTTAATTTTAATAAAAATTCTAATAATACTCTATTTCTAAAATGTGGCATTACTATGTATTTACCAATCTTCCCTTTATATTTTAATTCTGCCTTTTTAGTTTCTTTATTATTTACTTTTTTTTGCTTTATATTTTTTCTTTTATCACTTTCTTTTTCTTTTGCTCCATATGCATTATAATATACCATTTTTGATGTTGTTACTTTTTTTACAATATTTGTTATTCTATCTCGTAAAACAATAAACATGTTTCGTTTTCCACATTTTAAACTTACGACTCCTACTTCAGGTATACGTTCTTTTTTAAACTTTCTTTTTACTTGTATTTTTTTTATTTGTTTACCTCTAATACCATAAGTATATAAATTTAATTTATATTTACGTTTTAAGGAGATATATAATTGTTTTTGACTTTTATATTTTAATTTTATTTTTGGTAATCTTAATTTAAATACTTTATTATTTTCTGTAATATATGTAGTAATACTTTCTTTTATATTTTTTCTTTTTATTTTTTTCAATTTTTTTTTTATTATTTTAATTGTTTTTAATTGTTTTTTTATTGATTTTCCTTTATACTTAAATCTTTTTCCTTTTTTTTTTTTATAAAATTTTCTTCTAAGTTTTTTTTTTTTTTTTATTTTTTTTTTTATTTTTTTTTTTACACTTAATAATACATTTCTATATCTTACAAGTGCTTTATATCTTATTTTTTTTAAATAATTTGTTAAATCAACTTTTTGTATATTTTTTTCTTGTTTTTCGATATTTACTAATATTTTATTATACATTCCTTTTATATAATTTGTTAATTGCATTTCTTCTTTACTTTTAAAATCAAAAATAGTTGCATGTAATAAGCTTCCTTTTATTATATTTAATAATAGTTTTACTATTAATTCTTCTTTTACTTTTTGCTTTTGATTTTCTAAAAATAAAGTTTTAACAATAAGCGCTTTATTTTGTTTATTAAGCTCAATTCTATTATTCTTATTTTCCTGTTTATGCATAACATTATGTTCCTTTTTTGTAACTATTTTTTGTATAATTAATAATCTTTTAATTACATTATAAAAAGAAGTCTTAGTATTTTTATAATAATAATTAGTCTTAGTAGCTTGATTTAAAATATTACTATTTATTTTTTGAGCTACTTTTATAAATGAAGATAAGACATTATGATTATAAATATTTTTTTTTAAGATATTAAAAATAGATTTTATTTTTGTTTTATATTTATTTGTTTTTTTTTTTTCATTTTTATTATAAAAATAATATTTTTTTTTTTTATTTTTTAATTGTTTTAATTCTCTTTTTATTAATTTTAATGCTTTTGGTACTATAATATTTTTTTTTTTAAATAATAATATAGAAAGTGCTAAATAATTATCAAATAATCGTTTTTTTAATAAAATCATTAATGTATTTAAATTTACTAATTTGTTAACTAAATATTTATTTTTTTTTTGTTTTTCTAACATTTTTTTATATTTTTTTATATTTTGTAAAACCTTAATATCATAAATTAAACAGGAAATATTAATACTAATATTTGATTGTTTTTTTTTTTTTAAACTTTTTATTATTTTTTCTTGTCCAAATTTTTTATATAAAGTAATAATATTTGGATTCTTCTTTATATATTTAATTTTTTGAATATAAAATGTTGAATATATTTTAATATAATTTTTTAAACTACATATTTCATTAGCTTTTAAATTAGAAATATTATTATTAAAATCGACCATACTATTAATAATAGCATTTGATTTAAAACCATTATTATGATTAAACATTAAAAATAATAAAGTATTTAAATTTAATTTAGCTAAATTATTCTTTATATTATTCTTTATATCTTTTTTTTTATTTATAATATGTAAATTTAAAAATCTAATTTTATGATTTAAAACTTTAAAATTATTTTTTTTTATATTCTTTTTTTTCTTATTTATATAATTTTTTAATATATCTTTTACTATTATTTTATTTTTTTTTATTTTTAATATAATCTTTTTCTTTTTCTTATTTGGTTGTATGTTTGTATTATTTTTCATTCTATTTTTTATGCTCTCGTTTTTATTTTTTTTCATATTTTATTTCCATATATTGCTTAAACCATTCATTTATTATTTTATCATATACAAAAGAATCATATAATGCTATTAAACATAAATAACTTATATTTAATAAGATAAATAGTACACTATATTGATATTTTTTTAATGCTATTTTTATTTTATTAAATTTTTCTAAAAAAAAAAAACCTTCTATATGTTGAGTCAATAATGTAGTATCTACTGACATAATCTTTTTTATTTTATTTTTTCTTATGCTATTTATCCAAATTTTTAAAACAATGTTTAAAGGTTTTTTAAATTCTTTAGAAGTTTTACTTATAAAAATTGAATCACAATTTAACCAAAAAAAAATTAAATCTTTTATAATTTTAAATTGTGAGTTAACTTTTTTTTTTTTTATCATTTTTTTTTTTTGTTTTTGTTATTTTTGTTACCATACGTTTTATTTTATTATATAATTTTTTTTCTTTTTTTGTAACTGGTTTTTTATTTACTGAAGTTACTTTTTTTAAAGCTACTTTTACTACTTTAACTTTAGCTGCAGTTTTTGCATTTGTTCTTGTTCTTTGGCTTACAGGATAACCTTTTTTATATCTTAAATATCTATAAGGATTTTCAATTCTTCTTATTTTTTCAAAAAAATTACTTTTAGTATTATAATTATATTCTACTAATCCTTTATAATTTTTAACTAACTCAACAATACGTTGTTCTTGAATATCAGTTAAATTTATACCCCTTACTTTTTCTAAACAACCACTTAACATACTTATTTTTTTTGCTAATGTATAATTTATTCCTATAACTTTTTTTTTTAGTTCTATTACTAAATTTTTTTTCACATTTAATGTTATTTTTCCTATTACAACTACCATTTTATCTTACTTTACCTTTTTTTAATTTTATTTTTTCATCTTTATTTAAAATACCTGTTCCTTTATATGGATTAATTTTTCTAAATTGCTTTATAATACTAATAAATCTATTTAATTGCTCTTTATTTATACTATATAAGATAATATTTTGACCTTCAATTTTTATTATAATATTGGTTGGTACTTTAAAACTTATAAAATGACTATAACCTAAATCAAAAATCAAACTATCTTTTATTTTATAAACCATATATCCTAAACCTACTATTTTAATTTCTTTAAAATAACCACTAACAACACTTTTAATATTTTTTTGGATTTTTCCCATTAGTACTCTACAATCATTATGACTTTCAAAGTAATACTGATTATTTTTCTGACCCATAATTTTTTTTCGAAATTTTAATTTTTCTTTTATAAATCCCATTTTTCCTTTTGTAATAATATTAACTTCTTGTTTTTTTTTATTAATATTATAATCTAATTCAAATTTTTCTATATTTTTATCTTTTATAAATTTCATTTTTTTATTAATTCTTTTAAATTATGTTTTCTATTATTTATTGAAATAACATATTTGATTTCTCCTCCAATTGGTGTATTTTGCTTATTTAAAGCTTGTAATTTATTTAAAGTAAATAATCCTTTTTTTGTTGTAATATAAAATAAATCAAGTGCTTTTTGTACTTTATTAATTTTTTTTGCATTAAAATACATTTTTTCTTTTGTTTCTGATACACTTTTTAAATTTACTAATAATTTAGTAATATTTTCTTTATATTTTAAAAAAATACAAATTTTCATTTTTTTTAAATCAACTATTTGAAAACCTCTAATAACCCCTTCTTTTTCTAATTCTTTTAAAATAACTAAACTTTGTTTATTACCATTAACATATACACTTGTTAATTTATTTATTAATCCTGTTTTTATAGATGCAAAAATATTTTTAATATTCATCTCTTTAATAACTTCTTTTTTTTACTCCAGTAATTAAACCTAATTTCATGTACTCTCTAAATTTTATTCTTGATATTTTAAAATCACTTATTATACCTCTAGATCTACCTGTTTCGATACATCTGTTTTTTATTCTACATATAGAACTATCTTTAGAACTATTTATTAGTTTATCATTATAATAATTTCTTATTTCTTTATCTAAAGTTTCATTTCTTCTTAACATTTTATATATATTTTTTATGTATTCTTCTTTTTTATATTGTAAACGTCTCTCGTTATCTTTTTTATTTTTTCTTACTATTTTCATTTATTTTATTTGAAATTCATTTTTTCTTTGTAAATAGAATATAAAATCGTCTTCTAAAACACGTTCTTTACCTTTTTTTTTATAACTAATTTCTACTTGTAATTTTGTATTCATATTTGCATAATTATTTAAAAAAAATTTTCTAAATATTTTTAAATTTTTATATCTAAATGTTATTTTTTTTTGCAATAAGTCAACATTATTTTCTTCTATTAAATTAAAATTTTTTCTTTCTCCTAAATTTAAATATATAAAATTATTCACAAAAGTTATTGCTCTTTTATTTCTTAATTTAACTTCTATCAAACTTTCCTTTATATTTATAATATTTTGTTTTTCTTTTATTTTTTGTGTCTTTAAAAAAGCTTTCTCTCCACTTAATTGTTCAATAAAAGCTAATAATTCAAAAAATTCAATAATTTCTTTTTTATTTTTTTTATATTTAATTCTTATATTTACCTCTTCAATTTTAAAATCACTATATTTTGTCATTTTAATATTTGTTTTATTTGATATTATTTTATTTACTACTCTTTCTTTATATATTTTTAAATAATTCATTTTTTTTTATATTATAAATTTTGCAATCGCAATATTTTTTAATAATGCTGTTCTTGTAACCTCTTTATATATATAGCCATTTATTCTTGTACCTATAGCCTCTTTATTTTTATTTAATAAAATAACACTATTAACAGATGCTTTTAATACAATTCCTGTATTCCTTATAAAAGGTTGTTTTGTTTTTACAATAAGAGCATAACAAACATCACTCTTTTTTATTTTTAATTTTAAACCTTTAGCTTTTGGTTCCATTTTTTTTACAACAACAACAATTAAATCATTTAAATTTAATCTTTTTGTTATTTTTTTACCTAAATATTGAATACATTGTACACTTCTTGCTCCACTATTATCAATTACTAAAAAATTACTACCTTTAATTATCATTTTTCATATAAGTTTTTTTTTATGGTTGTGACTTTAATTTTTATAGACCATTTATGTGAACTATATTTAACAATCTTTTTTATTTCTCCTAAAGTCATTTTACTATTTATAAATTCTATCATTATTTTACCTTTTTTTACTGGAACATACCAATCATATATATCTCCTTTTCCGGCTCCCATTCTTGCGGTTCCTTTTGTTGTTAAACTATATACAGGATAAAAATTAAAATAAATATCCATTTTATCTTTTAATTTTTTTATTATATCTGTTTTTATTCTTTCCATTTGCGCTAATCTTAGATATCCATTTTCTTGGGCTTTTATCCCAAAAATACCATATCGTAATGCTAATTGCCTTGTTTCATTATTATTTACATTTATTTTATAATATTTTCTATATTTTGTTTGGCTTGGTATTTTCATTCTTTATAATTATAACTATATACATATTTATATGGCATATATTCAATTAAATTTCTAACTAACCATATTTTTATTCCACATTTTCCATGTTTTTTTAAATAATTATTTTGTGCATAATCAATATATACATTCATACTACTATTTGCAATTATTCCTTTTTTTATTACTTTTGTTTGTGCTCTTGTATTTCCTGTTAAACGCCCTACTACTTGTAATTTAAATCCTAAAATATTTTTATTACTCATAATAATATTTGTAATTGTTCTTAAAATCCAAAAACCTCCTTTTTGACTTGTTTCTAATCTTTGCTGTATTCTTCTAAGTAAAAAGGCTGCTGTCATATTAGAACCAATGATACCATAACAATTTACAGTATAATTTTTATTTTGTATCAATTGCTTTAAATTATTCATGAATAATTGAGAAATTATTAAATATACTTTATTTTTTTTTCTCATTTTTTGTTTTTTTATTTGTCTTTTATTTATTAATAAAGGTAATAAAAATATTTTTATTATTTCTTTTATTTTTTTATTTGTTTTCTTTTTTTTTTTTTTTTTTTTAATTTTTTTTTATTTTTTTTTTTTTTTTTTTTTTTTTTTTTTTTTTTTTTTTTTTTTTTTTTTTTATTAAACTTCTTAATAATTTTATTAATAATTTTATTATAAAAGTTTTTTTAACTACTCCTATATTTTTTTTTATTTTATTTTTAATTGCATATAATGCTTTTTTATATACATATTCAATTTTCATCTTCATTTTTTGTTTTTTTTCTTCTTTTTTTATTTTATGTAATATTTTTAAAGCCTTTAACATTTTTAATCTATATTTTAATATTTTTTTTATATATAATCGCATTATAAAAAAAAATAAAAATTTATATAATTTTTTTATATTTTTTACATTTCTTTTTTTTATTTTTTTTCTTTTATATTCTAATTTATTTAATATTAATCTATCATATCTATTTCTTTTAAACATATAATAATTACTATTTAATAATAAATATTTATTTATTTTTTTTTTTTTTCTTTTTCGTTTTATATGTATTTTAAATTTCTTTATTGAAATTGCTTTACTAACAGAAGTACTTATATTTTGTTTTCTATATTTAAATTTTTTTATTGTATTATATAAATCTCTTGCTTTTTTTAAAAATAAACGACTATTTTTAGATAAACTCCAATTTTTTTTTAATCCTTTTGCTTTTACAACAGTTCTTTTTATTTTTATTTTTTTTTTTAATACTTTTCCCTTTCTTTTAAATAAAACATTTTTTTTTTCTTTTTTTTTATTTTTCTGTACTTTTTTAGTATTTTTTATTTTTTTTTTTATTTTTATTTTTTTTAATAAAGAGCATAATTCTTTTTTTTTCTTTATTAGATTATACGCACTTTTATATTTAACATTTAATTTTCTATATATATATATAGATAATAATTTATTATAAATATTTTTTTTTTTTTTATATAATTTGTTATAAAAATTTATTTCCTTTTTAGTTTTAAAAAGGCTTATTTTATTTTTTTTTTGAATTTTATAATTTAAAAATAAGATATGCTTTAAAAGAATACTTTTTTTTATTTTTTTTATATATTTAACAAATGCATTTCTATATTTTATTTTATTTTTACTTTTTTTTATTTTTAATTGCTCTTGTTTTGTAAAATTTTTATTTTTTTCTTGTCTTTTTTTTAATGCCTCTATAATAGAAAAAACCTTTTTTAACTCTTTCTTTGATTTTATTTTTTTAATATTATAAAAACAATGTATATAATTCTTTAAAAAATTAGTATTACTATTGCTGATATATATCTTTTTTTTTTTTTTCACTAATGCGTTTATATTTAAATATTTTAAATAATGATCCTTAAAACCATAGTTTAAATACTGATTATATAATTTTTTTTTTAAAAGTAGCTCCTTTTTCTTTTTATATAATTTTTTTTTATATACTATTTTTTTTTTTTTTAAATTTAAATTTAAAATACCTCTTAATTTATTATGCTTAAAATAAAATTTTAATTCTTTTTTTTTTAATATTCTAGGTAAAATAAAATGAGATATTTTTTTTACAATTTTTAAATTTTTATTTTTTTATTCTTTTTTTTTTTTTCTTTTTTTTTTTTTTTTTTTTTATTTTTTTTTTTTTTTAAAGAGCTCTTTGTGTATTTTTTTTTTTTTTTCTTGTGTTCACTTTTGTTTTCACTTACACAGTTTGACCCTCACACACCACCCCCACAAAAAAAAAAAAAATAAAAAAATTTATATATAATAATTAAAAAAAAAAAAAAAAAAAAAAACAAAACAACAATATTTAAATATAAATATATTAACACCCC
>Ga0256895_1000021_pt1 | contig 27846 bp, 16 predicted proteins | sample MC6MC0668MT_FD_190194 | JGI IMG/M metagenome (GOLD analysis project Ga0256895, IMG submission 190194) | Metatranscriptome of enriched soil aggregate microbial communities from Iowa State University, Ames, United States - MC6-MC0668-MT... | ecosystem: Environmental > Terrestrial > Soil >... | reverse complement strand
GGGCAGAAAGTGCATCTCGACCTTGACCACGCCGTCGCCTTGGCAGGCTTCGCAGCGGCCGCCCTTGACGTTGAAGCTGAAGCGGCCCGGGTCGTAGCCGCGCGTGCGGGCTTCCGGCACGCCCGCGAAGAGTTCGCGGATGGGCGTGAACAGGCCCGTGTACGTGGCAGGGTTGCTGCGCGGCGTGCGGCCGATGGGGCTTTGGTCCACGCTGATGATTTTGTCGAAGTGCTCAAGCCCCTGCATCGACACGTAGGGGGCGGGTTCGCTTTGCGCGTGATGCAGCTGGCGCGACACGGCCACCGCCAGCGTGTCGTTGATGAGCGTGGACTTGCCGGAACCCGACACGCCCGTCACGCACACCAGCCGGCCCGCGGGCAGGCGCAGTTCGACGTCTTTCAGGTTGTTGCCGCTGGCGCCCGTCAGGGTCAGCCAGGGCAATTCGTCGTTGACCGGACGGCGGGCGGGGATGGCGATCTCGCGCGCGCCGCTCAGGTATTGGCCGGTCAGCGAGTTCGGGTCACGCTGCACGGTTTCGGGATCGCCTTGCGCCACGACTTCGCCGCCGTGTTCGCCCGCGCCCGGGCCCATGTCCACGACCCAGTCGGCCATGCGGATCATGTCTTCGTCGTGCTCGACGACGATGACGCTGTTGCCGAGATCGCGCAGGTGCTGGAGCGTGCCGATCAGGCGGTCGTTGTCGCGCTGGTGCAAGCCGATGGACGGCTCGTCCAGCACGTACATCACGCCCGTCAGGCCGGAGCCGATCTGGCTGGCCAGCCGGATACGCTGCGCCTCGCCGCCCGAAATCGTGTCGGCGCTACGGTCCAGCGACAGGTAATTCAGCCCGACATTATTCAGGAAGCTAAGCCGCGCTTCGATCTCGCGCACGATGCGCTGCGCGATCTCTTGCTTGGCGCCGGTCAGGTTCAGGTCTCGGAACCAGGCCAGGCAGCTCGACAAGGGCATGGCCTCGACTTCATAGATGGCCTGGCCGTGGCGCTCGCCGCCGCGCGGGTCGTGGCCGATCAGCACATTGCGCGCTTCGGGGCGCAGGCGCGAACCGGCACAGTCGGGGCAGGTCTTGATATTGCGGTACTTGCCGAGTTCTTCGCGCACCGTGGCCGAATCCGTCTCGCGCCAGCGGCGCTCCAGGTTCGGGATAACGCCTTCGAAGGCATGGCGCTTGACGGTGCTGCGGCCTTTTTCGTTCAGGTACAGGAACGAGATTTCTTCTTCGCCAGAGCCATAGAGCACCTTGTCGCGTAGCGCTTCGGGCAAGTCTTCGAAGGGCGCTTCGATATCGAATTCGTAATGCGCGGCCAGGCTCGTCAGCAGCGAATGCGTGAAGGCGTTGCGGCGGTCCCAGCCGCGGATTGCGCCGGCGGCCAGGCTCAGTTCGGGGAAGGCCACGACGCGCTTCGGGTCAAAGAAGCCCACTTGTCCGATGCCGTCGCAACTGGGGCAGGCGCCCATCGGGTTGTTGAAGCTGAACAGACGCGGTTCGAGTTCGGGCAGGCTGTGGCTGCATACCGGGCAGGCGTAGCGGCTGGAGAAAACCTGTTCCCGTTCGCTATCCATGTCCAGCGCCAGCGCGCGGCCATCGGCCAGCAGCAGGGCCGTCTCGAAGCTCTCCGCCAGACGCTGCTTGCTTTCCGGCTTGATGCGCAGCCGGTCGATGACAACATCGATGTCGTGCTTTTCGGTTTTCTTCAGCGGCGGCATGCCGTCGATTTCCACCAGTTGCCCGTCCACCCGCAGCCGCACATAACCCTGGGCTTGCAGGCTGGCGCATTCGTCTTCGAAGCTGCCTTTCTTGCCTCGCGCAATCGGCGCCAGCACGGCCAGACGCGTTTCGGGCGTCCAGCCCAGCACCGCGTCGACCATCTGGCTGACGCTTTGCGCTTGCAGGGGCAGGCCGTGATCCGGGCAGTAGGGCGTGCCGACCCGCGCGTACAGCAGGCGCAGGTAGTCGTGGATTTCGGTGATGGTGCCGACGGTGGAGCGCGGGTTGTGCCCCGCGGCTTTCTGCTCGATCGAAATGGCCGGCGACAGCCCTTCAATGAGGTCCACGTCCGGCTTGTCCATCAGCTGGAGGAATTGGCGGGCGTAGGCGGAAAGGCTTTCCACATAACGTCGTTGGCCCTCCGCGTATAGCGTGTCGAACGCCAGCGAAGACTTGCCCGAGCCGGACAAGCCGGTGACGACCACCAGTTTGTGGCGCGGCAGGTCCAGCGAGACGTTCTTAAGGTTGTGGGTGCGGGCACCCCGAATGCGTATCGCGTCCATCGGGCTCTTTTAAGCGGTTTCAAAGGCCAACTTGGTACTATAGCGCGCCGAATCCCTCAGCGTTCGGGGCAGTCCGTCAAGATTGACTGAACCGGGTCCGGCGCCGCACCGCTAGATCAGACCGTGAGCGTGTGACATCCACGCGCGCGCACCGACCTTGTCATTGTTGAAATTTCCGCATGCCGGCAGACACCAAACTGAAATTGACCCCTTCCGAGCGCCGCGCGAGCGTCGCGCTGGCGGGCTTGTTCGCTGCGCGGATGCTGGGGCTGTTCCTGTTGTTGCCGGTTTTTGCCGTGGCCGCCGCTGGCATGCCGGGCGGGGACGACCCCGCGCGCGTCGGCCTGGCGCTGGGCATGTATGGCCTGACCCAGGCGTTCATGCAGATTCCCTTCGGGCTGGCGTCTGACCGCTGGGGCCGCCGGCCTGTCGTGCTGTTCGGCCTGCTGCTGTTCGTGGCGGGCAGCATCGTCTGTGCGCAGGCAACCGATGTGTACTGGATCACCATCGGCCGCGCCATTCAGGGGGCGGGCGCCATTTCCGCCGCGGTTACCGCTTGGCTGGCCGACGCCACCCGCGACGAGGTGCGCACGCGCGCCATGGCCATGGTGGGCGGTTCGATCGGCTTGTCGTTCGCGGTGTCCCTCGTCTTGTCGCCCGTGCTGGTGGGGTGGTGGGGGCTGTCCGGCCTGTTCTGGACCATCGCCTGCCTGGGCGTGATCTGCCTGGGCGTGGCGCGCTTCGTGGTGCCTGTGGTGCCGCGCACGCAAGCCCGGACGATGCAGTCCGCCAATCCACGCGAAGTGCTGACGCATCGTGACCTGCTGCGCTTGAACTTCGGCGTGTTCGTACTGCATTTGATTCAGGTGTCGCTGTTTGTCGTGGTGCCTGCCTTGCTGGCCAAGGTCGGCGGGCTGGACGCGCGAGAGCTCTGGAAGGTCTATCTGCCCGTCATCCTGGTGTCGTTCGTGCTGATGGTGCCGGTGGTGTTCGTGGCGGAAAAACGCCGCGCTCATCGCGGCGCCTTGCGCGCAGCCGTCGCGGGGCTGGTGCTGGTCTGCGCCTTGCTGCCCGCGGCCAGCCATGGTTTTTACACGCTGGCGGTGGCGCTGACCGGCTTTTTCGTGGCCTTCAATGTGCTGGAAGCCTTGCAGCCGTCGCTGGTGTCCCGCGTAGCCCCCCAAGCCTACAAAGGCTTGGCGCTGGGCTTCTACAACACGGCCCAGGCGGCGGGCCTTTTTGCGGGCGGCGCGCTGGGCGGCTGGCTGGCGTCGCACTCGGGCGCAAGCGCGGTTTTCATCGGCGCGGCCATCCTGTCGGCTGTCTGGCTGGCGGTGACTTGGGCGTTGCGGCCGCTGGCTTAGGGGGCGCTAGGGATGCGTCCCCGAAAGCGTGGGAAAGTCGTTGATCGCGCTGTGAACGGCGCTCAACGGACCGCAATTCGGATCACCACCAGGATCGCTTTGTCACCATTGGCGTTTGGCGCGGCAGGCGCTTTTCGTCGATAATACGTACCAAATTAGGGCTTCAAGAATTCGGGTCCGCCTTCGGGCTCCCAGGCGTCGCCGGTCATTGTCATGATGACCGGCGTGTTTCATGAAGCCGGTCTTCAACATCGCTTTTTATGTTGTTGCCGGCGCGCTCGCGGCAACGCACAGGCGCAGGCTGTCAACAACTGAGGGACATCGGCATGGCATCGGTTAACAAAGTCATTCTCGTGGGCAATCTGGGGCGCGACCCGGAAGTCCGCTACAGCCCGGAAGGGGCTGCAATCTGCAATATGTCCATCGCCACGACCTCCACCTGGAAGGACAAGGCTTCCGGCGAGCGCCGCGAAGAAACCGAATGGCACCGCGTCGTCATGTACAACCGCCTGGCTGAAATCGCCGGCGAATACCTGAAGAAGGGCCGCTCGGTCTACATCGAAGGCCGTCTGAAGACGCGCAAGTGGCAAGACAAGGACACCGGCGCTGATCGCTACAGCACCGAAGTCGTCGCCGACCAGATGCAAATGCTGGGCGGCCGTGAAGACGGCGGCGGCGGCGGCGCCAGCTACGGCGGTGGTGGCGGCTACGACGACGCCCCGTCGCGTCCGCAACAGCAACGCGCCCCGGCGCAACGCCCGGCGCCGCAACAGCGCCCGGCCCCCGCAGCGGCCCCGGCCAGCAGCGGCGCGAATCTGGCGGATATGGACGACGATATTCCGTTCTAAATCCTACCATCCTCTATTATTGTTGATTAAGGGCTCTTCTCCTTTGGAGGGGGGCCTTTTTCTTTACCCACATCTGTTTTTGTGCTGTAGTGCCTATGGGACTAAACCGTACATACACAGCAGTTGTGGGTAGATGACCAAATTCGTTGCTCAACGCATCACGTTCCGAAACGGCGAGCGGCACTCTCTCTTACAGCGCGTCAATGGACTTCCGGTCCAAGAGGTCACACTCTTCCTGGGGAAGTACCGAAACAAGGGACGTGCGGCTAACACGATTCACTTCGTTTGCTGCTGCTTGGCGCTCCTGTACCGAGAGCTAGATGCAGCCGGCGTGGACCTGCTCGAGCGGCTCTTGAACGGGCAATTCCTCACTGCTCCTGAGTTGGACCGTCTCGTCTCCGCCGCTCACTATCGGTCCGAGGACCTTGAATTTGAGTCACCCAAAGGCAAGTCGAATGTCATCGACATCCGTCGCATAGGCATCCGGAAGAGCCAAAAGCATGCCGAACGCCAACCGGTTGACGCTCAGACATGCGCATCTCGGCTTCGGTACATGGCGGACTACCTCTCGTACATCTCAGGCTACGTGGCTGCCACGCTACCTCGTGGCGAACGGCGGGACCTTGAGGCGGACACGAGACATGCCATCACGGCGTTCCGGGCGCACATTCCAGAGGTGTCCCGGCGCGCGAAATTGGGCGCGCGGGTGGGGTTGAGCATTGAAGAGCAGAATCAATTGCTTGCTGTGGTTCATCCGGAATCTCCTGATAACCCTTGGGTTCGCGGTTTTGTCCGGCGGCGCAATTGGCTAATCGTGGTCCTTCTTCTTGCCAGCGGGATGCGAAGGGGTGAGCTTCTAGGCCTCCAAATTGGCGATATCCACCCGAATCAGCCAAAGCTGAACATTCTGCGTCGCGCGGACGCCGGTGAAGACCGCCGAATACGCCAACCGAACACGAAAACCTATGACAGGACTGTGGAGCTTTCATCCTCCGTGATGAGGGCCCTACAGACGTACGTGAAGGAGCGCCGAGGTATCAAGGCGGCACGGTCTATCCCGCAGATTATTGTCTCGGAAGATGGGAATGCTCTGTCAATGCAGGCCGTGGACAAGATCTTCAAGGAATTGCGAGCTGCGCTTCCTGAGTTACAAGTTACCCTCACCAGTCACGTGATGCGTCACACGTGGAACGAGCGATTTTCGGAACAGGCCGAGGCCATGAACTTGCCTGAGGTCGCCGAACAGCGGGCGCGCAATAGCCAACAGGGCTGGAGCGACAACTCGAATATCGCCGCTACCTATACGCGTAGGTACACCGACAGGAAGGGTCGGGAACTTGCCCTCAAGCTTCAGGAACAAACGGATGACAAGCTCCGCGACGACGAATAAGAAGCGAATAGGGGCAATAGCGCGCATGCTGCCAGAGCGTGCGCATACGCGGAGCGGCATCGCGTTCAACCCGAACGACGACCTCTGGCACTGGGTCGACGGGGTTTTCGCTATCCACCTGGACTTTTCGCGATTGAGCATGCCGGCGACATTCCCCGTTGCTTCGCTCAAGTACACACTGCACGTCTTTGTAAAGCTGAACGCCCCAACGTACGCAACGAATCTATTCGGTACGTTCGTGCACTTTCTCGCGCTTCGTGACGGCCAGCCTCCTTTGACGTCGATAAGCGTGGCCGAGGTGTCCAACTACGCTGCGCGGCTTCACGAGCATGAGAAGTGGCGGGTGGGGAATCTAAACGTCCTGCTGCAAAAGTGGAGTGCGCTGGGTCTTCCCGGAGTTGACGTGGAATGCGTTCAGTATCTCCGTGAACGTCGCAAGCCGGGAAACGTGAAGGGTGCGGCTGTACGCCAGCGCGATCCGGTCGATGGACCTTTCAGCGAGGAGGAGTACATCACCCTTTATAAGGCGGTAGACGCGGCTTACGGGATCGGCGCTATTTCGCGTTGGGTCATTGTTCTTTTCCGTCTTCTGTTCGCTGCCGGCGGCCGGATCTCCCAATACGCCTCCCTTAAGTTGCAGGACTTGGACGGGAGCGAAGGCAAGTTCGTTCTGCGCTTGCCACAAGTGAAGACTGGGCTTGAGCATTCGCGCGCGACCTTCCTCACGTTTGACCTCTCCCCGCAGACCGGTCGCCTGGTGATGGAGCACATCGAATGCCAGCGAATCGCCGGCTTGGCCGCTGCCGCTCCGCTCTTTCCAGTAGCTGAAGTCTTGACCCGAGGTCCACGAGAACAACTTCGAGGAACGGAGGACGTATTCTATGGACATTGCACCAGTGCCCAGTTGGCCCGCGCCTTCTCGCGCATTTTGAGCGAGATAGCGCCGGCAACTCCCCGGCTGGATTTCGAGCAGATGCCGATCAGCCCTAAAAGATTCCGGCCGACGTTCGGCACTCGGCTCGTCGACGAGGGGGCCAGTAGGACCATTGTGGCGCACCTTCTTGGGCACGTTGATCTGCAAAACGTTGACGTCTACTTTGAGCAGTCCCCCACCGGCCTTTCGAACATGAACAAGGCGATGGGTCCTAACCTTGCGCCTGTTGCTCGCTGCTTTCAAGGACGCCTTATTGAAAGTGAAGAGCAAGCAACACAAAAGGACGTGCCGGGCAGCACTATCATCGACTTCAGGGTCTCGGCAAAGGGGATCGCGAGCTGTGCTGGCTCGACTCAGTCATGTATGTTCGACAAACCGGTCGCGTGCTACACCTGCTTTCGATTTGAACCGTGGCTTGACGGCCCCCACGAGGCGGTGCTCGCTCGTCTTGAGAAGGAACGAGAAAAGTGGTCTGCTGACTCCAAGATGGCGACCATCAATGACGCAGCCATCATCGCGGTTAGGGAGGTCATTGCTGAGTGCGCCGCGGTACGGAAGCAGCGTGCGGAAGGGAGCGTCTCGTGAGCGCAACGGTCCTCCATTTCATCCCGCAAGCTGAGCTCGCACCCCAGGAGAACATTGACGCTTTCGTCAAGCTGTGCCGCCAATCCGAGGTCCTCGGAGCCCGCCTTCAGTTCGACAAGAATGCCTGGGACACCGGAAATCGTAAGGGGCATAACGGCAAGCTTCGAGTCATATTCAGCACCATGGAGGCCGCCAGTCAGAATATGGCGGAGCCCTCGATGCCTTCGCAGTTCCTCGATTTTGCCAAGGCAGTCCTGGTCTACCTGCAGGACAGTCGTCCGGTCACCTCCCTGGGGATCCGAATCTCCGCGTTGCGGTACCTCGAAGCGTCCTTGCGCGACTGGGGCAAGGGGTCGCGGCCTACGACGGTCAATGAGGAAGTGCTTGATACGGCAGTCGAACTGGCCCATAAGAACGTTTCCGCGGGTGTTGCGTATAGAGTTGCAGGCCAGCTCGAGATAGTGGCTGATTTGATGAGGTCGAAGGGCTTTATCACCCTTAGGCAGCGATGGGAGCATGGGCTTAAAAAGCCACGCGAACTGGGCTCCAGAATCTCCAAGGAAGCGATCACGGCGCGACAATCGAAGATGCCATCCGCCGCTGCCTTGCGGGCCCTTGGTGGCATTTTTCAGGACGCCATTGCACCGCGTGACGTGCTAGTCTCAAGCGCCACTGCTCTTATGACCTGTGCCCCGGAGCGCATCAACGAGGTACTGCGGCTGACCCGCAACTGCGTTGAAAGCGGGGACGGCCGCTTCGCGGGGCAGGTCGGGCTGCGGTGGGCGGGTTCCAAGGGAGCCAAAGACACTATCAAGTGGGTTCCTACCGTGATGGCGCCGGTAGCCCAGCAGGCCGTAACGAACCTTCTGTCGGTAACCCTGCCTGCTCGAGAGGTCGCAGCTTGGTACACCGAGAATCCGAAATCCATCTACCTTCATGAAGATGTAGCGTACCTTCGTGGTCGCGAGCTGCTTTCGCCCAGGGAGATCGCGGCCATTCTGTGGGGTGACGAAGCGCTTCGAAACTCGGCCAACGCATGGGCGCAGAGGGCTCATAGGCTGCCGAAGCGCCAGCTGGGTGCAAGACGCGTCGTCTTCACCTTTAAGGACGTTGAGCAAGCTGTTTTGTCGATGCTCCCCGATACGTTTCCCTATGTGCCGGGAGCTCCGCAGTTGCTCTGCAAGGATTCGTTGGTCGTCGTCCGAGTAGATGAAATGCACTCGGTGAATACGACCTACCGATGCATGTTCACGTGCGCCGACTACAACACAATCGCCAATGCCTTGACGCGGCACGACGGGCGGGCCAGCATCTTTGACCGATTCGGGTACACCGAGGACGACGGCTCTCCCATCGAAATTAACTCTCACAGCCTTAGACACTACCTGAACATGCTTGCCCAAATGGGTGGCATGAGCAGCGCCGAAATTGCCTTGTTCTCTGGACGGAAGGACACAGCCCAGAACAGGGCCTATGACCACATGACTTCAGATGAGGTTCAAGCTCCCATCAGTGATGCCTTGAGTCAGGGATTCATGGGCGGTTTGGTTGCAAGGGAGCCTCGTCGGTTGGTGGCCCGCACGCAGTTCTCTGGGCTGGGCGCTACAGCAGCTCATACGACGGACTTTGGGTACTGCTTGCACGATTTCGCTAGCGAGCCATGCCAGATGCACCGCGATTGCATAAATTGCGAGGAGCACGAGTGTATCAAGGGCGAAGCGCACAAAGAGGCGAACCTTCGCGCCAGCAAGGCGGAGACAGAACAACTCTTGGAGGCGGCAAAGCGGGCGCTTTCAGACCATGAGTATGGGGTTGACTCATGGGTGGCTCACCAGACTGAGACGCTCGAGCGCATCGACGCGCTGCTGTCCATATACGAGGACCCCACGGTCCCGCGCGGCGCTCAGATTCGATTGAACGTTACCAATCCTGCCCTTATCACGCAGGAGCCAGCATCTCAACCCATCCATTTCGTTCAGACCGGAAAGCGGAAGTTGTTGTCATGAAGAAACCTCGCGCCCCAGATTTGACTGAAGAGCGCATTCAAGTAGTCCTCGCTGCCCTGGACGCCTGGAAGGGTAAGCTCACCTGGGACTTGCTCATTGCTGCAGTAAAGGACTCTACAGGCATCGCCTACTCCCGATTCACCTTCTCCGGCTACCCGGAGATTGCAAATGCCTTTGCCTTCAAGAAAGAAGCCCTGAGGGGAACTTGGCGAGGCACGCCGGCTACGCCTCGCGATGAGCGGGTGAGAATGGCGTTGGAGCAAGTTGACCGGCTTCAAGGTAAGGTTGACCGGCTGACGCAAGAGAACCGATTGCTCAAGGAACAATTCGTGACTTGGGCGCACAACGCAGAGCGAAAAGGGGTGACCATAATGATGCTCAACACACCGCTGCCAAAACCGGAGCGAGAGAGATCCAAAGGGCTGAAGTAACGGTGAGTGGTCAGCGGGCAGCGACGACAGCGATGCCAATGTGCGTCATTGGGTAGTGAATTAGAGGACGCAGACGCATCCTTTTTAGTGACGTAGCGATCGCGCCATATCTGCGAGACAGGCTGCGGTGGACGGAGAATATGGACGGATGCCGATTGTCCATAGCTCGAGCATTCTCGTAATCGTCGCCGCGAGGGTGCCGCTAACAGAGCGTTGGTGTGCGAACTCCGCCGCGCCAATTCCAACCTTCGGCAGAGCCATTCGTAGCCGGTCTTGCCACTCCGCCTCCCGGCTTTCCGACACTTGGCACCGACGGGCGAGGTCCCCAAGCGCAGAACGCGACGGCCATCGCCGTGTCCCGCCGAGAGTCAATGCCATCCCGTCGGCGGCGTCGCCGTCGTCTCGTCTCGGTGCATAGGTGGCCATGCTGAGCATGTCATAGACAGGCGATAGGCGTGCAGGACGGCCGTGCCCGTATAGAACGCCGAAATTTTTGAGATGGGCATCCCCATTTCTAATAACGGTCGCGAGGAGGTATTGGGCAAAAAAAGCCTCTTGACTGGCTGCCACGGTCGTCGGATGGCAAGCGCCCGCGACCAATCCCACGATTCGTTCAGCTGAACTGGCGTACTTGTTTGCCGCCGACGCCCCACTGAGCGAGCACATGTCTTCAAAGCCTAGCTGCTCTCCGCCAACATCAACATCGAAACGCTCGACCAGCAGGCGTGAGCAATCGTCAGAGAGGATCGTCTCAGGGACTTCCAGGCCCATCGATCTCGCGGCGAGCATACCGAAATGCTCGATGGCGCACAGTCCGGCGCGGTCAATGTCTGCTAGCTTCACAATCCAGTGGCGAGACCGATCAAAAGGCGGTTCAGGATAAGTGGTCACCAGGAGCTTCATGAAGCCCCCAGATATGCCTGGCCACGTTCCTGCATGTGCAAATGCCAAGTCCAGTTGCACGGGGCCGTTCAATGCCGATGGACCTTTGTCGCTGTCGAAGGCCCGAAATAGTCCGATCATGTTGCCGCCGACTGCGCGCAGCAGTCTCATAGCATCCGGTTCGTCTGAACTACCGAGTCGCGCTAGCATGGTTTGCCGCATATAGCCTTCCGGCAATGAAACTTCGAGAAAAGGCGGTAGGCCTTCTCCCGGACGTGCGCGCTGGATGTCGGCAAGGGTGGGCGACGACGTTGCTGGAACGCGGGATCGGCTCGCGTACACATGTTGCCGCTCGCGCGCAGTCAAGACGCCAACTCTATCTTTCCCTAGCCGTATATCCAAAGGGCAGTTCATGTCGCACCTGGCCCACGATTCTCCCTGTCGCGAGCACATGAACCACACCTAGTGCTCCAGTAACCCTCGTGCTCACGTACCTGGGCTTCAGCGCCGCAGTGTTCACAGGTAGTCCTTGAGCGTTCCTCCACTCGTCTAATCAACGTTCCGACCGCGGCCAAGTCGTCAGCCGTGCCACGATCGACCCTCACATAAAGCCGAAGGGCGCCAAACTTTTCTTTGGCTTGAAGAACCGAAAACTGCGGGTTTGAAGACGAGCTCCGAAGCCTTTCTAGATCTTGGAGCGCAGCTTCAAGCAGAGGAAACCACCCGGCACCGCAGGCAACCGATAGCGGATGAAGTTTGAGGCTTGCATGGCGCGCACACAGCATCTCAACTTTGTGAAGGTCTTCTTCCATCAACTCACCACCATGATCGGGGTTTGGATCTGTTCGGCGACGTAAATACCCCGCAGCACGCGGCGTCAACGTAATCGTCGGGCGCGAAGGTCTCGACGTCTGGCGGTATCGGCTTCACCGCACCCCGATCTTCGCGGTAGCCGTATCGAGTTGGCCGAGGTTTTCCCTCGGGACGTTGGATGTAGAGTTCAGCGACGGCCGTGACTTGGCCGCCCCATAGCATGCGCACGTCCGAGCGTTTTTCCCCAAGCTCCTGCGTCACTTCATAAAGGCGAGCACCGCCCCTAACAATTCCTGCAGGCAAGTCGACGCGCAATACGCCCCTTTTTACTCGTCGAAAGAGGAACAGCGCTTGGTGTGGGCACATGCAAACCCATCGATTGAGCACGCCCTTTCGACGAGTGGGTACGCCGCGAGGGTGCTTCCATGATTCGTCGGTAACAAACATGGTAGGTGCGGAAGACCAAAACTATCATCATAGTCCAATTGGGTCGTAAATGCCGTGGCCCTAATTGCCGTGAATTGCCACGATCCACGGATGCAAAGAACTTCGGCAAAAACCGATGATGATCAACAATTGGCCGCGCTTGGCCGGGCTATTCGCGATCGCAGGAAACTTCTTGGCCTCTCACAGGAAGGCCTTTCACTTCGGTCCGGCATCGACCGAAGCCACATGGGCCGCATTGAACGTGGCGAGAGGAACGTGACCTTGTTGAACTTGATACGGATCTGTGCCGCTTTGAATTGCAAGCCCAACGAACTTATGGCTACGGCCGGCCTTTAGGACCGTCCCGCAGGTTTGATCGCCAAATTCAAGCTGCAGGATCTGCGCGAAATGCTCTCGAAGTCCAATGACAGTACTTCGTGTAGTAACCGAACAGCGGGGCGTTGCAACACCACATCAGTCGACTTCCACATTGACGCGGGACACTCGCTCTTGAGTAACTCCCTGCCTACTTGCGTAAATGGGGTCGAACAAAACCATGGTCATCCCAGTACCGACTGAACCTCAGTACACCAATCCGTCCCACCCCAATTCTTCATAGGCTCACGCAGATACTGACTTGGCACGTAGTCGATTGCCACCCTCGTGGATCGCTGTTTAGTGTAAGCGTCTGCCTAACGCCCCCTTGACGGGCTCAGTTATACGGCCCGCGTCCAACGATGCGACAACAGCCGGCTATCCATCGGCAGAGGGGCACAACGGGGGGAAAGTGACTCACATGGACGTAGCGATCGGAGACACTAGGCGCCTTATCAACAAGGAGCTTCACATGACTACTCCCCAAAACCCGTATAAAGGGATCTATACCGCCGGCAATAACCACTATCACGGCGTAAAGTCGATCCGTGAATTCGGCGCGATCGCCCATGCAAACAGCCTGGCCAAGGTGCTGGTTGAGCAGGGAAAAGTGGCTACGGAGGAAGAGGCCACCTCTTTGGCCAACTTCGAGGTCCAGCGCCTGAAATGGAACGATGATGGCTTCCAAGGTAACCGCATTGCGCGCGAGAAGTTAAGCGCTGAGAAAGCGGAGCGCGACGCACAGCATCTCCGTCAAACGCCTGTTCTCAAAATGGGCCAGTAAGATACCCATCCCGTCGTGCAATCTGATATTGCACGACGGTGGTCCATAGCCAAAGAGACGGAGATTATGGGGAAGCTTTCCGAATACGAAGCCAAGCGTGCTCTGTGGCGCGTGGAGGCCATATTGTCAGTCGAGGAAGATCGCAAGAACGAGCTGCGCCCCTGGATCAGGGAGAACAAGTTCGAGAGGGATTTGGCGAGTTTTCATGCCATTTCCGAAGCGGCTACCTATAAGCTCAACACGCACTGGATGACGGCTATCTTGGCAGCGCTTCCTGATAAATTTTGGTCGATGAGTGAAGAGGGCAATCCTCAACTTGATCAGACTGGCGCAGCCGCATCCTTGCGCCTGCTCTCTACGGCCTGGGATGGTCAGGATCAACAGGAATCCGTGTTGCACCAGGCCGCTCGCAAAGAAGTGATGCAGGCGCTACTTGACAACATCCCCAGTATCGATAGAAACGCGTATCGAGAAATGCTGTCTTGGGACGATAGGAGGAGTGGCGAGGCGGTCGTTGGAGACACCCAGTTCGGATGGACGCTGTATGAGCTGGAGTCCATGATGGAGTGTATGGTCGCACTACAGGAACGGCACTGGCGGAAACAGAACGCGTTGGACGACCTAGTAACTACTCCGGTCAAGGTGCGAGAACGGCTATCAGCCTTTGCGCTCGAGAAAACTTTCCAATTCGTTGAACGTTGCTGCGCGTACGGTAAAGACACATATAAGATGCGCGATAGTTTGTTGGCATTGCTGTCCGCAAACATGTCCTGCAACCGGGTCGCGCTCGAGTACGCCGCCTTGAGCTCCCGCAGTCGCGAGGCGTTGGAGATGACGGTCAGCTTCCTGCGTGCGCTAAACGCGCAAGGCATTGAGAAAGTTCCGCAGGAGTTTGAGGGGGCGAGTCCGGCGGAATGCGATGCTCTAATCTTTACCTGCTTGCAAAGGTGGTTTGGTCACAAAGGCGATTTCATTGCGCCAGCCTCATCGTTTGCCAAGCACATGACCAAATCAGATGTGCAGACAGTGATTGACCTCAGTCGTCAGCTACAGGATGCGTACATCGCGTCGCGCGGCTCAAACCCACTGGCAACCCCAGACCAGGCTCGGAATGATCATGGCGGTTCAGCCAACCGCTTCATCTTCGCACTGGTCCTAGCGGCTGCTTTCTACCGTAAGGCACGTACTGACCAGGAGTTTGTTGTTGGAAAAAACGCCATGTATGCCGTTTTCCCTGACCGGCAGTCCATTAAACAAGGACGCTTGCTAACCATTCACGCCATAGACGTGCTGCTTAAGGCATACGGCCTGGTTTTCTTTGGCAACAGCGGCTGGAATCTATTGCCTAGGGATGTCGAACAATACGCCCAGGGAACTGAAACCCGTCGATTGCACAACCAAGTAGCCATACTCTGCGCAGTAAAGGGGCGCACATCGGCGGAAATAATGGGTCTCTACGAGAACCTGAAAGAACTGCCGGCCAATCGAAAATCGGTGTTTGAGCGATTAGGAATGAGCGCTATTGGATAGTCGCACCCTTTCGCCGCCTCACTCACGTTCGAAATGGTAAGGCTGACAAGGCACTAGTAGTAAGCCTAGCCCCCATGACCAAACGATTTCCGCCCGTGCGTTCACCGCACCGCGAGCGCCGATCAGACGCGATCGACAGAAAGTGGCGGCGCACTTCTTCCTCGGTCATGCCAGCGCCGTCATCCTGGATGACGAGACGGGTCGCGACTCAGGGGCTGCGGGAGAGAAATCGTTACCTGCTCCGCGTCGTCGTCCCGTGCGTTGTCCAAGAGTTCCTTCAGCGCCAACTCAGACGAGGAATATTCCTGACTCAACAATGTGGCGAGGCGGGAATGTACCTGGCAGCGCAGATGAGCCAGACTCATATCGGAATCTCCGTGGATGGATAGCGGCAGCTCGACTACGCCTGGACCTCATATCGCAGGTAATCCGCGAGCCTTTTCGCCTCGTTGACCTCGTCGTGGGGCACCAGCAGGTACTTCCAGGGCTTGGTGTCCACGCGTGCCGAGTAGTCGGAAGCGTGCTTGCACCAGCGCATGGCGGCAGCGGCCTTGGTCTGAACTTCCTGGGTGTGGATGTCGCCGCGCGCCTTTGTCTCCACCATGAAAATGGTCGCGTCCGTCTCGACGACGAAGTCGGGGATGTACTCTGGGTGCTCGGTGCCAAGCTTGTAGTAGATTTTGAACTGCCCCTTCGCAGGCTTGAACCACTTCAGGGCATCGCGCTCCAGGATGATGGCGAAGCGCCGCTCAGTGTCTGAATCGAACTTCTGCAGTGGGTACAGACAACGCGCGAAGCCTCCGAAGAGCATCTGCTTAATGCGACTGGTCTCGGTCACGGTCTCCCGGAAGCGGTGAGCCGTTTGGCCAGCCGTAGCGGTGTAGTTGCACGGCTTGAGTTCGGTGAAGCCGCGACTGACCTGCACCTCGTACTCCGTCGCCTCCTCCCAGAAGTGGGCCATCATCTGCGCGTGGATCTCCCGTGCGATCAGGCGGCGGTCACGATCGAGGACGTTGATGGCCTCATCCTCGGACAGGTAGCCGCGCAGGTGCTGCACCATCTGGCCCGCAAGGTCATAAAGCAGATCCGAGTGGGTGAAGTAGTCGATGTCGTCGAAGTCCACCAGCGCGTGGACGATGTAGTCCTCGGGGCGCTGCTCTTTGAGCCCGACTTCAGCAGCCAGCGTGAATTGCTCGTTGGTCCGCAGCATCTGCCCGACGATCTCGCGCTCACCCGGCTGGAGATGGAGCTGGCTCACATCCAGCTTGAACGCGTGGAACCCCGTCGTGACTTCGCCAGTCGGCACCACCGCGATGCGCGGGATGTCGATAGTCTGCTGCACCACAATCTCGGTTGTCTTCGCAACCACGGCGGACAAGTCAAGTGCGGGGACTAATTCATCCACGCCCGCCAGCAGTTCACCTTGAAAGGGCTTTAATCGCTCGGCCACCTCCGCAAGGATTTCCTTCTGCACTTCGGGTTTCAGTAGTGCGCTGCTGGTAGGCACCAGATCGCGCATGACCTCGTACTTGCCGATGACGTCCATAACCACGCGCGCGGCCTGCTTCTCCGCCTCCGTGGTGAACACCGGTTTGGGCACCGGGACTACTGCTCCATTGTCAGTGGCTGAAGCCCCCGTGACCACGACCGGTGCTTCCGTCAGACCGAGGCGCGCCGCTACCCCGGACTCAACCTGCACGCTGACCTTATTGTCGTCGGCGCTCGGCGCATCGAGGATGACCTGCTTCAGGCGAAGCGGCGAGTCGCCCCGGTTCGCCTCGTCGATGATATCCTGGAACTTGTCGTGCGCGACGATGTTCAAGCGATCCACCGCCGCGACGCCCGTTCGCTTGCCATAGGGTAGACGCAGGCCGCGTCCGATGGACTGTTCGATTAACGTGCGGGCATTGGCGGCGCGCAGTGGCACGATGGTGTAGAGGTTGGTCACGTCCCAACCTTCCTTGAGCATGTTGACGTGAATCACGATCTCGGTCGGCTCATCCACGCTCTCTACCGCCAGCAGGCGCGTGATCATCTCTTCTTCTTCCGCACCTGTACGGCTGGAATCGACCTGAATCACCTTGCCCTGGTAGCGGCCCTCATAGAAGGCTTCCGACTCGAGAAACGCCAAGAGTTGCCCTGCGTGCGTGGTATCGCGAGCGATAACGAGCATGAAGGGCTTAACCGGCTTGACGCCGTTCTCGCGGGCATAGGTGAGCAGCTCGACCTTGGTCGTCTCGTGCAGGCGCACACCGTCTTCCAGCTTAGTCTTCTCGATCTCCTCGGGCGTGTGCGCCTTGGCGTCGAAGTTGCGCTGGGTGACCACGGCAGGCTCTTTGACGAAGCCGTCATCCATCGCCCGCGCCAGTGGGTAGTCCATCACCACGTTCTTGAACGGCACCGGCCCTTTGTTGGACTCCACGAATGGCGTCGCCGTCACCTCCAGACCAAACAGTGGCCTCAGCTCATTGATGGCACGCACACCCGCGCTGGCGCGGTAGCGATGCGATTCATCCATCAGTAGTACGAGGTCAGGCAGATTCGCGAGATGGTTAAAGTAGCTGTCTCCCAGCACTTCCTTCATCCGCTTGATGCGCGGCTCCTTGCCGCCGCGCACCTCGGAGTTGATTTTGGAGATGTTGAAGATGTTGATGCGCACGTCGTGGGCAAAGCCCTGTGGCTGATCATCCACCGCCGCGCCGGTCTGGTCGTAGGTGTCACCGGTGATGATCAACGGCGATTGCTGCGCGAACTCGGCAATCCCCTTGAACACGTACTTCGGCGTGTTGCGCGTGAAGTCCGTGATGAGTTTGTTGTAGATCGTCAGGTTGGGCGCGAGCACAAAGAAGTTGTTGATGCCGTGGGCCAGATGCAAGTAGGCGATGAAGGCTCCCATCAGGCGCGTCTTGCCTACGCCTGTTGCCAGCGCAAAGCACAGTGACGGAAACTCGCGCTCGAAGTCCTCCAGCGTGCTGAACTCAGCCTTCAGCGCGGAAAGAATAGCTGAGACATCGCGCTCGTGGCCCAAGAGTTCGGGCGCGGCATCAAGCGTGCGAACCAGTTTGGTGAGTGAATCCGCCTGGGGCGGACGAAGGGACAGGCGACCGGTGACGGCATGCAGGACGCGGGCGTTCATTATTCGTTCTCCCCAAACAGGCCGCCCTGTCCCGCGTTGGCGAGGGCCGTTATTCTACTGTTGTTGTTCTTGGCGGTATTGCCAGGGGCCGCAGGTTCGGCCTTCTCAATCTCCGCCATCGGCAGGTTAGTCACATTCAGGCTGTAGTCGTCATGGCCCCATTCGCAGCGGGCCAGCACCATCTTCGGAATCTTCTTCAATGTCAGGTTGGGCCACCGTTCCGCCGCCTTGGCCGCCGTCACGCCCCGGAAAGCCGAGCAGCACACCAGCAGGCTCTGCTCGGCACCCACCTCCTCGGAGAGCGCCTGCAACTGGTCGGCAGACAGGCTCTGCGTGGTGACGTAAATGAAGTCCCGCTCGCTGGAACGGCCATGCTGCCACCACTGCACCTCGGAGGGCGCGTAGGTGAAGCCTTCGAGCTTGCACAGGGCTTCGGCCAGATGCGCGGCGTTGTACTCAGGATTGATGACGGGGTTGCCCCAACGGTCATTGATGATCAAGCTGGGCGCAAGATAGTAGTAACGGAACCCGCCACCGCCTTTCCAGCTGACGGCTTCAGTAATGCCGCCCTTGTCCTCGCCGTCGATCACCTTCTTCAGGCGCGGGATGATGTGGGTGTGGCAATGCTTGCCCAGCTCCACCATGATCCAGCGGCGGCCCATTTTCTGAGCAACGGCGCCGGTCGTGCCAGAGCCGGCAAAGGAATCTAGTACAAGATCACCGGAGTTGGTAGCAATATGAAGAATGCGGTGAATCAACCTCTCAGGCTTAGGTGTATCGAAAACATCAGAGGCACCGAAGAGTGCGATGCTTTCCTTTTTTGACTCCTGAGTGTTTCCAACTTCATCATTGGCCCACCAAGTCCAAGACATTCGCCCCTCTTGTTCCTTTAGATAGGTCTTTTTCCTTGGCATCCCCATCCCATCATTTCCGAACCACATGCGTCCTTCAGCTAGTAGTCGCTGGAATTCGCTTTCGATTGTCACCCAGCAACGCCCATTGGGCGGAACGTGCTCAGCTCCTCCAGGGGTCTTGATCTTGTACATTTGATTTGGGCGGAAACCTTGAGCGGAAAAATTCGAGGATGATGTCCAAGGCCCGCGCGGGTCGTTGTCAGGATTCTTGAATTCAGCCAACTGTTTGCCTGTCAGCGGGATTCGATTCGCGCGCGCTTGGAATCTATCTTTGTCCGTTGCATACACCAGAATATGGTCGTGCGCGCCCCCTAACGGAAGGCGGTTGTCGGGTCCAATCCTTTTTTGCCAAAGGACGTTGGCGACAAAGTTTGCCCGCCCGAAAATCTCATCACAGAGAACTTTCAGGTAATGAGCCTCGTTGTCATCAATCGTGATCCATAACGATCCGTCCTCAGTCAATAGCCGCCTAATAATCTCCAAACGGTCACGCATAAGGCCGAGCCAGATGGAATGTTCCAATCCGTCGTCATAATGCGAGAAAGCGCTACCCGTGTTGTACGGCGGATCGATAAAGACACACTTCACCTTCCCAGTGAATTCCTGCTCCAGCGCCTTCAAGGCCAGCAGATTGTCCCCAAAGATCAGCCGGTTGTCGAAGATGTCGTTCTCGCTCACACGCTGCTTGGCGTGGTACGACTTGTCCGGGTCTTCGAGCAGGATACGCGGCTCCAGCTTGGGGCGCTTTTCCTTGCCGATCCATGTCAGTTCTAGTTTTTGCTTGCTCATGGCATCGCTCTCATAGTTGGGGTGCCTTGCCCGACAAATAGTCGAGCAGGCGCTTGCGTGGATAGGCATCCGCCGCAGTGTTGATATTGCGCAGGGTGGGTAGCGTCGGGTCGGCATTCAGGCCAAAGTGTGTGGCCATCAGGTCAGCTATGAACGAGACGACACTGCCCTGATTGCGGAAGTAGGCCAACGGCCCATCACCCAGCAGTTGCTGCTGCTTGAGGTCAAAGGTTTGCTGCCGCAGCTCGTCGAGAGAATGGCTGATCAAGCCGGGAATCGCTGCGGCGTCAATGACGGCCGCCGCGCCGATGCGTTGGCGCAGGCGCTTCATCATCACGGCCGTGATGACGTGAATGGCGTGGCGGTAGATCAGCTTTTCCTTGCTGCGCGCCGCCGCGCGCTGCTCGTAGCCCACCACGAGCTTGCGGATAGCGCGTTGGCACAGCACGGCATTGACCATGGCCACGCCGCTCAGCGTGGCAGGGAACAATGCCTGGTACTCGGCGGATTCCGGATTGGTCAGTCGCGCCGGTTCGCTCTTGAGCCAGACGGTGTAGCGCGGATCACCCTGCTGCGAGGCGAGCGCGCGTAGGGCTTCGTCCAGTGAGATGGACTGAAAATCGGTGGCCAGGGCTTCTGGACGATAGTGATACGTAAAGCCGAGCAGGGCGACCTCCTGCCGCAGCCGCTCCTGGTTCTCGTCTAGCGAGGCGAAGTTCGCCGTCTGCACCGGGTTCTGGTGGTTGCGCGCTTTGGTGACACGCTTGCCGAACAGGCCATCCGCCGGGGCTTTGATCAAGGTGAGCATCACCTTGGCGTCGTCGATGTTGCTGTTCGGGTGCTGGGCCACGAACTCGGCGGCGGACGCCACCGTCTGCGCGCCGTTGATGATAGACAGGCCCCGAACCTTGAACTTCCGGAAGCCGCTTATGGGGTTCTTCCCCTTCAGCCCTATCTCGTCGCAGACCGCCGTCACGCCGTTGTTGAGATAGAAGAAGTCTGCCGGGGCGTCGAGCAAGGTTGTCTTGATGGCCTTGTTAACGTCGGATCGGCTGCTGCCGAGGAAGTAGCGGATGTTACGTTCGTACAGCGCCTTGCCTTTGTCCTTGTGCAGCGCGACCAGATCGGTCAAGCGTGCAATGCCGTAGTACGTCGTGCGCGGGTTCTCGACCTTCGCGTGCTTCTGCAAGGCGATGTCGGTGTGCACGGGCTGGTAGGCCTGTTCCGCCAGCAGATCGCGGGTGACCTCAGCTGCAGTGTAGTACGTCACCTGCTGGTCGAGCCGCTCTTCGTCGAGACCTTCATCGTCGAGCAGGGCTTGCAAGGCATCGCTGGCTGTTTTGGAAATGCCGTCACCCGTGTAGGGCACGACCAGTTTGATATGGCTGCAGGCTTCAAGTGCAGCCTCGATGGCGGTTTGCCGGCTCGTGAAGTTCTTGTTGAACCCAGCGAACTCCTGGCGGATCAACAAGCGGATGCCCTCACAGAACGGCAGCGCGTCTTCCTGCTTGAATTGTTCGGACTCCTTCAGCTTGGTTTGCAGCAGGTAAAGGGTTTCCGAATCCTCGTCGTAGTGGACAGCATCGATGCCTTTGTCGTTGAAATCATCTACGACGGACGCGGCGGCTTCCTGCGGTGTGATGTCGAGCAACTTGTGCAGCACGAAGGCGCTAAAGGCGCGTGAGAGCTGCTTGGCCTGTTGTTCCGCCGCGGGTTTGGTGGTTTCCAGAAGCGGCGGCAATGAGGGCACGAAGCGCTCTGCCAAAACCTTCTTCAGGACGGTCATGTGCTGGGCTTCAAGGGCTGCCATGTCAGTGGTATTCTCCGTATCGGTTCTCGAATGCGGGCTTCGTGCCTTCCAGTATGGTCACGACGACTTCGTTCAGCCCCGTGTTCTCGATGGCGCCCGATTCATAGCTGATGGTGGAGTCCAACGCTCGGTCGAACCTCGCATGGATGATCTGCTCTGCATCGCAAACAACCGCCAGATTTGGGTTGTGTGTGACCATGATGATCTGCCGCTGCCTTTTGGCTTCGGAGAGAACCGGAACGAGCAGGCGGAACACCGTCTCGTTGTCAAGATTCTCTTCCGGCTGATCGAGAATGATGGGGGTCTTTCCCTTGTCCACCAGCAGGTAGAAGATCAGCAGAAGTGCGCCACGTTGACCAGGAGACAGTTGCTCGATCTGAGTGTCCTGGAAGAGCAGCGAGTAGCGAGGTTCAAGGAAGTTCAAGCCAAAGATAAGGTCATAGACGGCCGCAGCCGGCTGCCCCTTCTTCAGCAAGCTAAATATCCCGGCGTCTGAACCGGAGGCCTTCGCCGCTGCCAAAACCTTTTCATGCAAGGACGCGATGAAAGCTAGAGCACCATCCTTGGTGTTCAGGTCATGGCCATCGAACAATCTTCTGATTGTCGCCAGTGCTTCGTCCTGCCCGCGGAAGTCACCCGAGGTCTGCTTGATCAGAGCAAACAGTTGGTCGGCGATAGCATCAGCGGATGCCGCCAGCGTTGCCTGGAACTGCAGCCTGTAGTCTTCGCGTATCAGGACGTTCTTCTGAATCAGGTCCTGCAACGGCTTGAACAATTCCGCGCGCGCACGACGCTGTGCATCAAGGGTGTCGAAGATTTCCCCGGACAGCTGCAAACGCCTCGCTTCCAAAACCTTGAGCTGCTGCGGAAGCTCCTGGATCTGCTCGATCCTGGTTTCCAATCCGACCTTGGTCTCTGGGTCGGTGATTGAGCCGATGAGTTCGTCGCGTTTATTGTTCCACTCCGCAAGCTGGCGCTGGTATGCCTCATACTGCTGCTGCGGTGCGTTCAACTTTGCGGTGAAACCTTGCTGAGTTGCAGTGACGGCATTGAGGACGTTAGTCAGCTTTTCGGCCTCGATCTTTATCTCGCTTTGCTTCGTTGCCAACTCGGTCGATTTTCGGTCCAGAACGGCGGTCTTGATTTCGATGGCAGCGAGATCGGTCCAAGCGAATCCGAGAAGTTTGATATCGTCGGAAACGGCTTTTTCGGCTTGATCGAAAGATCGTTGAAGCAACCTCAACTGCTCGCGAATATTTCCTATGGCCTTTTGGCGTTTAGCCAGTTCCGTGGTCTCGCCAGCGATCTCTTGGCTGCGCTTTCTGGCGGCCTCCACCTGTTGAGTTGCTGCAGCCAGGCCTTCAGCCGCTTGCTTTTGCGCGGGGCTCATTGCTTCGGTCGGCGCCTCGACCTCCGCAGGCTTCAGCTTATCGTGTTCCTCGATTTGCTTGCCCTTAAGCAAAAGCAGATCGGTGAGTTTCTTCAACTCAATGGGTTGAAGCTGCTCCTCGATGCGAACGATGTCTGCGTTGGTCGATGCCAGCTCCTTACGGTATTCACCCAATCGATTCCTGAGCGACTGCTCCTGCTGCTCGGTCAACTGATCAAAGTCGAGTGCGCCAAGCCGCAATTCTTCGCTCGCATGGGAGAAGATCACTGACCTCAGCTCCTTCTCAAATGAGTTCGACTTGCCCGATACGTGCTCATTGCAAAGCTCTTCGAAGTAGCCCTGCGGGATGTAGCGAACAAGCTCCGCCTTCTCCTCTGACGGTGATTCATTCAATGGCCTGGACTCGGTGCTCTCGTCTCGCCAGGTCAGCGTTCCAGTAAAGTGACGTGCGGGTTCGCCGGTCTTGCCCCAAAAGCGATCCTTCTTCAGGAAGCTGAAGTGCTTGGATTGCTTGGAGTTGCCGAGCGTCGCGATGACATCCGCCAAAGCGCTCTTGCCGCTTCCCTTGTTCCCAATGACGGCGACAAGATCGGGATTTAGCGGGATGTCACAGCAGTGCAGCCACCGCCCGACGCCAGCTTTGTCCACTGTTTTGCTAATCTCGATAGACTCGATGTAGAAAGTCTTGTTGGAGTCGACTTCTTGAACCTTGGGCGGCGTGTCGCCAATGAAGGAGCGTTTTGCCGGTTCAAGAATAGCTTGCTTGAGGCCGTGGAACGTTGGGTCGGCCTTGATCCACGTTCTTTTCCCTGAAGGGAAGTCGCCGTAGCCTCGCTTGTCATCATTCCCGGCGGCGCCAACAAAGCAATGAGCGTCACTGCCAGCCACTACGAGCCTGGGGATACCCTTCAACCCGTGCTTGAAATTGTCGATCCAGGCGTGGTTGGTCGATGTCTTCTCGCACAGGAAAGCTGTTCTCAGGGCCAAATTCCTGGACTCGAAGATAGGTGACGATTCAAAGAGCCCGAGGAAGTAGGAGTAGTGCTGTTCCCATTTAATCTCGGTAAGCCCGTCGCTGGTGTCGTATGGCATGAACCCAATCGCGAACTCATTCGGAACACTTGCAATCGCGTTCTTGTAGCTCTCCGTTTTTACTTCAGCCAACTTGTACCCAGCCAACAGCGCATCCGCGTAGTCGCTTTCGACGATTTCCTTCTTGTGCCCCTTCTTTGCCAGCATATCGGAGGCAGTCGCGCGAGCGAGATCTACAAGTGCGTCCTTGGATACGGAGCGATCAAGACGCTCGATCTTGAGATCGGCAAGAAAATCCTTCAGATGTTGATCGGCGATCTCGTCTGAGAATATGACGTGCGCGTTCAGCCGCTTTTCGGTGGGCGCTGATAGCCGCAACTCAATCCCGGGAAAGACCTTCTTTGTGAGCTTTGGCGCGTCCGCGTCAGAGAGTCGTTGCTTCAGCGCGAACCAGCCATCGAATGTCCAGTAGTCCATGATCGCAAACACAGCAGGTTCTGCCTTGTTCATGGCCTCGATCATTTCATCGACCAGCTTCTTGCTCGCCGCAGAGGTAAGGTCGCTTTCGAACTTCTCTCCCGACCAATGGAATGATGCGGGCGTATGGACATGCAGATCCCACTGCCTCCAGATTGCCCCCCGGGAAAGCTCTCTTTTTGTCGTCATTTCAGTTCCCACTCGATGGTGAACAGCACGTGCTCCTCCACTTGCTGCTGAAGCTGCAATTCCAGCTGGCTGATGAGGCCGTTGCGCTGTGCTTCCACTTCGTCCTGTCGAGAGAAAAGATCGCGACGCAGCTTGCTCCGCTTGCCCTCAAGCTCGCGTTGTTTCTTTTGCCAGGACAGCTTTTCTTCCAATGTCGGCGCGGTGGCCGCAGTGCTGCGCACCTCTTTGATTTGCCGGTCAATCTCTCTGATTTCCTGCTCAAGGCCCAGCTTCAGATCGTCAGCCCACGCATCCAGCTTCTGTACTTCTTGTTCGAAGTAGCCGAGATTGCGCCTATTGATCTCGCGCAGCAGCTCGGTTTTGCGGATTTCGACATCGGACGACAGCTCGGAGTCGGCCGTGCTGCTGAGCAGGCTGGGCGGCTGGGCAACAGCAGGTAGGCGCAGGAGTTTCCTGGGATCGTCTTCCAGCAGAGTGATTCCATCCGACGTGATGGCCGTAACTAGCAGGTGCTGCTCATGGTTGCCCAACGCATCGACTTCAATCAGCTTCAGCGTGAGCCATCCCGTCTTGCCGCGATAAGCCTCCAGAGTGCTCACTTTGGTGCCGTACGCGTCATAGTCGAAGACGAGCTTGGCATCGTCAATGGTGCGGGCCTTGGCCTTTGCAGTGACCCATGAAGCCAGCGGGTGATGGATTCGGTACAGGTGTGCGTCGCCGGAGCGACGGGGCAACTCATAACGCCCCAGCTCGATTCCAGCGCGTGCACTCGCATCGATGCCGTCCGGCACACGTTGCAGGAAGAAGCCGTCGTCATCGAAGCTGGCGAACTCGCTCAGTTCCGCCCTGCTCAGCTCCATCAGCATCCGCTCGAATCGACTCCGGGTGCTGCGGCTATCTTCCGCTCGAACGCGGAGCTTGGTTTGCACTTCCTCATCGAAGTTCTCCAAAAGGAGCTGACGCGTTTTAACCATGGCTTCGCTGATCTCTCCCGACAGGTCAAGTCGGAGTTGCTCGAAGCTGGATTTGATCTCCTCGGGCTCTCGGCAGTTTTGGTAAATATCAGCAATGCGCCGCTCGAAGTCGACGCCCGAACCGATAGCACCCAACACTTCGTCGCTGGCGCCAAACACGCCCTCGAAAAGCTGGAACTTCTGCGCCAGCAAATCGTAGACGCGCTTGTCCGCCTCGTTGCTGAGATCAACGAAGTTCACCACCACCACGTCGTGCTTCTGGCCGTAGCGGTGGCAGCGCCCGATGCGCTGCTCGATGCGCTGAGGATTCCACGGGAGGTCGTAATTGATGACAAGCGAGCAGAACTGGAGGTTGATTCCTTCGGCGCCGGCTTCGGTGGCAATCATGACCTTGCCGCGTTCTTTGAAGTACTCGACCAGTGCCGCACGGGTATCGGCGGTCTTGGAGCCGGTGATGCGGTCAGTGCCTTCGTGGCGTTTAAGCCAGTCCTTGTAAATTGTCTGTGCACGCTGATCGCTATTGGTGCCGTTGAAGAGCACGATGCCGTCGCCGTATGGCGTGTCAGCTAGCAAGGTTAGGAGGTACTCCTGTGTGCGCTTGGACTCGGTGAAGATGATGGCCTTTTTGGTCGCGCCCAACCGATCCAGTTCGGCGAAGGCGCGATCCAGCGCGGTGAGCAGCGCCTTGCCTTTGGCGTTGTCGCGGATGCTTGTTGCCAGAGCCTTGAAGTGGCGAAGCTCTTCGATTTCTTGCGCGATGGCATTCCGCTCTGAGCGGCTCGGCGTCGCAGAAGCGGATTCCTGGTCGCTCCACTCGTCAGCCGTTTCGTCCAGCGATTCGTAGTCCTCGTCGAGTTCTTCGGCCAGATCGGGGATCTCAGCAGTTTCGTCAAGCACTCCCTGAAGGCGTTTAGCCATCGTCTCCAGCGCCCCTGCGATTGCGTGCGAGCTGGACGCGAGCAACTTCCATAGCACCAGTGAAATCAGCTGGCGCTGTCCCTCGGGCATGGCCTTCAGATTGGGGCGACGCAAGTAATCAGCGACGAGTCTGGACAGTTCCTGCTCTTCGTTTGACGGCGTGAATTTCTGGATGATGGCCTTGCGCGCCGTATACGACACATAGGGCTGCACCTGTTTGCGCAGTGTGCGCTTGCACAGGGGAGCCAGTCGGTCACGCAGGTCGTTGAAGGCCTGTTCTCGGCCAGTAAATTGCGAGCGAAAGCTGTCGAGGTCTCCGAACACGCGGTCATCGATGAAGCTGACCAGCCCATAGAGTTCGAGCAATGAGTTCTGCAACGGCGTTGCGGTCAGAAGAACCTTGGAGTGAACGTGCGACAACGCCTCCTTGAGTGTTTTGGCAATGACGTTGCTGGTCTTGTAGACGTTGCGCAGGCGATGCGCTTCGTCTAGGACGACCAAGTCCCAGTCAATGCTCTTGACATCGTCAGCTTTGGATTTGGCGAACTGGTAGGAGCAGATGACCGGACCGGAGGCGAACAGGAATGGGTTCTGTCGATCCTGCTTGCGGATTGCGTTGTAGCTTTTGGCTTCGAGAATCAATCCTTGCAGGCCGAACTTGTCTTGCAGTTCCTGGTGCCACTGCTTGCGCAGGTTGGCCGGGACGATGATGAGAATCTTGCGGCGTCGCTCGGCCCAACGCTGAGAGATGACCAACCCTGCTTCAATGGTCTTACCGAGCCCCACTTCGTCAGCGAGAAGCACACCGCGCGAAAGGGGATTGCGGCAGGCGAAGAGAGCGGCATCCACTTGATGTGGGTTGAGATCAACCTGCGAGTCGACCAGTGTTGAGGCCAGCGACTCCACGGAATCGCCCGCCGCACGGCGCGTGAGCAGCCACGCAACGTACTGACGTTGATGCGGTGTCAAGAGCTGTGTTGTCGTCAACTGTGGTCTCCCCCGTGTGCCTTAGGCGCTACTCGGCTGTTGGCCGTTCCAAACTCAGTCCGTCTTCGGTTTCGTCTTGCTGATGCTGCTGGCGATCCAGCTTTCCAGCTCAGACCGTCGGAAACGCCACGTCCCCCCCAACTTAAACGCCGGAATCTCTCGCCTTTGAGCTAGGCGATAGACTGTGCGCTTGCCGGCCTTTAGGTAGGCCGCTACCTCTTCAAGCGTCAGGATTTCGCCTTCGGCGTCAGTCATCGGAGAGCCATCTAGGTTAATCGTTAGTAGGTGTAACTTGCCAAGTTTGCTCAATTCTACCAACGACCTTCTACTGCCGGCCAATCACCGGATACGTATCGCTGTTGGCATGCATCAAGGGCTTGAGACCGAGAACGCGCAGAACTGTTGAGTGCTCTATCCACATATATCTAATCCTTCTTCCCAAACATGCCGAAAGTAGGGCAATGTGCTGGTCAATCAACGGTTCTGTCTAATTGAGCATCCGTACCAGCTTGTGTAATATGTGCTTATCAACGGTTTTTAGTGTGTATAACCGTTCTGATTTTTTCGAACGCG
>Ga0256895_1000019_pt1 | contig 28852 bp, 26 predicted proteins | sample MC6MC0668MT_FD_190194 | JGI IMG/M metagenome (GOLD analysis project Ga0256895, IMG submission 190194) | Metatranscriptome of enriched soil aggregate microbial communities from Iowa State University, Ames, United States - MC6-MC0668-MT... | ecosystem: Environmental > Terrestrial > Soil >... | reverse complement strand
GCCAGGCCGGTAGCGATACCGCCCAGCATCATCGCGCCCAGCGACAGGCCCGACAGCAGGAACCCCGCCGCCACCCCCGGCAAGATCGCGTGCGACATCGCGTCGCCCATCAGGCTCATGCGCCGCAGCACCAGAAACACGCCCAGCGGCGCGGCGCCCAGCGACAAGGCGCACGCGCCCGCCAGTGCGCGCCGCATGAAGCCGTAGTCCAGAAAAGGCGAGACCACCCATTGCGCCAAACTCATGCGTAAGCCCTCGCGTGCCATTGCCGCGCGGTCTTCAGATGCGCGTCATTCAGGGTGTCGGCCGTGCCGCCCCAGGCGACAACCGAGCCGGACAGCAACAGGCAATCGGGAAAGTGATCGCGCACCAGATCCAGGTCGTGTAGCACGGCGATCACGGTGCGGCCCTGGCCGTGCAAGCCGCACAACAGGGCCATCAAGTCGTCGGCGGTATGGCTGTCGACCGCGGCGAAGGGTTCGTCCAGCAGCAGCACGGGCGCATCCTGCACCAGCATCCGCGCGAACAACGTGCGCTGCATCTGCCCGCCCGACAGCGTGTCCACGCCGCGCGCTGCGGCATCGGCTAGACCGACGGTTTCCAGCGCATCCATGCAGCGGTCGAGTTCGTCGTCGCGATACCGGCGCCATCCGCCCACGCGGCGCCACGCGCCCATGGCGACCAGGTCCAGCACCGAAACGGGAAACGACCGGTCCAGCTCCGCCGCCTGCGGCAGCCACGCCAACTCCGACCGCCCCGCGCCGCTGATGCGCACGCTGCCGGTCATGGGGCGCAGCACCCCCATGATGCCTTTGATCAACGTGGACTTGCCCGCCCCGTTGGGTCCCACCACGGCCGTCATCCCGCCGGCGGCGAAGCGCCCCGACACCGACTTCAGCGCGGGATGGCCATGCCAGCCGAACGAGGCGTCCGACAGTTCAATCGTGACCGGCGACGCGCTCATCGCGGCCACCAGTCCAAGGCCCAGCCGGTCAGCGCCCAGAGCGCCGCGGCCGCGACCAGGGCGAAGGCCATGCGGCGCCAGGCGGAAACCAGAAAAGCGGAACGGGGCGCGGTGCGACGAGGTGGGGTGCTTTGCCGGGAAGCAGCGCCGGGCCGCGCAGGCAGAAGCGAAAAATGGGACATGGAAAACGTAAAGACGAAAGACGCGCGGCGGAGAGCGAAACCCGAAGGAATGCGACGCCGCCGATGCTCGGAGTGAAAGTTTTATTATGTTATATCATAACCAATTGCCCTTGATTCCGGCGTCCTCACCCGCATATCCATGTTTTCTGCTACCTTCCAGGCATCTCGCGCGCGTCGCGCGCGTCTTCCATTCAGATAAAGCCCGCCATGCCCGCTCCGCCCCGTTCCCCCCGCAGCGACACCGTCGGCGCCCAGCTCAGCGTCGCCGAGACGCTGTGCGAACAGCGCGGACGCCGCCTGACGCCCATCCGCCGCAAGGTGCTTGAGCTGCTGCTGCGCCACGGGCGCAGTCTGAAGGCCTATGAATTGCTGGACGCCATGCGCGAAGTGCACCCGGGCGCCGCGCCTCCCACCGTGTACCGCGCGCTGGACTTCCTGATGGACGAAGGCCTGATCCACCGCCTGGACGCCGTCAACGCCTGGAGCGCCTGTCACGACGCAGGCGGCGCACCGCACGATCTGCTGGTGGTCTGCACCGGCTGCGGCGCAGTGGCTGAAGTGTCCGACCCCGCCATGAGCCGCCAATTAGCCGAACGCGTCGCCCAAACGGGTTACGCCTTGGCCACGCACGAAACCGAAATTCGCGCGTTGTGTCCCCAATGCCAGCAGAAGCAACCCGCTGACGCCGGCCATCAGCACCATCATCACTAAGTCCTGATCCGCCGGACGGGCGTGTCCGCCGGCGCCTCATCCGGATTTCAAAACCGCCATTCCATCGCCGTCATGCGCCCGCCTGAGCCCGGCGCATGACGCTCTTGAAATCCGGCAAACCGCCCCAAAATAGTGATATCGCCCGATACTTGACGGCGTACAGCCGCGATCCGGACGGCTATGGCCCCCTGGGTTGACCCGGGGTTTGCCCCCTGCCCCCGACTGTGCTGTAATCCTGCGTCCGGCCGCTATTGGCGGCCTTCGCAGCCTGTGGCAAACCTCATCCTGCACGGGAAATTCCCCTGTCAGGCCTGTGGGTTGAATGCCTAGACTTCAGCCTTGACCTCACGCTAGCAGCTTCGCCATGAACACCCCGCGCAGTTTGGACAAAATGGTTCCCGTCACCATCCTCACCGGCTTTCTCGGTGCGGGCAAGACCACCCTGCTCAAACGCATCCTGACCGAATTCCACGGCCGCCGCGTTGCGGTCATCGAAAACGAATTCGGACCGGAAAGCATCGACAACGACCTGCTCGTGCAAGACAGCGATGAAGAAATCATCGAACTGTCCAACGGTTGCGTCTGCTGCACGGTGCGTGGCGACCTGATGCGCACCCTGTCCGAGCTGCGCGCCAAGCGCGAAGCCGGCGAACTGAATTTCGAACGCGTCATTCTCGAAACGACCGGCATGGCCAACCCTGGCCCCGTCTGCCAGACGTTCTTCATGGATGACGACATCGCCGAGTACTACCGCCTGGATGCGGTGGTGACCGTGGTCGACGCCAAGCACGGCATGTCCACGCTCGACGAACAACCTGAAGCCCAGAAGCAAGTCGGTTTCGCCGACCGCATCCTGATCTCCAAGCGCGACCTGGTCAACGAAGCTGACTACGAAGCGCTGCGCCACCGCCTGGTTCACATGAACCCGCGCGCGCCGATCACGCCGGTCAATTTCGGCGAAGTCGACCTGAAGTCGATCATCGACATCAGCGGCTTCAACCTGAATTCCATTTTGGACATCGACCCGGAATTCCTGGCCGATGAACACCCCGACGCCGCCCACTCGCACGAGCATGGGCACGACCACGGACACGATCACGGCCATGGCCACGATCATGCCCATGATCACGACGGCGATTGCGGGGCGCATTGCAATCATGCCCACCATCACCACCACCACCAGCACGACGACGAAATCGGCGCGTTCGTGTTCCGTTCCAACAAGCCGTTCGATCCCGCGCGCCTTGAGGAATTCCTGGGCGGCGTGGTTCAGGTCTATGGCCCCGACCTGATGCGCTACAAGGGCATCCTGTACATGAAGGGCATCAACCGCCGCATGTTGTTCCAGGGTGTGCACATGATGATGGGCGCCGAACCCGGCAAGCCGTGGACCGCGGCCGAAAAACCGTCCACCAAGATGGTGTTCATTGGACGTAAGCTGCCCCAGGAGATTTTCACCCGGGGCTTGGAGCAGTGCCTGGCGGGGTAATCCCCCTTCCTGACGTGACGCAATGCGACGAAGGCAGTACTGTGAGGTACGAATAGCGTAAGCAACCAGCAACACGACCGGGAAAGGACGCCCGCGCCAGGATCGATTCATAGTGGAGTGTTTTCATGGCTACCAAGGCAGCAACCAAAAAATCAAGCAAGTCGACGAGCGATACGGCGATTGATCTGCCCAGCGAGAAGGAATTGCTGGCCATGCCCGAGTCCGACTATATGAACGAACGCCAATTGGCTTTCTTCAAGGAACGGCTCAAACAACTCGAACAGGACATCCTGGCCAACGCCGGCGAGACCACTGAGCACCTGCGCGAAACGCAGTTCGTGCCCGATCCCGCCGACCGCGCCACCATCGAGGAAGAACACGCCCTGGAGCTGCGCACCCGTGACCGCGAGCGCAAGCTGCTGAAAAAGGTGCAACAGTCCATCGCCCGCATCGACAGCGGCGAATACGGCTGGTGTGAAGAAACCGGCGAACCGATTGGCGTACCCCGCCTGTTGGCCCGCCCCACGGCCACCCTGTCGCTTGAAGCGCAGGAACGCCGTGAAATGCGCCAAAAGCTGTACGGCGACTGATCCGTCCCGTTATTCACGCCATGCCCTGAAAGGCTATGCTGGTTTCCAGCATGGCCTTTTTTACTTGCGGTCTCCCGCAAGCTTGATTTCCCCGAATCTGCCCCCAGCTAGTCCTTTCAAAGGAAGGAACGCATGGAACAATTTCACGCCACCACCATCGTGTGTGTGCGCCGCGGCAACCGCGTCGCACTCGGCGGCGATGGCCAGGTCACCCTGGGCAACATCGTCGTCAAGGGCACGGCCCGCAAAATCCGCCGCCTGTACCACGACAAGATCCTGGCCGGTTTCGCCGGCGCCACCGCCGACGCATTCACGTTGCAGGAACGCTTCGAAGCCAAACTTGAAAAGCATCAGGGCAACCTGATGCGCGCGGCCGTCGAACTCACCCGCGACTGGCGCACGGACCGCGTCCTGCGCCGTCTGGAAGCCATGCTGATTGTGGCCGACACCGAGCACACGCTGGTGCTCACCGGCAACGGCGACGTCCTGGAACCCGAACACGGCCTGGCCGCCATCGGCTCCGGCGGCGCGTATGCCCAGTCAGCCGCGCTGGCGCTGTTGCGCAACACCGAGCTGTCGCCCGAGGTCGTCGTCAAGCAATCGCTGGAAATCGCCGGCGACCTCTGCATCTACACCAATCAGAACCACGTCATCGAAACGCTGGGCGACTGACGCCCGCCACGCGGCGCGCGGGGCTCGCCCCTCGCGCCGTGGCCGCTTCCCCAGCCCGCTCTAGCTTCAAGGATTCGCCCTCATGTCCGCATCCAACATGACGCCCGGAGAGATCGTCTCCGAACTCGACAAATACATCGTCGGCCAGAACCGCGCCAAGCGCGCGGTGGCGGTCGCTCTGCGCAACCGCTGGCGCCGCCAGCAGGTCGCCGAACCCCTGCGCCACGAAATCCACCCCAAGAACATCCTGATGATCGGCCCCACCGGCGTGGGCAAAACCGAAATCGCCCGCCGCCTGGCCAAGCTGGCCAACGCGCCCTTCATCAAGATCGAAGCCACCAAGTTCACGGAAGTGGGCTATGTGGGCCGCGACGTCGACACCATCATCCGCGACCTGACCGAATACTCGATCAAGCAAACGCGTGAACTGGAAATGCGCCGCGTGCGCACCCAGGCCGAAGACGCCGCCGAAGACCGCATCCTGGACGCCCTGGTCCCACCCGCCCGCGGCGCCTCTGGCGAACCGGAACGCGGCGAAGACAACAGCGCCCGCCAGACCTTCCGCAAGCGCCTGCGCGAAGGCAAGATCGACGATCTGGAAATTGAGATCGAAATCGCCCAAGCCGCGCCGCAAATGGACGTCATGACGCCCCCCGGCATGGAAGAAATGGCCGAGCAACTGCGCGGCATGTTCGCCGGCATGGCTCGCGACAAAAAGAAATCCAAGAAGATGAAGGTGCGCGAAGCCTTCAAACTGATCGTCGACGAAGAAGCCGCCAAACGCGTCAACGAAGAAGACCTGCGCACCGTCGCGATCAACAACGTTGAACAGAACGGCATCGTCTTCCTGGACGAAATCGACAAGATCGCGGCCCGCCAGGAATCGGGCGGCGCCGACGTGTCGCGCCAAGGCGTGCAGCGCGACCTGCTGCCGCTGGTTGAAGGCACGACCGTCAACACGCGCTACGGCATGGTCCGCACCGACCACATCCTGTTCATTGCGTCGGGCGCCTTCCACCTGGCCCGCCCGTCGGACCTGATCCCGGAACTGCAGGGCCGCTTCCCGATCCGCGTCGAACTCGAATCGCTGACCGCCGAAGACTTCGTGCGCATCCTGTCCGACACGGACGCCTCGCTGACCAAGCAGTACACCGCCTTGATGGCGACGGAAGACGTGCAGCTGGAATTCACGGATGAAGGCGTGCGCCGTCTGGCCGAACTGGCCTACGACGTCAATGAAACCACCGAGAACATCGGCGCCCGCCGCCTGTACACGGTGATGGAAAAGCTGTTGGACGAACTGTCGTTTGACGCGACCTCCAGCCAGGACAAGCACGTGAAGATCGACGCCGCTTACGTCAATTCGCAATTGGCCGAAGCCGCCAGCAGCCAGGATCTGGCCCGCTACGTGCTGTAAGCCGGGATGGACACGGGGCGTGTGTGACGACACGCTCACGCGCTTATGCGCTTATCCTTGCATCGGCAAAAAGCCGCTTACCGCTTGATCGCGGTACGCGGCTTTTTCATGGGTGCGGTGTCTATTCTTGAGCTTCAGTTCGTGATCGCCGTCACGACGTACTTGCCATCCTTGCGCGTCGCCGTGAAGCGTACCTTGTCGCCCGCCTTGATCTTGGCCAGCAAGGCCGGATCGGCGTCATACACCAGCGTCATGGCCGGCAAGTCCAGCGCCTTGATCTCATCGTGCTTGATCGTCACCTTGCCCGCAGCCGGGTCCACGCGCCGCACTTCCCCGCTGGCGTCGGCCTGCTGCGCAAACGCCAGCGGCGTGGCCAGCGACACTACGGCCATCGCGGTCGCGACAGCCATGGGCATTGCATATTTGCGGTCAAAAGCCATACAGGCATCCTCCATTGACAGCGAAAGCCAAAGGGCCGGAACACACGGCCCTTTGCGCTTTCCACAATGCTAGGATACCGCCGTTATGAAACAGTTCCTGCGGTAGATCGCAACAATCCTGACGGTTGATTGCGAACCGGCCCCACTCTCCTGGGCGCCCGCTTACCGCTGGACGCAACCCCCCACATTTATCCAATTCAGGACGTTTCCCATGGCCAACCGCTTATCTGTCATTGCCACTCGCACGGGGGACGACGGCACCACCGGGCTGGGGGACGGATCACGCACTCCCAAGGACGCGCCGCGCATCGCCCCGGTGGGTGATGTGGATGAGCTGAACAGCGTCATTGGCGTGCTGCTGGCCGAACCGCTGCCGCCCGAAATCTCGATTGATCTGATGGCGATCCAGCATGATCTTTTCGACATGGGCGCAGAGCTCTGCATCCCGGGGCACACGGCTGTCAGCGACGAACAGGTCGCCCGCCTGGATGCGCGGCTGGCGCATTACAACGGGGCGCTGACACCATTGCGTGAGTTCATCCTGCCCGGCGGCACACGGGCCGCAGCGCAAGCGCACGTGGCGCGGACGGTTTGCCGAAGAGCCGAACGGGCCGTGGTGGCGTTAGCGGGAGTTGAAACGGTGAACCCGCCGGTGCGGCAGTATTTGAACCGGCTGTCTGATCTGATGTTTGTGTTGGCGAGATGTATCAATAGTGCAGCGGGCACGGGAGATGTGTTCTGGGCGAGCCCAAATGCGCGTAAGGCCACGTAACTGGTGAGATGAATTGCAAGAGCGCTGGTCACACCTCCATGGCGTACGGGCTTGTAACATCCTTATTTCAAACCACAGTTTGTTTCATTTATTAGCTAGCCCTGAGGCAGTTGCGGCATAATTGCGGGTTAATCGGCGGCCTTGCGCGCACGCTGAACGCTCAAGGAATACATAAGAATGAGTATTATTGTTACCGGCGGAGCAGGGTTCATCGGCTCCAACTTCGTTCTCGACTGGTTCCAGGAAAGCAGCGAATCCGTCGTGACCTTGGATAAGCTCACGTACGCGGGCAATCCGGACAATCTCGCCTCGCTCAAAAGCAATGAAGCACACAAGCTCGTGCAGGGCGACATCGGCGATGTCGAACTCGTCAGCCGCCTGCTTGCCGAGCACAAGCCCCGCGCGGTTCTCAACTTCGCCGCTGAATCGCACGTGGACCGTTCCATCCACGGCCCGGGCGAATTTATTCAGACCAATATCGTGGGCACCTTTCATCTACTGGAAGCAGTGCGCGCCTATTGGAACTCGTTGCCCGATGCCGAACGCGCGGCATTCCGTTTCCTTCATGTGTCTACCGACGAGGTCTACGGTTCCCTAGGAAAGGACGATCCCGCTTTCAGCGAAACAAATCGCTACGAGCCCAACAGCCCCTATTCGGCCAGCAAGGCCGCTAGCGATCACTTGGTGCGGGCATATCACCATACCTACGGGTTACCAGTACTGACCACCAATTGCTCCAACAACTACGGCCCCTATCATTTCCCCGAAAAGCTGATTCCTCTGGTTATCCACAATGCGCTGGCCGGCAAGCCTCTGCCGATCTACGGCGACGGGCAACAGATCCGCGACTGGCTGTACGTGAAAGACCACTGCTCCGCAATTCGCCGCGTGTTGGCCGACGGCCAGTTGGGGGAAACCTACAACGTGGGTGGCTGGAACGAGAAAGCCAACCTGGACGTTGTCCACACGCTTTGCACGCTGCTGGACGAACTCAGCCCACGGGCTGATGGCCAGCCCTACAAAAATCAAATAACTTTCGTCAAAGACCGGCCCGGTCACGATCAACGTTACGCCATTGACGCCTCCCGCCTTGAGCGCGAGCTAGGTTGGAAGCCAGCCGAGACTTTCGATACTGGCATCCGCAAAACGGTGCAGTGGTACCTCCAAAACCAGAAATGGGTCGCCAACATCACCAGTGGTGCATATCGCGATTGGGTTACCACTCAATACAGCGCCTGAGCCAAACACTACGCGTTCCCTGCCGCGATCTTGTACCGCCGGCCGCTACCCTGGGCTATTCCAGGCGCCGGGTTCCGCCCTGAAGGCGACCGCGACCATACCGAGTTTCCGTCTTGCCAAATAACCGAGTATCCCTGCAGGTAGCCCCGTGAGCCAGCACATTGCCATTCTCCTTTGCACATATCAGGGTGAGAAGTACCTGGCTGCGCAACTGGACTCGTTTGCAGCGCAGACTTACCCGTGTTGGAAACTCTGGGTATCGGATGACGGTTCGACCGATACGACCCTGGATCAGTTGAGAGCTTTTTCCCAGCGGCACAAGCCTGGGCAAGTCACACTGCAAGCGGGGCCCCGCAAGGGATTCGTGAAGAATTTCATGTCGTTGATCTGCGAGCCTGCCTTGCACGCGGACTATTACGCCTTGTCTGATCAAGACGACATTTGGCACCCCGACAAGCTGGATCGTGCCGTAAGGTGGCTGCGCGGAGTGCCTGAAGGGCAGCCCGCGCTTTACTGTACCCGGACCGAACTGATCAACGGGGCGGGCCAACCCATTGGCTTCTCACCATTGTTTAATCGCCCACCAGCATTTGCCAATGCACTCATGCAAAACGTTGCAGGCGGAAATACCATGGTGATGAATAATGCCGCCCGCGATCTGTTAGTCGAGGCAGGTGCAGACATAGACGTCGTCGCTCACGATTGGTGGATTTATATTGTGGTAAGCGCCTGTGGCGGTCGAGTCTATTACGACAGTGAGCCTTCGCTGCGCTATCGACAGCATGGAGACAACCTGATTGGCGCCAATGCCGGCCTAAGCGCGCGCCTGCTACGGATCAAAATGCTATTCCAAGGACACTTAAAAACCTGGACCAACCAGCACATTCAAGCGCTTTCCCCCTTGCTACCCAAACTGACGCCTGACAATCGTCGCATGTACGACCGCTTTCTCTCGGCACGCCAGCGGAGTTTGTTTCCAAGGGTAGTGGGCATTAAACGTTCCGGGGTTTATCGTCAGACCTTGCTGGGAAATCTCGGATTATTGGCCGCCGCGTTGACTAATCGAATTTGAAAACTATTATGAAAATCCTGCTACTCGGCAAAGATGGGCAAGTCGGACACGAATTACAGCGCACACTGTTGCCGCTGGGCGACGTGCATGCCTTCGGCCGCCAGAGTGCCAATTTGGAAAACGTCGAAACGTTGCGCCAACTACTGAGTCACCAAGCGCCGGACATGATCGTGAATGCTGCCGCCTATACCGCGGTGGACAAGGCCGAAACTAATCAAGACGTCGCCCGGACAGTGAATGCCGATGCCGTGGCGGAAATCGCGCGGTACGCAAAAGAAAATAACGCTCTGTTCGTGCATTACTCCACTGATTACGTATTCGATGGCAGCAAGGATGCTCCTTATGACATCGACGACCAGACAAATCCGCAAAGCGTGTACGGTGCGACGAAACTGGCGGGCGAGGCTGCCATTGCCGCCAGTGGCTGCAAGGCGCTCATCCTGCGTACGAGCTGGGTGTTCTCCGCCCACGGCGGAAATTTCATCAAAACGATCTTACGCCTCGCCAAAGAGCGAGATGCATTGAGTATCGTGGCTGACCAACATGGCGCACCGACATCGGCCGAATTGATCGCAGACGTCACCGCCCTGGCTATTGCCGGCTACCAGCAAGGCAAACTTGCGGCTGGCATCTACCACGTGACTGCCGCCGGCCACACTACATGGCATGGCTTGGCGACACATGTCATCGCGCGCGCCCGCCACAATGGCTTGGCTCTCAAAGTCGAGCCCGACAATATCACTGCCATTACGACTGAGCAGTATCCGGTGCCCGCGACCCGACCGAAAAACTCTCGTCTGAATACGATCGCCCTAACCGCTCCGCTGAAGCTACAACTGCCGGACTGGACGGTGCATGTTGACCGCACGGTCGATCAACTTACGTCATTGGAACTTTCCGCATGAAACGCAAAGGCATTATCCTGGCCGGCGGCTCCGGCACCCGACTGCATCCCGCCACGCTCGCGATCAGCAAGCAATTGCTACCGGTCTTTGACAAGCCGATGATCTACTACCCGTTGAGCACGTTGATGCTCTCGGACATTCAAGACATATTGATCATCTCGACCCCGCAAGATACGCCGCGGTTCCAGCAACTGCTTGGCGACGGTTCGCAATGGGGTTTGAACCTTCAATATGCAGTGCAGCCCTCTCCCGATGGCTTGGCACAGGCATTCCTGATCGGTGAATCCTTCCTCGGCAATGATCTGTCTGCGCTCGTACTGGGCGACAACATTTTCTATGGCCACGATTTCCATCAGCTTCTGGCCAACGCCAATGCGCGTGTCGAAGGCGCCAGCGTGTTTGCCTACCACGTTCACGATCCCGAACGTTATGGCGTGGCAGAATTCGACGAAAAGGGCAAAGTTCTTTCGTTGGAAGAAAAGCCGAGCAAGCCGAAATCCAACTACGCGGTCACCGGGTTGTACTTCTACGACGAAAATGTCGTCGAGATCGCTAAGCAGATCAAACCTTCGCCGCGTGGTGAACTGGAAATCACCGATTTGAACCGCGTCTACCTGGAGCAAGGCAAGTTGGGCGTCGAGATCATGGGGCGGGGCTATGCCTGGTTGGACACAGGCACCCATGAGTCCCTGCTCGAGGCCAGCCAATTCATTTCCACTCTGGAAAACCGGCAGGGATTGAAGGTGTCGTGTCCTGAGGAAATTGCGTTCCGCAATCGGTGGATCACGCCCGAACAACTGGAAGCGCTGGCGGCTCCGCTCTCGAAGAATGGCTACGGCAAGTATCTGCAACGTCTACTCGTTGAGAAGGTGTATTGATGAACGCCACTCCGCTCGCAATTCCGGAAGTCATCCTGTTCGAACCAAAGGTATTCGGTGATGACCGGGGGTTTTTCTTCGAAAGTTTCAATCAGCGCCTGTTCGAAAAAGCGATTGGCCGAGAGGTGCAATTCGTGCAGGACAACCATTCTCGGTCGGTCAAGGGCGTACTGCGGGGCCTGCACTATCAGATCCAGCAAACGCAGGGCAAACTTGTGCGCGTGGCCCAGGGCGAGGTCTTCGATGTGGCCGTCGACCTGCGCAAATCGTCCCCAACTTTCGGACAATGGGTCGGAGCGTTGCTAAGCGCCGAGAACAAGCATCAACTGTGGGTACCCGAAGGTTTCGGCCACGGCTTCGTGGTGTTGTCCGATACCGCGGAGTTCCTGTACAAGACAACCGACTACTACGCCCCGGCGCACGAGCGCTGCATCGCATGGAACGATCCGACGCTTGCCATTGATTGGCGGATGAGCGGCGAGCCGGTCGTCTCGGCCAAGGATGCATTGGGCCTACCCTTTCTGCAGGCCGAGTACTTCGCCTAAAGCGGTCTGAATCGCTCCGGTAAGTTGCGGCAGCAACTATCGTGGACACACCCACGACCTGCGGCTATCTAATGTTCGACATGAAAAACACTACTGATTTGACCGATTCCCCCTCGTTTAAAGCCCTTTCCGGCCATCGCGGGGAAGGGACGGCCGATGACGCCGGCTATACGAGGGATACCTCGAAACTAATCGCGTTTTACCTGCCTCAATATCATCGCGTGGCGGAAAACTCGGAATGGTGGGGCCCGGGGTTTACGGAGTGGACCAATGTGGCTCGGGGAAGGCCTAACTTCGACGGACATTATCAGCCGCACATCCCGCGGGAACTGGGCTTCTATGACTTGGATCGCGTGGAAACCATGCGCGAACAGGCCGCCTTGGCGCGCGAGTACGGTGTACACGGATTCTGCTTTTACTATTACTGGTTCAGTGGCCGCCGCATTTTGGAGCGGCCGCTGGACAATTTTCTTGCATCCGACATCGACATATCGTTCTGCCTATGTTGGGCCAATGAAAACTGGACACGAACTTGGGATGGCGATACCAAGAGCGTACTGCTTGAACAAAAGTATGCCGAAGGTGACGAAGAACGCTTTATCCAGGACATCTATCCCTTCCTGGCTGATCCTCGCTACATCCGCGTGGACGACAAGCCTCTACTCGTCGTCTACCGCATAAAGGAACTGCCGGATCCGGCTGGTTCAATCAGGAAATGGCGGGCAGAGGCGGAGCGCCTTGGTCTGCCTGGTCTCCATGTATCCGTCGTGGACTTCTACGACATCAGCGATCCGCGCGAAGTCGGCGCCGATGCCATGGTCGAGTTTCCGCCGCACAAGTTCAACGGCCCGCAAAACTGCCCGGACCCATCTCCCCATCTGACAAATCCGAATTTCCGCGGCGGTCTGATCGACTATTCGAGAGTCATTGCGCAAAGCATGCTGCGCCCCGCACCCCCGTTCACGCTCTACCGGGGCATCATCCCCAGCTGGGATAACACCGCCCGACGCCAAGACACAGGCACCATCATCGTGAATGCCACACCGGCATTCTTTGGTTCATGGCTGAAATTCCTGCGCACCTACACGCGTGAGACGCGTCCCGCCGCATCCGATCCCTTTATTTTCGTTAATGCCTGGAACGAATGGGGCGAAGGCTGCCATCTGGAACCGGACGTGCAATGGGGCCTGAACTATCTTGACGAAGTCGCGCGCACTTCGTACGTATCTCCTGAAGATATGGTCCCGGTGGAACAGGCTCGCGAGACAGCATTCCGCCACATCCAACGCATCGCCTCCAACGATGGCATTGAGATCAAGACGGATCTCAGCAAACATGTGCCGATGAAGCCCCGTGTGCAGCGCTTGGCTCATGCGCTGCAGAAGTATCCGCTAGTGCACAAGATCGCTCGCAAGCTGTATCGCGCTACCCACGCACTTTTGCATTGATATGCCGAAGACTGTCGCAGTTGTCGCCCATTTTGATCCAGATGACGTCTTGGATCCCTCGTTGCATGGCATCCTGGAGGACTTGGAAGCACTGTGTGATAGCGTCATTCTGGTCACGACAAGTCGGCTGGCGCCGGACGACTTGCTCAGAAACAAGAAGATTCAGACAATCTGCCGACCCAACATCGGCTATGACTTCTACAGCTACCGGGTAGGCATCAGCGCGGTACTGCAGCAAGGCGGCTGCGACCGCATGTTGCTGCTAAATTCGAGTTATTTGGTGACCGACAATCGCCTATACCGGGACACGATGGCGACAATGCTGCAGCGACTCGACGATGTAGACATCGTTGGAGTGACGCAGTCGCGCCAGTGGCAGTGGCATCTGCAATCCTATCTGATCGCGTTGCGGGGCGAATCCGTTTCGAGCTGTTGGTTCCTATCGTGGCTCTCGACCATTTCTCCGCGCAATACGAAGATAGAAACCATCCTTTCCGGTGAACTGGGGCTGTCGGCCGCCATCATGGCCAGCGGCGCGTCCGTGGACGTCGTTTTCCAGCCGACGCGCTGGGATACCTGGCGCGCCATGGCGCTATGGGGAAGCAAAAGCCTCACCATTAAGAGCTTGCCAAAACTGCTCCAACCCTCGTTCTGGCGCTCGCTAACGCAATTCAATCCCACTCACTTTCAGGCCCCCGCCCTTGCGCGGCAAACGGGACTGGTCAAGACCGAGCTAGTTCGGAACAATCCCCACAAGCTCAGCTTGGCCTGGTTACAAAGGCTATGCCCGCCAACCGAATTCGAAGCGATCAAACGCTTCGTCACACGCTCGCAGGCGCACTATCAATCTAAATCGGGCCCGCTGACTGCCCTGACGACGAAATCCAGCCCTTTGCCATGGCAGCGAGTTATCCGAACCTCACCGTTGGGAAGACCCGGGGTCAGAGTAGCGGTGGTCGTTCATATCTTTTACCCAGAACTAGCCGGCGAGATTTACGATTACATCAAGAACATCGTCGAACCTTTCGATCTCATTATCACCACCCCCCACGAAGGGGCGGTGGCTCAGTTGATCGACATTTTCGCGCCACTGGCTAGCGGCGTGGCGATCGCGCTGTCGGAGAACCGCGGCCGAGATGTCGGACCGTTTCTTGCCGTTCATCGTAGTGGAATGCTGGAGTGCTATGACGCAGTGCTCAAGTTACATTCCAAAAAAAGCACGTATAGCGATAGCGGGCAGCAATGGCAACAGAGCCTCTTCCGCCAGCTTTGCGGCAACTCTCAGACAGTACGCCGTAGCGTCGCGTTGCTGCGCGACGGCAAAACCGGCATGGTTGGACCGCATGATTACTTCTTGACGCACCCACACTACTGGGGCGCCAACCGGGCCACCGTATACGCGCTGATGCAAAGCCTCTCGCCCGCCACCTTGAAAGAAGAGGACGTGCCGCTCGGCTTTTTTGCCGGCACTATGTTCTGGTTTGCGCCGAAGGCTATTGCACCTCTACATAAGATTCCAGATTCCCTGCTGACTTTTGCGCCTGAGAACGGCAAGCAGGACGGTACGCTTGCGCATGCGCTGGAACGGCTGTTTGGCATATTGCCGCAACTTGGTGGATATACCATCAGCAGCCTAGCACTGGCAGGGCAGAGCTTGAATGAAATTGCGACCCTTGACCACACCGTTCCCGTGCTGAAAAAGCCCTCAGAGCTGATTCACTAGGAACATGAGACCTCTTTGATGCTGGCGTAACCGCACCGACGTACCGCGGTGCCAGCATGCCACCGATTGACTATTTATTGATAGACCCATCCGTTTATGTCCAACCAAACCGCTGCTGGCGCAGTGCAAGACATCCTGTCAGCGCTAAAACGTTTTTCCCTGATAGGCACACTGGGCTGGCAGGACGTGCGGCAACGCTACCGCCGTTCGTCCATAGGAGCCTTTTGGCTCACCATCAGCATGGGTGTGATGATCGGCACGATCGGCGTCGTATTCGGTCAAATTTTCAAATCGCCGATGAACGAGTTCCTGCCGTTCCTGTCAGTCGGCCTGATTCTTTGGGGCTTCATCTCGACGGTCATTACGGAAGGGTGTAGCGGATTCATCGCGGGAGAGGCTGTAATTAAGCAGTTACCCATCCCCTTGAGCGTGCATATTTTCCGCGTCCTCTGGCGCAACCTGATTATTCTGGCGCATAACGTCGTGATCTTCCCGCTTGTCCTCATCGCGGTTCAAAAGGCGCCCACTTGGGATGTGCTCGTCGCAATCCCCGGCCTGTTGCTGTTGATGTTGAATCTAACTTGGATCGCCATTTTTCTTGGTGTCATCTGTACGCGCTATCGTGACATTCCCCAAATTATCTCCAGCTTTCTACAAGTCGTCTTCTATGTCACACCGATCATGTGGCTCCCGAGCCTCCTGCCGTCCCGCGCGGGCACGTATATGCTGGATCTGAATCCTTTTTATCACTTCCTTCAGATTGTTCGTGCCCCCCTACTCGGTCAAGAACCTTCGGTAGAAAACTGGCTGGTGTCAATTGGTATCGCCGTCGTAGGCTGGACGTTGACTTTAGTGCTCTTCGGCCGATATCGCCGCCGTATCGCCTACTGGCTTTAAGACATAACGACTATTCAATAAAGACAGATTATGGCTTCCATCGTTTTCGACAAAGTGTGTGTCGATTTTCCCATCTACAATGCCAGTGCGCGTTCGCTGAAAAAGCGATTATTCCAGGTTGCAACCGGTGGTCAGATCAGCGCCAACTCCAGTGGCCGCGTAATAATCCGAGCACTCGAGGACCTGACCTTGACAATCAAGGACGGGGATCGCGTCGGCTTGCTTGGCCACAACGGCGCGGGCAAAAGTACGCTCTTGCGCCTGCTGAGCGGCGTGTACGAGCCTTCAAGCGGCCGTGCCGAAATCAAGGGCGAAATTGGTTCTCTGATTGACGTGAGTTTCGGTATTGATCCAGAGGCCAGTGGCCGCGAGAACATATACCTGCGCGGCGCCCTTCTAGGCCTGACACGCGCAGACATAAAAGCCAAGCTGGATGAGATAATCGACTTCTCGGAGCTGGGCGATTTCATCGATATGCCCGTCCGCACCTATTCATCTGGGATGCACTTGCGCCTGGCATTCTCGGTATCCACCATTATCAGGCCCGAAATCCTGTTGATGGACGAATGGTTATCCGTCGGCGATGAGGGATTTCGTGTCCGCGCGGAAGGCCGCATGAATGAACTGGTGGAGTCTACTCACATCCTGGTCATCGCCAGTCACTCTCGCGAACTTGTCAGAGACACATGCAACCGCGCCATTTGGCTCGAGCATGGAAAGGTAAAAATGGACGGGACGCCTGAAGAGGTGACTCAGGCTTATTTCGGCCATTGAGCGGATTTCACCCGGGCTGAATACCAAAACCGGACGAGGCTCGAATTTGCAACGCGTAAGGTCGACGATCCCCATTTAAGGTGCGCTCGCCCGAATATTAGTATCCATGCAAGGCGAAACAGATAATGACTCAAGATTCGTTGCGAAATTTGTACGAAAGCCACGTCGGAAAGGTTTCTGACAAATGGGAAATTTATCTCGAAGAATACGGGTTGATCCTTGAGAAATATCGTGACTGTCCTGTCCGATTTCTTGAGATCGGTATTCAAAATGGGGGTTCCCTTGAAATCTGGTCTAGATTTTTCCCCAACGCCGCGAAGTTGGTGGGCTGCGACATCAATCCGGACTGCGGCCAACTGCGATACGCGGATTCGCGCATCAACGTAATCGTAGGCGATGCCAATATGCCTGGCACGTATGCCGAAATCACGCAGGCATCGACTGATTTCGATATCATCATTGATGATGGCTCCCATCTGTCCGGAGACATCATCAAGACCTTCTGTCTTTATTTCCCTCTGATTGTGGAGGGCGGGATTTTTATTGCTGAGGATCTGCACTGCAGCTACTGGGCGTCGTACGAAGGTGGCATATTCCATCCATATTCATCAATCGCCTTCTTCAAGCTACTAGCAGACATCATCAATGTTGAACACTGGGGAGTAGATGCGCCAGATCCGCTACGCCTACTCTCAGGCATCCTTTCCCACAATGGATGCGAGATAGCGCTGGAGACACTAGCGCAGATACGGTCGGTGGAATTTATCAATTCCATGTGCGTTATTCGCAAGCATCCTGCCGCCAGCAACAGGCTGGGGCGCCGCATTATTGCCGGGCAGGAGGAGCTTGTCGTCGCAGGACACCTGCCCCTAAGCGGCGCGCCATTCACTAGGAATGACGCGCCCTCACAAAGGGACAACCCCTGGTCCACCCGCCTTGCGTCGCCAGCCGAGACGATATCGACCACAGAGCAATTACTGAATGCGACACAAGTTGCACTCGCCGAGCGCGATGAGGCCGCACGGAAAAGCATGAACGAGATCGAGCGTCTGAGGCAATCCGTCCTCGAACTTGAACGTGCATGCAATCGGGCTGATCAACGGGCCGAAGAAGCCGAACGATCCAATCAATCGTTGCTGCTCTCGACTAGCTGGCGCATGACTGCTCCCCTGCGGTGGATTGCCAATACCTTACGCCGTTTAGCCCGTTAGCCTTTTTAGTGCGCGGACACCCAAAGGCCGCGCCACATTATGGGCCGATCAGGCGACATTGCGCCGGACCGGCCCTTCAGTTAGTCATCGATCGACATGATGATCGGGCAGGTGTACACCTCACCGCCTGATACTGCCTGTATGTAGAGCCTTTTCGGACCCGGTAGATCTGAGATGTCCATACCCAGGTTATAGCCAGAAGTGATCAGGCCCGGACGCTTAAAGTGGGCGGCAACGTCGGGACGACTTTCGGTTCCAGCTTTGAAGGAATGTTCCCTGCCGTCGGCACTGCGCACGATGATCCAGGCCTGGATAGGTTGATTATCCTCTCCGCCAATCGGTGCAATCCATCCTCGGAGCCTGATCAGGCCATCGACAGTACGCACTCTGGTGCCCGGTAACAATGTACGGCCGTTCACGTCGTCCACCACGCACTGCGCCGACTTCTGCACCACCCCCCCTAACGGAAGGTCTGACGGCTCAGCGGCCCGCTTGAACAACTGATCCCGGGCGCTCTTCTGGGGTACCACATCAATTGGTGTTAACCGAACCTCAAAATCGTTTTTCCATAGATACTTCTGCTCTGAAAAAAAGCGCACCGATTTGACTTTTACGCCAAGATCAATTCCCGCGGCAAGCGCAGCAAAATCCTCGGCACCGGCAAGATAGGGCGCCACGATGAAACCGGCCGACGTGATTTTGGGGATGACACGCTTGCGAATCACAGCCCCATTGTTAAACGTCAGTTCTATCTGAAGCTGAGGCAAACGGAACACGCCCGCCACCAGTTTGCCTAATAGCGTGGGTTGGATGTCTGCCTGCATCCAAACCGGCCGCGTGGGATCCAATTCAATAGCCTTTCCGAACTCGCCGAGTAGCGCTTTTTGATGAGCAACGTCCAAGGAAGCGCCACGTTCGTCCAATCGCTTCTTCAATACGAGGTACGGCGACTCAATTGCCGACACCGTGTATCCCCCTAGCAGCTCGAGCACGCTGCCTGCGTCCTCGATGGCCGGCAGGCGATCATCAATCGGAGAAAACGAGAAAAACACCGTTTCGGGTGCATTGGCTGATCGAAGGTGAGCAACGTTCTTGTTGTCCAGACTGGTCTCGTATACCGAGTAACTTTGCGGAATAGGCCGGCCCGACCAATTCAAGTTATGGGCAAAGATCGTGGACAATTCGGTTGGATACAGATCCACGGTTCCGGTCGAGAGGGGTAGCGGATGGTCCAACCGGATATTTGCCTTCGCTTGTTCGTACTGCTCGGAAAATCGCTCGGGATGTGCAATTCGCTGTTGGATCCCCGCTATGGTATTGCCCCAATGAGCGGAGACTTCGTTCCACACAAACCGAGGGGTGCGATCGAAGTTACTAGGCGCTATGAGGCACCACACAGTCACCGCTGCGCCCCAGGTTATAAGAACAACAATCGTGTTTGCATAGAGCGAAATACCGTAGCTCAACATCAGCAACACGCCGATTGACACCAGGACATGCCCATCCTGCCGCACGAAACCTGCTTTGAACGCCACGAATAGCGTAAATGCGATTCCTACGATAGGCATCCATGCGCGCGCTCCATATGCCCGCAAGAGCGCGTGTGAAAAGAGCACTAGCACTAGCGTCGATGCCAAGAGGATATATATCACCGCGTCTATGGGTCCACCCTGAGACATGGCATTGGTATATCCCGAAATGATCGGCCCCTGTGCCAGGAAAAATTGGGGGAGATCTTTCAAGTCCTGGCCGGCCGCAATCCAGTTCAGGCAGACCGAGAACAGAAGCAGCGCAGCGAAACCCAGCCCGGCTTTCTTACGAAAACTCCACAGCATCAGGAATGTCAGTCCGCCAACCGGCAATACGACCCCAGAGAAACTACCCTTCACAAGGGGTCCAAGGCCCATGGCGTAAGTCGCCACCGCGAGCGCCAACACCACTCCCGGCGTGGCCCGGAGGGAATAGCGCCGACTCGGATGCGCCGTCACGCGCGTCACGGCCAGGAGCAGGAAAAATGGAAGCACCAAAAAGAGCACATCGCGCGTGAAGAGCAGGCACAACAGGACTGGAAGCAAAACTGCCCACCACTGCCGTTTGACAGGCGCGCTCAGATGAACGGAAATCGCGAAACCGATCACATAGAGCGCACTGCCCCACAGCATCTGATAATCGGTTCCCGGACTGTACGCTGTCGAGTAGACCGATCCCATTGGACCAAATGTGAAAATCAGGTCGCGGCCAAATACCAGACCCCGCTCTACAGCTTCATTGATGGCAAAACACCACGAAGGGTCCAAACCTGCCCGAGGCATCCAGGGAGAAAAGGGAACGAACGCCAGGCACGTCAGGACCAAAGCCAGCAACACTATTAATTGCTTCGGCACCGAGCCCTTAACCGCTGGTGCCGCAATGAGTTCAGAGGGCTGAATCATTATATTTATATACCCGAATTCAATTTCAACGAAAGGCGCTTCTTAACGGAAGGAAAAGTGCTTATGCCCTAAATAGCTCGTAAACACAGGTGCCACGATGCCAGCCGCATGCGCAATTTCATGCACAAAGATGTTGATCCCCATTGCCGGCAAAATATACACGGCCAGCCCCATGCTTATCAGCCAGGTTTGAAGCACCGCAAACAAATTAATGACTGTGAAAAAGAAAATAGATTTATTCGTAGACTGCGTGCTTTCGTGGAACACAAAAGCCTTCGCCAACAAAAAGGCGACAATCATTCCGACAAGGTAAGCAAGAATTACCGCCGAAGAAAAATCCATCCACCTATTAAATAGGATCCGGGAACCGAAGTTCGCCGCTGCAGCGATCCCACCCGTTAAGACGAACCTTGTAAACTGCTTGGTCAGAAAAACTTTCATGGCCTACTGGTTCATCACTCGCTTGGCCATGTTCCTGCCAAAGCCAATACTTTCCGATATTCCCCGGTCTTCCGGATAATAGTAGGAAGTATCAGCCGCCCAAAGCCCCTGGACCGGCAGTTTGGCGTCGGGCACGCCATCCATGTAACCGGGTTCGCAGATCGGTTGGGCGTGGCGATAGCGGCTGGCACGGATATCGAGGAAATCACTATCCGATAAGGCTGGATTGATTTTCTTCAAATACCGTCTCACTTTCCCCAGAAAGACTTCATCGGAATCGAAATACTTGGGGTGCTCGCCTGGCATGTAAAAAGGCACATATACGATATGCTCTCCCAACGGCCGTAGATTCGTATATTCCACCAATCCCGGAATATCCATGTCAGGGTCATTGATGTTAAGCCAGAAGTTTTCCGTAACGGGTTTCTTCAGCTTTGCTATTACACAAACCACGGCAATGTTCTTCTTATTATTGAACTTGTCTAATATGGCTTGGGGGAGATCCGGCATCAGCCGCGCCACGTATGGGAGCGGTACCGTGCTCACCACTTTGTCGAAGGCCTCCATTTCCCCCCCGACCATGACACCGCAAACCCGACCGTCTTTGATCACAACCTTACTTGCCGGCGATTTCAGGCGGATCTGTCCACCGTTATGACGAATGGCATCGGCAAGCCCTTGCAACAGCGTCGATGACCCGCCTTGGAGATATCCGAGCTTTTCGCGGAACAGGCTGTAGCGAGAACGGCCGATCCGCCGGATACGGCTCCAGATCCAAGCGGCGGAAAGATTGTCGGTGTAGTCGTAGAACTTATAGTCGAACAGGCGACGCCATAAGACTTCATAGGCCTCGGCACCCACCCATCGGCGTATCCATCCCGTCGCTTCCACGCGATCCAAAGGCTTCCAATCATTTCGCTTGACTGAGAGGAATGCGTGTAGGCCATAACGGACTTTGGCAACTAGGCTCAACCCCTTGAACTTCAGCAATGCAACGGGATTTCCCCACGGCTGTAAGCGGTCCTGATACCAATAGCCCATCTTGGTTTCAACCCAGCGCATCTCGTCGGCCAGACCCAATTCTTCTAGCACATCGAGAAACGCTTTGTCCGATGTGCAGTGAAAATGGTAATAGCGTTCGATGTCGAGTCCGTTGAAGTCAAACGTAGCAGTCATACCACCGACGCGGTCATCCGCTTCAAATACCACGGGCTGATGTCCGTCCAGAGCAAGCTGATACGCGACGGCAAGCCCCATCGGCCCCGCGCCCAATACTGCAATTCGTTGGCCCATGATATTCAAAACTCCAGAACCACTTTGCTATAAACAGGATGGTGGAACGTCTCGTCAATGGCCTTGGAAAACGGCGTCGGCGTCACATTGAAAATCGTCGGCCAGTCTATGACCTCAAACTCGTCATGCGCCACCAATGCCTTAAGCTGTGCGGCGGTAAACGGCGGGTTACGGTCAAACAAAGAATATATTTTTAGAAGAAAATAGAATAGGCCATATGGGATCTTGAGCAATGCTGTCTTAGCACCTATGGAGGATTTGATCGCTCGAATGATATCGATATAGTCTATTTTTTCGCGACCGGTTATATTGAAAATTTCAGGGGGAATACGAGATTCAATACAATTTATTATTATATTTGCAAAATCTCCAGCATAAAGCGGTTGCCGCATAAACCTTCCATTTCCAGGTATCGGAAATACCGGAGTACGCAGCATGAATCGCGAGAGCCACCCTAAGTGCTTACGATCAAACCAGCCGAACATCAAGGTTGGGCGCAGGATTGGGCATGGAATCCCACTTTCCAGAACCAGCTTTTCCTGCTCTTTTTTTGATCGCGTGTAGAAATCGTCCGCTACGGATTCCACAACAGAAGAGCTGATATGCACAAGATAGGGAACATCATGCCTTTTCACGAGATTCAGAATATTCTTTGTTGACACGACATTATTATTCTCGAACTCGGAATAATTTACCCCCCCGATCTGCGCCTGCAGCATGACTACGGAATCCGCATCTTCGAAGTGGCGATCCCATACCCCCGGTTTAGCCAAGTCTGCATATTCGACAGTAATCGATGGATGGGTCTTGAGAAGAATGGCCAGATTCGCCTCATGCTTGTCCAGAACCACAATATTCGTGTAACCCCGTTGCAGCAGTCTCGCCACCAGATTCTGACCCACCAGGCCAGCCCCGCCCGGCAACACAATTTTTGCTTCTTTCTTCATAAATTTAATTAACGATTAATAGGGTTTGGCACACTGGAAAGGGCTTCGCCACAAATTCCAACAAAAACACCATGCTCATGGATTAATCTTCATTTCACATCGATTGGGGCAGACGGAGATTTTCCCAGATCCAGTTCGCAGGGCACATCGACACCCAATGCCTTGATTGACCCATCCTTTCCATCGTTTTTCATATAGCCAACAAAGCCAGCCCTAACTGCGGGTTTAGATAGAGAGGAAGCCAAATCTCGACGGGACTGCCCGGTCAAAGCAAATCCAATGACGGTTTTATCCTTCACAATCTTTACCAACTTCGGCGAGGCACCAGCCGGATCGTCGAATATCCATCCTGAGATCCTCCAATAGCGCGTGTCTTCAGGCAGGCCTACAACCTTTTCCAGACGTCCAGAGCATACGGATAGGGTCTCCGAGGCGGCGTCAGATCCGAGTTGAGTTTTCAGCCCCCGGTAGGGGAATCTACCAAATACGGTCAATTCCCTCGCCTGAGCGGCGAGGGCCAGTGCAAGCGGTTCTTCCATCTTGGGATAAACCAGGCTGATGTATTCTTTATCTTTGATCCCCAACTCTAACGCTAAAGCCGCGATCTCCCTGTTTTGCAGCATATCGGCCTCGCCTCTTGCTGCACGGACTTGGTAGGTCAACATCGAAAGGGCAGCTACGACGAAAACCACCACCGCTAATTTCGCGCTACGTGCGGTTCGAGACAAACCGCTATTCAGGTACAGTACGACCGTAAAAGCAAGCCAGGCCATCATTGCCGGCGTCGTATAGCGGGAGGATGTCGCAGATTCCATCCCAAAAATAAGCCGCCCGCCAGCTGTGCCGAAGGCTGAACCACCGATGTAGAGGATAAAGAACAGCAACGCGATGGATATGGGTGCCTGCCTGGCTTTCCGCACTAGGCATAACATGAGCCATGCCGAGCCCAGCGCAAGTACGCATCCGGCCGCCGCAGCCACGCCCATTCCGACCACGCCATTGCCCACCATGAAGTAAAACGGGCTGCCGAGATACATCATTGTGTAGATGAGCAATCTAAAGGGCTGATCACGCAGGGCATCCGAAAGATGTCCATGGAAAGGCGGCGGCACATAGGTGGCGAAGTAGGCCGTCAGGCAAAGCGCAGCGAGTACTGTCAAGATCAAAATGCGCAATGGGCTGAGGCGAAGCACGAGCGCACATAAAACCATGAGGGGCAAAGCCAATACCCCGTTGGCCATCGTACCCGTCGCCAATACGCCAAAGAGACAAGCCAACGCAAAGTCGGCTGCGCTACCCTCGTGCTGTATCGAACGACCCAACCATACCAGCCCGCACATAGGAAGTAGTTGGGCCAGAAAGAACTGGCTCTGGAATCCCCAAGTCAAATTGTTGTCTTGGGACCAAAAGAACAGTGCTCCCACGATGAAGAACGCCAGCGCGTTCCTGGAGCTCGCGCTTCGCCCGCCGCTTTTTGTATCGCGCAACAGAAGCCAGAACACCCAGACTGCCGCAGCAACGATGACATAATTCATGGCGATCAGAAATATACTGATCCCACCGAAGTACCTATAATCGAGCCAGAAAAGTATCCTGGATAGCAGCACGCGATGCTCGTTATGCTGACGCCACCAAGCCGATGCAATACCATCCTGGGCGTCCAGATAAAATTGCAACGTGCCATCCCACATATCCCAATGAGGAATGGGCGAATACATCCGCACAGCCCCAATAACTGCTAATACGGTCATAGTAACCGCAAACAGGCCAGCCAAAATGCTCAGACGCTGATTCTTCCACATCGCGATCGCCGATCAAATGTCCATCTTGTTGAAGACGAAGCGGGGCAGGTTACGAATAATCAGCATGATGACGGCCCATTTTCCCGGCGCATAAACTACGGGTTTGCGAGCGGCGATTCCTGCGATGATAATCTTAGCCACTTTCTCCACCGGAGCCATACGCGCGTAGGCGCTACCCAGCGCGACAGTCATCGGCGTTTGCGTGGGACCCGGTTTAATCAAGACTACGTTGACTCGCGTGTTGGCTAGTCGGTGCTGCAAGCCCTGGGCATATCGTTCGACAAGGCCTTTTGCGGCGCCATAAACATAATTCGACTTCCGTCCCCTATCACCTGCCACCGAGCCAATCACCGCCAAGGTACCGTGATCTACCTGCTCCATACCCCGCACGAAGGCCTCGGCATACATAACCGGGGACAGCGCATTTATATGAAGGGCCTGCGCGCAAGCGCTGAGATCCGTCTGACATCCGGCTTGGTTCGGCAGATTGCCATGCGCGATCAGCACAAGATCGACTGTCCCTTCTGCAGTGATAGTGTCGACTTGCGCCTCGATCGCCTTGGGATTAACGAAGTCACCAATTACCGTACGAACTTCGGATCTGGGGCTTCGAATCCTCAAATCCGCGGCAACCGCCTCGAGCTTCTGCTGATCCCGGCCGACCAGCGTCAGGTCTAACGCTGTGTCCATAGCCCATGCTCTCGCGCAATGCTCGGCGATCGACGATGTAGCTCCCACAATGACAATACGTTTTTTCTTAATCGTCACTCTTATTTTCCCATCAGCCGTCGCGAGAGCGCAGAGCTTATCCCCGGATCGCGGTACGGCAAAAATTTCACTAATGCAGGATACCCGGCCTCAAACAGAGTCTTTGGCATGCGCGCGTCCTTGGCGGGATAAATTCGCCCACCGGCCTCGGCCACAATCGAATCGAGGCGAGAAAAAAGACGATGCGTTGCCACACCTTTATTCTGAAAATCCAGCGCCAGCGTAACCCCGGGCTGTGGAAAACCCAGCATGCCTACTGATGACTGGCTCCCAAACGTTTTCAAGACAGCCAGGAAGGAACCCTCACCTGAGCGCGAGATCTCTCGGAGCATTGCGCCAATCGCATCTCGCCCCACCGATCGCGGCACGACACTCTGGTACTGATAAAACCCGGCGGGACCGTACATGCGATTCCATTCCAGTAAATTATCCAAAGGATAAAAGAACGGCGCATAATGCACGACTTCCCTGCCCGCATTCTTCTTCAAATTGAAGTATGCAGTATTGAAAGGTCGCAGCGATAATCGATTGACAAGTGAAATTGGTGGGGTGAATGGCATTTTCTTTGATCGTACTGCGGGGTCGGGCCGGACGCCGCCATCGATATGATTGCCGCGCATGAACAACCCTTTGCCCTCCTTGGAAAGGCAGTCGATCCACGCGACGGTGTACTCCCACGCATGCTCGGCCCCATCTGCAAAGACAAAAAATTCGTCAAGCGTATGAAAGGGCTGCGTCTCCGTAACTAGCCAGGGGCCAGCTACCCGCCGCAACTGTAACTCTGCAGCCAGAACCACTCCCGTAAGCCCTAATCCGCCAACGGTCGCGGCAAACCACTCTGCATTAGTCTTTGGCGAACATTCTATGCGCTCCCCGTCTGTACGCTGGAGGACAAGCCGAACAACATGGTGGCCAAACGTCCCCAGAACGTGATGATTCTTGCCATGAACTTCATTTGCAATCGCGCCGCCTACAGTGACGATCTGCGTACCTGGGGTGACAGGCAACATCCAACCACGCGGCACTGCCAATTGCTGGATATCTCGCAGCAGGACGCCCGCCTCACAATAGATTCGACCGGTCGATTCATCAAATGACAGGAACCGATCCAGACCCGACATTCGCCATAGCGAGCCGTCGGGATTTAGACAGACATCTCCATAGCTACGCCCCATGCCGAATGCTATACCCGGTGCAGTTTGTCTCAATTGCTGAACAATTTGCGAACGGTCCGAGAAGTCGTAGACATCATGGGGCCGTCTATCCAAACGTCCCCAAGACGCGACCGTCACCATGGTTGCATCACCGTGCCGAGTGTCAACACCGCGACGAAAACAACGCCTGCGCACAAGCTGGCTTTGTCCTTCACCGCGAAAACCAGCGGATCATCGTGCATATTTCCTCGGTGAGCCTGCATCCACATCCAGCTTACCCAAAAGAGCATAACAGGGACGGCCCCCCAAACTATCTCGGGCATTTGATAGAGCGTGAGCACTTGGGCACTATTCAGGTACAAAGCCAACACCAGTACCGCCGCATACCCTGCGGTAACGCCCAATGTCTGGATCAATGGCGCATCAGATGTGTAATAACCGCGCCCATGCACTTTTTTCTTCCCGCTCAGAATCTGGACCTCCAACTCTGCATACCGCTTCACGAAGGCGAGCGATAAGAAGAGGAAGACAGAGAAGGCGAGCAACCAGAAGGAGAGTACCAACCCCGCTGCCGCAGCCCCAGCGATAATTCGCAAGGTGTATAGGATCGCCAACACGAGGCAATCTACCAGCATGAGGCGTTTCAATCCCCATGAGTATGCGCAGGTCAGCAAGAAATACGCAGTTAACCACGGAATAAATGCACCTCCTACAAAGAGGGCAAGCAGGTAGCTCAAAAGCAGCAGCAACGGCGCCAGTAATACCCCCTTCCAGATTGGGACGACGCCACTCGCGAAAGGACGAGTCCTCTTCCGAGTATGCTGCCGATCACTCTCCAGGTCGAACAGATCATTAGCAATGTAGACCGCCGACGCGCAGAGACTGAAGGAAATGAACGCAAGGATTAAAGACAGCCAAGTATCCATGTCGCTCAACTGGTGCCCGGCGATGAACGGGACGAACAACAGCACGTTCTTCATCCACTGATGCATGCGCAACACTCGGCGCCATACGCTTACACCCTGCTTTGTCGGCGGGAAAACCGTTTCGACTTCGCAGCATTCCGCAGCCTGGGCGGGGAGGTCGGCCTTCGCATTGACCACAATGGCCCGACGAGCCTTGCGCCAAACCGCTAGGTCAACCGATGAGTTTCCCGCATAATCGAATCCCCCTCTGCCAAACCTCAATTCAAGCGAATCTGCTTTGAGCGAGCCGGAAAGATTGATGAGTCCGTCGCTTGCCATCACCTCGTCGAAAATGCCCAAGTGTGAGCCAATAGCCTCAGCAATGGAACGATCCGACGCGGTGCACAGGATAATCGTTCGGCCTTCTTTTTTCTGCTGCTTTAACCAACTCAATAGTTCTTCGTTATAGGGCAGAGACTCCGGATCGAACGCCAACGAGCTCGCCAGGCGCTGCTTAAGAACGGCCTTGCCCTGTGCTAACCATTTAGGTATAGACAACAGGCTTCCAGGCTTATCGCGCAATGCGCGCAAAGCCGACTCATGTAGCATATCGGTCTTGATCAGGGTGCCATCCAGATCGATTATTAGTGGCGGGGAAAAGCTCAACAACAACTCCTATACACAGTCCATTAAAAACCATATGGATAGGCAGGAAAAATGCCGCGCCACATTACCAATATTCTGCTAAAAATTATAATTCTGATTTCATACAGAACAAACTCGTTGCAAGCCTAAATCACTAACAATAAAACGGCTGACGGGCTTCGAAGCATGCCGTTGAGGCGTGATTTCGTGTGCACCAAGAAAGGCACTGCATATTAACGCCAAAGCCTGCATTTAGGCTGAAATTCTCCAAAAACGTAACTGGAACACCTTATTCAGCCAGATGTGCGCCAATATTCCGGATCCACGATAAGCGATCCGACGTGGCGTCAATTCAAGAAAAAAGGGCTGCCAATGCAGCCCTTTTTTTTCGTGAGTCAGTTCTCTGCCGGATCAATTCACCCCAGCCGCATGCGCCTGTTCATCCGCATGGTACGAAGACCGCACCATCGCCCCCACCGCCGCATGCGAGAACCCCATTGCATACGCTTCACGCTCAAACATCGCGAACGTATCTG